>JAANMY010004576.1_pt1 | contig 10276 bp, 7 predicted proteins | sample 7279691 | NCBI WGS metagenome assembly JAANMY01 (sample SAMN14094543, study PRJNA606508) | bioreactor metagenome | isolation source: A lab-scale SPAN reactor treating ammonium-rich wastewater day 388 | place: Ireland: Galway | collected 2018-02-07
TTTTTGATAACTTGGGCTAAGCTTACCGAATTATCAGCTTCAAAAAAATACGCTTCTGACTCGTTAAGCACTTCACGAATTGAAGGTAGATTTGATGCCACAATAGGCGTACCGCTTGCCATGTATTCAAACAATTTCATCGGTGAAGTATATAACCTAGAAACATCCGTTTTGCCACTGTTGGGCAACACCAATATATCTGCCGCCCTGAGATACTTTGGAATCTCTACGTGGGGCTTGTCTGAAATAATAATAATTTTGATATTCTCAATAAGTTTGCTGGCTTTTTCCAAAGTATCTGTTCCCTTGTAACTTTGGCGGGTGCCTGCATATACAACCAGTTTTTCATTTTTACTTAATTCTAGTTCTTGCCGGGTTTTAGTTTTAGAACCACGCTCGTCAGTTAACTGATTAAATTTTTCAATATCTACTGCATCAGGCGCGACTATAATATTTTTTTCTGGTATACCAAGTTTTATGTAAAGATTCTTGAGTCCTAAACTAATAACAACAACAGGTACATTAAACCAGATTAAAAACTTTACAAATAAGTTCTTCTGTCCGGTGTGAGATTCCCAAAAAACCTTTTTTCCCATTAACTTGATGCAAAAAGCCAAAAACTCATCACGAGTATAAAACACCCCCTTTTTAAACAAAACATACCAAAAAAGTCCCCAAGCAAAGGTAACCATCTGAAACCAAAAACCTAGATAGCCAAATCTTGCCAAATCTAAACACCACAGCTTTTTTATTTTAAAGTTATCCTTCACTCCGTAGTATTGGAAAGGATTTTCCACAACAAAAACCTTCCTTAACGGCACGATAAGCTCAACTAAGAAACCGTGATTAGCAAAGGCCTCGCATGTTTTTACTATCTGTATTCCATGCGCTCTCTCGGTAGGAATACGCACATTAGCTACGTAATAAATGTTTTTCATTTTCTTTCTAGTACAAAGAAATGATGGTACTGGTTTTCGAAAGGAACAAATTCTTTTATCACCTTAAAGTAACCTCTTAAATCATTTTGAATTCGTGATAATGGATAATCTTTTTTACCGATCTCCCAATAATGTTCTCCATTAAATTCGTGTTGTTTATGAAAGGGAATTTTGAATGATAGTTTTATCTCTGGTAAAAAAGGAAGTTTTAATAGAAATTTGACGGGAGGACCAAAATGAGGAAGAGAGATAACAGCATACTTTTTAGAAACACGATGAATTTCTGAAATCGCAGCTTCAAAATTGACGTAAGGTAAATGTTCAAGCACCTCAAAAGCGCACACCACATCAAAAGAATTTTCTTTAAAAGGAAGACTGGTAACAGACCCAACGATATCAGGTTCAAGATCTTCCGCCACATCAACACTCTTGTACTCTACGCTTGTATTATTTTTTAAAAAAGAACCAAAAACTTTATCTCCAACCCCTATCTCTAAAACAGAAGACGGTCTAAGGGTAAGCGTCTCATTGAGTTGGTTGAAATAGCTATTCCACCTGTCTTTATGAGAATATTGGGCAAAAGAATAATGCTTTTTTTCCACCTGCTTAGACATAAAAAAAAATTGAGGGAACCACATTTTTTGTTATTATATCATAACCTAATGTCGACAACAGCGAATTACAATTTCGACCCAAAAGACATCGCGGATGGTAATTACCACGAACTTTATTCGAAGCGTAGGCGGGATGCTTTGTTTTGCTTCAGCATAAATCTTTCTAACGGAGTAATGATTCTCGGTAGAGACCATCTTGGTAACGTTCCCCTCTTTTACCGAGTTAAGGAAGGGGGTGTGCAAAGCTCTATATTTATAGAGGAGCTAATTTCGGGGGACGAAACTGTAAGACCAGACGGATTACGCACATACCTTGCTATCGGCACTGTTAAACTTTTGCCACTTTTCCGTGAAATAGAAATCGTCCCACCCGGCACTGTTATAAAAATTTGGCCTGATGGAAAACGAGAATTACTCTACCAATACCACATAAATCCCAGAAACCTAAAAAGAAAGACGTTTAACGCGTGCGTAGAACTTGCCGATACCCTACTTGAACAAGCCGCGGGCCGGACATTGAAAGAAAAGGCGGTGGGCTTATATTTGTCAGGCGGTATTGATTCGTTTCTCACGGGTATATATCTTAAAAAATCTGGAGCGGAAATAAATGCTTACACAACCGCGCCATGGGGAGCAAAAAGTTCGGAGCTAGAATTTTCATCCCAAAACGCTCGCCTAATCGGCGTTCACTCTCATGAAATAAGACTTATGGAAACCGATAGATACAAGCAGTACACTGAAAAATCAACAACTATTTACAGCAACCCAAACGGTTCAATCTCACAGATGGTGGTAGCATGCCTTGAACATGAAAGTAACATAAAAAAAGAACGACAACTGTATTTCGGACAAAATTCTGACACCGTGACGTGCTCCGTTCCAGACCAATCACTATTGTATTTTTTAAGTTTTTTACCAAAGATAATAAGACGCTTACTGCATCCACAGCTCGGAAAAGAAAACATCTTTGACGATTACGTATCCTTTCGCACCGTTGGACTTATACATCATTTTTCCGGACTGGAAAGATTCGAAAAAAAATACGACCGCATGAAAAAGCTATCTCTCGCCGGTATGTTCTTCGGCCATACTCCAGTAGATGGAGAAACGATGGCGCTACCAGCTATACGAAGAGGTCAGATAATTTCCAATCTTTTCTATGATATGGATGTGGTGGAGTTCGCTCTTGGCATTCCTTTGCGACATCGTCTAGGGTGGTCGCCAAAATCAAAAATTTATCTCTCCCTTGACAAGCGAGTTTTCAAAGCTCTTGCTCTGCGCAATTTACCAGGGAAAATCGTAAATAGAAAGAAAGGAATGACCGTGCCGATAAATCGAGATGAGATATCCCGATCTTTTTTTGAACAACTCCCGCAAAAACTAGGTGGGATTACCCTAACTTCCCAAAACCAACGTTTTGCCGCTGAAATACTCAAGAACTGGACACTTAACACAAATATTACCCCGCCATCTTTAAAATCACTTTTTGAAGAGCGTAAGATAGAGTGCTCGGTGGGAATACTAACATTTAATTCGGGCAAGACACTACAACGCGCTCTTCAATCAGTAAATAGATGTGATGACATAATTATTTGTGACGGTGGCTCAAAAGACGAAACTCTTGATATCGCCAAAAAATTCAACGTCCGTGTTATAAAACAAAGCTCCGAACACCTAAACCAAAACGGCACTATCGCAAACTTCGCCGGCGTCCGAAATCAAATGCTTATCGAAGCAAAACATAAATGGTTCTTGTATATTGACTCTGATGAATATCTTTCAAAAAATGCTTTGGATGAAATAGAAGAAATCGTGAACAGACCGATTCTGAATTCGGCCACCGCTTACTGGCTCCCCCGCAAAACAGTAATTAAAGGAGAGATAATAGAGTGCGCAAGCGCTTATCCCAATTATCAAATGCGTCTTTTCCACCGAGATTCGGTTACGGGTTTTATCAAACAAGTCCATGAACGCATCGCTTTAAAAGAAGGGACAATAGTTGGAAAAATGCAATATCCGGAGTTTGTGCCAATTGAAATAAGTGAGAAAGAGATGAAACAAAAACAGCTCCGATATCTCGATATTGAAGCCAAGAAGCATGCAGAAGATACATTTTTAGAATGGCTTAAAGGTCCAGTCAAAGGATCACTGCGTTCTTCGGCAAGTTTTTTATGGCGCCACGCACGAGTTCTTATAATGTGCCGTGGAAAACATATGCCTTTTTGGATAGAAAAAATGCACTACTGGTATAATTGGAATTTGATAAAAGCTACCGGGAAAAAGTTTTTCCGGTGGAATTTTCAAGGAAATCAGAAAGTCGAGAAATAAGAGATTTAAGGGAATGATTGGTTTTTACGAAATTGATTAACTCCAGTGTATTGGTATATTGAGGAGTAAATACCGCTTCGGCGATCTTCTCTGGTTCCGGCTCAACATGCGTAACAGGCAGACCCGAAAGATTACTGGTCGTAACCACTGGTAGGCCGGTCGAAAGGGCTTCCAGTACCGCCTTATCAAGGCTTCCTGTTTCGCTTGTGTGTATAAGCACTCGTGCCCGCTGATATTCTCCTAGTAGTGTTTTCTGATTCAAACCGCCAAGAAACTTAACGCGAGAAATAACTCCTAGTTTTTTAGCTAGACTTTCTAATCTTTGTCTTTCAGGTCCATCACCGGCTATTCTTACTTCACCATTATCAAGACAGCTAGCAGCGCGCAATACCAAGTCGTGACGCTTAATTTTAGACAAACGACCGACAGAAAGTAGGACGTCTTCTCGAGGACTATTTGCTGGAGAGAAAAAGTCTGTATCTATACCATGACCCATAACTCGCAATTTTCTAGTTTTGATTCTAAAACTTTCCGGAGAAGCACTGAACACCACGTGCGCCAATAAAACCGCCAACCGTAACCGAATACTTATATTCTTATGTGTATACCACAGGCCTACTTTTTTATTCCACCACCTCCAGAGCAAACCAGCTAGAATCAAATACTCAGAATTCATATGTACAAAAACTGATTCGTAGTTTTTTCTTTCTCGCCAGATATATCTATAAAAATTTAACACATAACTTACTTTTGCTCATGCTTCTTCCTTACCTAAAGAAAGAACTTGTACGTTTTTAGGAAGAGTATAAATACCTTTTTCTAAACATATAATGGTAAGGTTTTCATAATGATTGGCAAATTCTTCTATCCAACGATGAAAAAACCCAAGAGTCGGGTCATTTTTATCCACCTTTTGAGTCAAGATCAACAACTTCATGTTTTAATATTTTTAGAGATCTCCTCCCAGCTTCTCTTAATTTCTCTTAGATACGCCTCTTTAGATAATAGTCTCAAATCAAGCGCATGCTTCATGTAAACACGGACACTTTCTCGTTTCTGATCGTTTTCCAGAAGTTCCAAAATCGCATTGGTAAAACAATCGGGGTCATTTGGAGAACAGGTATATAATTCTCTTCCTGCATCAAGCTCTGCGGCTATACCCACCGGCGTAGAGACTACCGGAAGACCAGACAATCCAGCTTCTACCAAAGAAAGCCCGTAACCCTCAAACCATGATGTTTGAATAAATATCGTGGCTGTTTTATAATAAGAAGCTAGATCTTTCTGCCAACCTTCAAAAACGACACCTTTTTCAATTCCCATCTTTTTTACCTTATCTCTAAGATTGCCCTCTTCGGGACCGGAACCGACAATCACAAGGCCAGCGTTAGGAAATTTAGATCTAACACGAGAAATAACCTCTAAAGCTAATCCTAAATTTTTTTCTGAAGATAAGCGAGACACCGAAAGAATAATAAACTTCCAACCTAATCGGGTGCGGAGGTCAAAAGCAGTGGGTGTGTCGTGAACGCGTTCACGATTAACATATATCGGAAGAACAAATATTTTATTATCATCAAACGAAAATTTCCTTTTTATCTTATTTAAGATATCTCGGCTTACCACACGAACCTTGTCTGCTTCCATTAAGATCCTGCGAGCAAATATTTTTCGGATAAAATTCTGGAATCCACGAAAAAAGGGGGAGAAAAGGTCGGTATGAATTTGAACCTCAAGAGGTATATGCCATTTATGTTTGATCCTCAACCCAACCCAAGCACCCTCAATTGAATCTGTAGTCAGTACAGAATGACCTAGCATAAAATTCTGTTTAAGCACAATTTTTTTAGCAATCTTGAATGCTGAAAGTGGACGTAAAACACTCGCCAGAGAATTAGTTGGATATACCCAAACATTATCCTCAATTTGCGTCTCTTTCAGACGATGGGATAAGTTTGAAAGAAGCACAATATGAAGCTCCTTCACAAGAGCGCCGTATTCCTTCATCCGCATCGAAACAGCGCTTTCGGGTAAAAGAATATTACGATCGCTCGATATCATCAAAACTTTCAACCCCACGGAATCCATTGCTCTATTATACCAATGATTGGACTGCTTCTAAATTGGCCTTTAGGTTGTCCTCCCACGTCATTTTGAAGTTAATTTCCTCAACCTTTTTCTTCACCTCACCATATTTTTCAATCAAGTTAAAAATCTTAGATTCTAGATCTTGTGCGTTTTTAGGATCAAAGACTAATTCTTTAGGAATTTCAAATGGTAAACCGTTTTCTCGGCTCATAAGAAAAGGCTTGCCTATAGAGACGCACTGCAATATGTAATTCGGATTAAACTCGGTAAGTGCCGGCGCTATGACAAACCGACTCTTCGCAATCTCTTCAGTAACCTTCTCTTGTGGTACGGTCCCAATAAAATCCACCCGTGACTCAATTTCTAACTCAACAGACAAACTCTGTAAGCGCTTTCTTTCCGGGCCATCACCCATAATGACAAATTTGAGTTCAGAATAATTGGTAAAAATATTTTTCAACACACGTAGTACGAAGTCTAAATTTTTGTACCTCACGAGCCTGCTGGCAAAGATTATTGAGTGACCTGTCACAACCTCAACATTAGACAAGCTGGGAATTGGATTTGGAATTGTTTTAATCTTATCTTCAGTAACCCCATAATACTTGGTGTATATATTTGTCAGCAAACCTGACGGCACAATTATCAGGTCTGCCCTTTTGATTAGCCAGCGTGTTAACTTAAAGGTTCGAGCGCCCTTATGGCCCCCCTTTTCATACCATTCTAACATTGATGCCCCGGCGCACAATCTCTCCCATGCGAGGTCTCCTCCAACCCTCACCACAAACTTTCTACCAAACAACTTCGCAGCTATTAATGCTGGAATTCCCGCCCCCAATGCATCGTGCGCATACACAACTTCGAAATTATATGCTCGAAAAATAAGAGCTACCAGATAAAAAATATGCCTTACACCTCCCGGCAAATGCCTATAGTGCGCTAGAGCTACTACCTGCGCCTTGTGCCCATGAGTGTTGAACCAATCAAATTGCCTTCTAGCATGCAAAGCCGGACCACCCGAATCAGGGGGGTATATGGAAGCGGCTATAAGAATTCTTATTTTAGGACCTGTCATGTTATATCAATTCACGTTTCCACCTTTTCCATTTCTCGGAGATCTATTAAAGACACGTGCGAGAAATTTTTATATTGATTCTAATCTTCTAACTCTCTTAACTATTAAAAGTGAAAACGTCCTCCATCTGTCGGGCGATTTTATCCCAACTATAGTTTTTAGACAAGACAATAGAATTCTTAACCAAACTATCTCGAAGACTTTTGTTTTCTGAGATTTTTTTAACTTTTTCGGCTAAATCTTTAGGATCATCGACTTTGCAAAAAAGGCCGGTTTCTTCATTTTTTAAAAAATCTGGTATGCCACCAACCGCCGTGCCAATTACCGGGATGCCAGCCGCCATCGCTTCCAAAAAAGAATTACCCAGCCCTTCCGAACGAGACGGTCGCACAAAACAATCGCTTGTCTTAAGCAAGGTGGGTAATTTTTTATGCTCAATAAAACCTCCAAATTTGACTCTTTGTACCAAACCCAAACTTCCAACAAGCCTCTCTAATTCATCACTTTCCTGCCCTGTGCCGGCAACGAAAAACTTGTAGTTCTTCGGCAAAAAAGTTAGGGATTTTATCACGATATCGACAGCATTTTTCTTAACCAACCGTGAAGAAGTAATTATAAAAAAATCGCCTGGTTGTTTACCTAAAATTTCTCTAGCTTCTTTGAGTTCTTCTTCCGAAATTACACGGCCAAAATTTGAGATATCGACACCGTTGGGAATAACAATCGGCTGACCTTTGTGCCCCATGGATTTTCCGAACTCTGCCAAGAAGTTGGAGATTGCCTGGATTTTGTCGGCCTTATGAAAAATCTGTCGGAAAAGAGGCATAAAAATCCCAACCCTTTTTTTTATGTACTCCAAATCATCCCCCTCCTGAAGAGTCAGAAGAAACGGGATTTTCGGATAAAACCATTTAAAAAACAGAGCGGCAAAACCAGCATAGTTCGCCATAATTGACCAAGTTAAATCAAATCTTTCCTTGCGATTTAAGGAACGAGCTTTCAGAAAAGCTAGAAAAGGGAAAAGATATTTGCTCACTGTTAGAGGCCAGTTTACCGAGGACCTGATAAAAATCCCTTCTTTTTTGGCGGCAAAGCCGATTCGGTGAATTGTTATGTTTTCAATCTTTTCAATCTTCGGCAAAGCCCTGTCCATTCTCAAGGTAATAATATTGAAATCAAACCCAGAAAGGCGCTTGCAAATTTCTTGAACAGCTACTTCAGCGCCACCAATAAACGGGTGGTAAGCGATGGAAAAAATTAAAATCTTGTTTTTCATTCTGTTAAAAAATTTATCGGTATTACTCGTCAATCTCTATAATCTTAACGCCCCGAGCATCGTCTCGTTCTCTTGGTAAGAAATATACCAAAACCGACACAGTCAACAGAAAAATAGCAAGAATTAATATCCACTTAAACATAAAAATTATTGTCCAATATCTAAAATTTTTTCCAACTCTTCCCTCGGAATCTCTTTCGCGCTGTTTCTTTGTTTGTGTTCGGCTCTGTCAGTCTGGGGAATTTTAATTTTATGCTGGCTGTCTTTTTTTTCTTGTTCAAAACCGACCGCGCCTTTTTCATTTAACCCCTCTGACATTGTTGGTTTTTTTTCCTCCGCCAAAATTCCGGCCAAGGCGGCTTTCAGCTCGTTTCTTGAGCTCATAGATGGCCCAGACTCTTTATCTTTTCTCTTACTTGAGTCAGCGATTTTTTTCAAAGAAACCTTAAAATCTCTGCGATCAGGAACGCTCTTTGGTGGTCGGCTATCGGGAATCTTATCCACCCTTTTTTCTTCCACCTTAAAACTTGCAGGTTTTTGCCGAAAAGAGTTGTCATCTCGTCTTCTTACTGATTTGTCTAAATTTTCTTCTGGAGTAGACGGGGTGTGCCAATCTGCTATTTTCTGCTCAACACTTATTCTAGGTTCAGCAAATGTTTTTCTGGAAAACTCAATTATTTGATCTTTGTTGGAAACTGGTGGTTTCTTAATTGGTGGAAGAGTCGTAGCAGAGAATGGTTGAGAAGTAATACTATCTATCATCAACTTTAAATAAATTTGAACAAACCCCAAATTGACCAAATCTTCAATAGTGAAAGTTGGAGCAAATTCTTTCTCCAAAATCTCCGCATCAAAAGCACCAATCCGAAAGACAATCATCGTACCGACGTTGCCAAAAACAGCCGCCCGCACCTCTTCTGGCATCTGCTCTATGTATTGGTGGGCAATGGTCAAAGATAATTTATATTTTCTAGCTTCAGACAAAATATCAGCGAAAGATTCATTAGCAAAAGACTGGAATTCGTCAACAAACAGATAAAATTGCGGCAAACTCTCCAAAACACTTTCATGAACATCAGCTCTAGACATGGCCGAAAGATATATCTTTGTAACAATCATTGAGCCGAGAAGTTGGGCATTTACCTCCCCCATCCGGCCCTTTGACAAATTGATAATCAAAATCTTCTTTTGGTCCATTATCTCGCGCAGATTAAATGAAGATTTTGGCTGGCCGATGATGTTTCTTATGAGAGGGTTTGAAGTAAATTGGCCGATTTTGTTTTGGATAGCCGGTGTGGCCTCTTGGGTGTAGCGATCGGTGTATTTGGCATATTCATCTTCCCAGAAAGATTTGACAATCGGGTCAGTGATGTTGGCAACCACTTTCTTTCTGTATTCCTTATCGGCATACATTCTATTAACTCCAAGCAATGTGGCTCCTGGATATTCCAAAAGAGCAAAAAGTGTGTTTGAAAGGATATACTCCATACGGCCGGACCAAGCATCAACCCAGATCTTTTTGAAGGCCGACATCAATCCAGAAACAACTAGATGTCGTTTGTCATATCCAACATCTTCCATAATATTGAAAGAAATTGGGTAGTCCATATCAAAAGGCGCGAAATACACAACATCCTCAATTCTCTCTTTCGGCACATATTCCAAGAGCAGCTCGGCGGTCTTGCCGTGCGGGTCAATAAAAGCCAAACCCTCGCCGTTCTTTATATCTTGGATAGCCAAATTCTCAAGAAGTGTGGACTTTCCCATTCCGGTCTTACCGATAATATAAATATGCCGAGCTCTATCTTTAGCTTTAATACCAAACGGCACTCTTCTGCCTCGCGCATCAGTTTCGGCAAAATAAGTTACTTTGTTGTCTTGATTACTCATAAACCTGCTAATTATTATAGCAGTTAAAAAAGGTGGTGTCTGGATTATGGCAGTCCCTGTTTCAAAA
>JAANMY010004578.1_pt1 | contig 10273 bp, 6 predicted proteins | sample 7279691 | NCBI WGS metagenome assembly JAANMY01 (sample SAMN14094543, study PRJNA606508) | bioreactor metagenome | isolation source: A lab-scale SPAN reactor treating ammonium-rich wastewater day 388 | place: Ireland: Galway | collected 2018-02-07
CCGTCGGCGCCGTTGACCGCATTTACAACCAACTTACCCATCGGCTGTACCAATGGAGACGGAATCGGTGATCGGTAATCGGTGATCGGTAATCGGTGATCGGTAATCGGTAATTGGTTTACCGACGCCCGACGCCCAACGCATCTATGTCTACTTACCGTGCATCTACGTTCAAACGAGGAACTGCGCCAACTGCCTGGGAGCAGGCGTTGGCGCAGCTGCCACATGCACACGCGCTGCAAAGCTGGACCTGGGGCGCATTCAAAGCGCGCTGGGGCTGGCAAATGCTGCCTTCACTGCTGACCATCGCCGAAAATAGTTGGCAGCCGCTCGCCGCCTCCATGATCCTGAAGCGCCAGGTTCCGCGTCTCCCCTTTTCTATTCTATATGTGCCGCGCGGCCCGGCGCTGAATTACAACGACCGCCCGCTGCGGACGCAAGTGCTGGCGCAGTTGGAAAAGATCGCCCGCCAGGAGCGGGCGATTTTCATCAAAATTGACCCGGAAGTGGCGCTGGCCTGGGGCGTGGAAAGCGAACGGCCGTCGCCCCTCGGCAGCTCGCTACACAAAGAACTAATCCAACGCGGCTGGCGCTTTTCCGCCGACCAGATTCAATTCCGCAACACCGTAGAGCTACCTCTGGAAATGGACGAGGAAAGTTTACTCGCCGCCATGCACAGCAAGACGCGCTACAACATCCGCCTGGCGGCGCGCAAAGGGATCACCGTCCGCCCCGGCGCCCCCGCCGATTTCCCGACCATCGCCAACATGTATCAGGAAACGGCCGTCCGCGACAACTTCACCATTCGCCCCACCGCCTACTACCTGGACGCCTGGCAATCCTTCTACGATGCGGGCCTGGCGCAGCCCCTCCTCGCCGAATTTGAAGGCGACCCCATCGCCGCTGTCGTCCTCATCCGCTTTGGCGCGCGCGTCATCTACATGTACGGTGCATCCACCGAGCGCGAACGCAGCCGGATGCCCAACCATTTGCTGCAATGGGAGGCGATTCGTTGGGCGAAGGGGCAGGGAGCGGCCGTGTACGATTTTTGGGGCGCGCCCAACGAGTTTGTGGAAACGGACAGCATGTGGGGCGTCTGACGTTTCAAGCAGGGCTTCAATGGCGACGTTGTGCGGCACATTGGGGCGTGGGATTATGTGGCACGGCCGTTTTGGTATTGGCTGTATACGGCCGTCATGCCCAAATATTTACACTTGCTGCGCACAAAAACAACACGCGCTGCAGCGCACCAGCAAACGAATGAAAATCTGTAGCGCAAACTTTCCAGTTTGCGCGGGCGAACTGGAAAGTTCGCCCTACTTTATATAAGGAGAACATCATGAGCAGAACCAGCGATGCTGGAAACGGCCTATGATGGCATTCGCACCGCCGACATTGGCGGCGTAGCCGATACTGACACGTTCACCAAACCCGGCTAAAGCCGCGACTCCGGACACCGATCATCCCTTTCCCTTGATCGTCACCAGCGTCAGTTCCGGTGGAGCCAGGAAGCGCACGCGCGGAGCGCTCATCCCTTCCAGCCCCAGGCCGCGGCTGACATAGAGATTGGTGCGCCCTTCCTGATAATGCCCCATCACATAACGCCGCCCCAACTGTGAACTGGTCAAAAGCGCGCCGATGAATGGCAGGCGCACCTGCCCGCCATGCGTGTGCCCGCACAGGTAGAGGTCAATGCCATGCTGCACCGCTTCCGGCATAATTTCCGGCGAGTGGAAGAGGAGGATTTGCGGCACGCTGTTGGGCGCGGCCGCGTGCAAGGCCGCCAGCCGGGCGCGGTCGGTAGGTAAATGGTGGGTGCAGTCCATACCGAGGAGAACGACAGAACGGCCGTCGCCCACCTTCACCTCCTGCCATCCCTGCCGCATTAACGGAATGGGCAGCCCATCGAAAATGGGCACAACCTGGTCGCGCAAATCCACTGTCATGCTGCCCAACGTGGCGTAAATGCCCTGCGGGGCCGAGAATTGCTGCAAATAGTCGCGCACCTGGCGATGCGTGATGGGGTCCTTATTGTACGAGAGGTTCACGTAATCGCCAGTGATGACAATGAAATCTGGCTTTGCTTCCTGCGCCAGCGCCAGGATTTTCTCTTCGCGCTTTGTCAGCCGCTCAATGTGCAGGTCGCTGATGTGCAGCAAACGGATGGGCGCGGTGGCGGCGGGTAGGCGGTCGGTGTGGATGGTCAATTCGCTCAGCCCCACGCGAAATGGTTCAATGAGCGCACCCCAGATGAAAGCGGCCGTGCCCACCATCTGCGCCAGTAAGAACAAAGCAAAGCCGATCCACGCTCCCAACAACATGCCGACCCATGCCAGCAGCATGGCGGCCGTTATACGCGGCAGCGCCAACACGGCCCACTGCGATTGCCACGGGCCAAAGGAAAGTCCCCACTGCGGCAGCGCCCTGAGGATGAGCATGTCGGAGAAAAGGGCGAGGAGGAGAACGGCCGTTACCCACCCCGCCATGACTCCATTCCCCACCAACCACCCCCACAGCGCGCCCGTCAGCGCTGCCCAGGTCAACGCCAGCAGCGTCACCAGCCACCCCGGCCACGCATCAACCAGGGCAAACAGCACCATGACCTTGTGCAATCCCCCTTCTTTCAGCAAATCTTCCGGCTCTTCGCCCCGCTCTAATTCAACCATGCCACTTTTATCTCCTCTCGTAAATCGAACATCCCTGTTCGCTGTCCGCTGCCCGAACAGGGACGTTCGGGCTACGTAGGAACCTCCCCCGTCAACGATTCTATGCCAATATGTGAATCAAATCATTTTTTTGCGCATTAATCCGGTGACATCTACAATTCTAATAAGGGGAACAGCCACCAAACTGATTGCCGTAAGGAGAAAGAGTATGCAGATTTCTTATCGTTCCGCCAGAGCATGGCTGTTAAGTTTTGTTGCCCTTGTGTTGGTCAGCCTGACGTGGCTGCACCAGACCAGCGTCAAGGCGCAAGCAAACCCTGATGCTGAACAAATATTGACCCCTGTCATGGAGGCGATGCTGCGCGATGCCCAGCCGCCCCAGTCATTATCCCCCCAATCTATGACCCCCTGTATCGGCGGTTTCGCCGGTTCCTACCCGTGCAGCAATGTTGATTTACTGGCCTTCATGCCCCTGGCTAACATTGGCGGCGGCGGTGGCAACGACATTTGGGGCTGGACCGATCCGCTTGATGGCAAGGAGTATGCGCTGATGGGGCGCAGCAGCGGCACATCCTTTGTGGACATCAGCGACCCGGAAAACCCCATCTACCTGGGAAACCTCCCCACGCACACGTCCAATTCCACCTGGCGCGACATCAAAGTGTACGCCAACCACGCCTTCATCGTCAGCGAGGCCGGCGGCCATGGGATGCAGGTATTCGACCTGACCCAACTGCGCAACGTCGTCAATCCGCCGGTGACGTTCAGCGCCACCGCCCATTACAATGGCTTTGGCAGCGCCCACAACGTGGTCATCAATGAAGATACCGGCTTTGCCTATGGCGTGGGCACAAGCACTTGCAGCGGTGGGCTGCACATGGTGAACATTCAGAACCCGGCCAGCCCCACCAATGCCGGCTGCTTTAGCAGTGACGGCTACACCCACGATGCGCACTGTGTCGTTTATACCGGGCCAGATGTGCAGCACCAGGGCAAAGAAATTTGCTTCAATTCCAACGAAGACACCGTGACCATTGTAGACGTAACCAATAAGGCTCTCCCCGTGCAGTTGTCGCGTACCGGCTATGCCGGGTCAGGCTACACGCACCAGGGCTGGGTAGATGAAAGCCAGACGTACTATCTGCAAGATGACGAGTTGGATGAGATGAATTCTGGGCACGGCACGCGCACCTACGTTTGGGACATCAGTGATCTGGATGTGCCTGTGCTGCTTGGCAATTACACGGCGACCACCCCGGCCATTGACCATAACTTGTACATCAGGGGCGACCTGGTGTATCAATCAAATTACCGCGCCGGTTTACGCATCCTCAGAGCGAATAGTTTTGCCAGCGTCAACCTGGAAGAAGTGGGTTATTTTGACATTTATCCGGCCAATGACAATCCCAATTTTAATGGCAGTTGGAGTAATTACCCGTATTTTGCCAGCGGCGTGGTCGTTGTCAGTGGCATTGAGCAAGGGTTGTTCATTGTCCGGCCGCAGTTAAGCGAGGAACCTGCCTCTTATGGCGTGGCGCTCTCGCCGGGTGACGCGACGGCCGCGCTGCCGGGGACGTCGGTGACATACACGGTGCAGATCACCAATACAGGCACGGTCTCGGACATCTTCACGCTGGATGCAGCCAGCAGTTGGACGGCAACCCAATCTACACCCCTCATCGCGCTGGAGAGCGGCGAGATGGGGACGTTTACGGTAGGGGTAGCTGTTCCGCCGGAAGCGATGGGGGGCGCGAGTGATGTAGCGACAGTCACGGCCGTCTCCCATGGCGATAGTAACGTGACGGCCGTTACCCACTTCACCACCAGCGCCCTCTCTGTCTACGGCGTGGTTGTGTCTGGCGAGTCGGCCAGCAGTGGCGAACTCGGCGCGATGGTCACGTACACCCTGCGCCTCACCAATACCGGCAACGTCACCGACACCTTCACCCTGAGCGTGACCGGGGCAGATTGGGCAGCGGCCGTCACCCCCCTTAGCGCCACCCTGCCCAGCGGCGCGGCGGGACATGCCTGGGTCAGCGTCCACATCCCCCTCACCGCCACCACTGGACTGACGGATACGGCCGTTTTCCACGCCACTTCCAACAGCGATCCGACCGCGACCGCCACGTGGATGATGACGACGACGGCCGTTTACATCCCACCTTTGCCCGCCTACACCCTTTTCCTGCCGCTTGTCCACGGTGAACAAAACTTCGCGGGCGAAATCGCCTGCACCGATGGTCTGGCCGCCGGCTACCCCTGCGCCAACGTCAACTTCCTCTCCTTCACCCCCCTCGCCGACCTGGGCGCCGACGCCGGGCAAAAAGCGGCCAACGTCTGGGGCTGGACCGACCCGCAAGATGGCACGGAGTATGTGCTGCTGGGCATGACCGACAGACTCGTCTTCCTCAACGCCGCCGATCCGGTCAATCCCGTCATCATCGGCTTCTTGCCCAACCAGACCAGCGCTAATCCCGTCAGCTACCGCGACGTCAAGGTGTACCAACATTACGCCTTCATCATCGCCGACGAACAAAGCGAACATGGGATGCAAGTGTTCGACCTGCACCAACTGCGCGGCGTCACCAACACCCCCATCACCTTCACCGCCAGCGCCTACTTCGACGAATTCGGCAACGCCCATAACATCTTCATCCATGAGGAGACCGGTTACGCCTATGTGGTGCGCAACACCGCGCCCGTGCTGTGCAGCAGCGCCGTCTACATCATGAACATTCAAGACCCGCTCAACCCCACCTTTGTCAACTGTTACGACGAGGGAGGGGCGGCTTCCGATACGATGTGCGTGGTGTATCATGGACCAGACGCCGCTTATCACGGCCATGAAATCTGCCTGGTCGCCAGCGATGACGAGATTTTGGTCGCCGACATGACCGAGAAAAACAACCCCACTACGCTGGCTGCCCTCACCTACCCGGATGTCCACCGCGCGCATCTGGCCTGGTTCACCGCAGACCATCGCTACTTCCTTTCCTCAGACATGAACGATGAAATGATGATGGGCATGAACACGCGCATTTTCGTCTGGGACATCACCGACATTGACGCGCCACTGTTGCAAAGCACGTATGTCGGCCCCACGCCGGCCAGCGACCACAATGTTTGGGTGAATGGGAATTACGCTTATGTCGGCAACTTCCGCGCCGGCGTGCGTATCCTCGACCTGCACGACATTGCCAACACGACCCCCAACAATGTGACCATCACCGAAGCCGCCTACTTTGACATCTACCCGGCCAACGATAACACCGGGCATATAGGCGGCGCCTGGGCGGTTTATGTCTTCTTTGACAATGGCGTCATTGCTGTCAGTGATAAAGAGGCGGGGTTGTATTTGTTACGGCCGTTACTCCCTTGAGTAGGGAAGAAGGATGAAGGAAGAAGGGTGAAGGAAGAAGGAAGAAGGAAGAAGGATGAATTGGCAGCTTGCGCAGATGGGTGTTGCGCGGCGTCTCCACGTCCCTTCATCCTCCTCATCTCCCTACTCCTCTTGCTGACGCGCCTGGCCGTCTCTGCCACGCCCCAGGACAGCCCCATCCTGTATGGCACATTCCTGGGGGCAGAGGCGGCCGAATATGGCCGGGCCATTGCCACCGATCCCGCCGGTAATATCTACGTCACCGGAGAAACCTTATCCGTAGATTTTCCGGCGCTGGTTAACGGCCGTGCGCCCAACCATGGCATAGACGTTTACGTCGCCAAATTCAACGCCGTCAGCGGCGCGGCCGATTACATCCTCTGGTTTAATGCCCTTACCCTCTTTGCCGAAGATGTCGCCTATGGCCTGGCCGTTGGCCCTGATGGCAGCGCTTACATCGTGGGGGACACCCGCTCCGAAGATTTCTGCCAACTCTTTGGCGACGCGCCCGGCTTCGACACGACCTACAACGGTGGCGGTGACGCCTTTGTCCTCAAAATCAAGCCAGACGGCAGCGGCCTCGCTTACTGCACCTTCATCGGCGGCGCGGAAGCCGACATTGCCCGCGCCATCGCCATAGACGCTGACGGCAATGCTTACATCACCGGCAGCACGTGGTCTGACGCCGATTTCCCCACCACCGCCAATGCCTACGACACGCTGCACAACGGCCTGCGTGATGCCTTTGCCCTTAAATTAGACCCCACCGGCACAGAGCTTTTGTATGCCACCTACCTCGGCGGCAGCGGGCAGGAGGAAGGCGTTGCCATTGCCTCTGGCGCTGACAGGCAGGTGTCCATCACCGGTTGGACATTTTCTGCCAACTTCCCCGTCACCCCCCTGGCCTACGACCCCACCCACAACGGCGGCGCAGACATCTTCATCGCCACCCTGAACAGCGCCGGGTCAGACCTGGGCTACGCCACCTTTCTCGGTGGCGCTGCGGATGACCGGCCAACAGGCATCGCCGCCGACGCAGCCGGGCACGCTTACGTCACCGGTTACACGGCCTCGCCGGCCTTCCCCACCACGCCGGGCGCATTTGATGAGCTTCACGATGGTCCAGTTGATGCCTTTGTCGCCAAACTGGCCGCCAACGGCCGTGCGCTCATCTACAGCACCTTGCTTGGGGGCATGGCCGAGGATTGGAGCAGTGGCCTCTCTCTGGACGTCAACGGCAGCGTCTACCTCACCGGTCGTACCTGGTCGGCAGACTTCCCCACCACAGACGATGCGTTTAGCGCTACCTTAAGCGGTGGGCGCGACGGTTTTATTGCCTGGCTAAACTCTGCCGGAACCGACCTCATTTACAGTTCCTACATTGGCGGCAGCGATTGGGACGATAGCCTGGCGATCACCCACCGCGACCGCCATCTCACCATCACCGGAACCACGCGCTCTACCGATTTCCCCATCACCGCCAACGCCCATGACGCCGCCCTCAACGGTGATTACGACATCTTCGTCCTCCAATTTACGCTACCGGCAGCTACCACCTTGTATTTGCCCCTGTTGGTCAATGGAGAATAGACATTGTTTGGAATAAAGTTACACAGAGATTCACAGAGAAATTATGTGAAGCTCCATCTTTAACTCTGTAAATCTCTATGTTCCTGTTTTGCTTATTTCCGATAATGTCTAATAACCAGCTTTGTTTTTCAGGTATCTTCTCAATATCTCGTGGAGGAGTGCGCATCCTCAGGTGCGCATCTGAGGATGCGCACTCCTCTCACCCCCATTTATTGAGATGATACTTTTTCAGGACAAAATGCTTGTTGTCAATGTGGCAAAAGTTGTCGTTTACACCTGCACAATCGCCGGCAGAATGATCGGCCGTGACTGTGTTTCGCGGTAGAAGAAGTTTTGCAAAGTTTCGCGGGTGATGTCGCCAGGGTTACGGCCGTTTTTCATCAACTCCCGCTTTAACTGCACACGGGCCGCGTCCAGCAGTTCGCCCGACGTGTCCATGCGCACAAAGCCACGGCTCACCAGATGCGGTTCACCGGTCAACTTATTGCGCTTATTCATCGGGATATAGACGACGATGAAGCCATCATGCGCCAGCCGTTCCCGGTCGCGCATGACGTGGTCGCCCACTTCGCCGATCATCGTGCCATCCACGTACACATCGGCGGCGGCCACATTCTCGGCCAGCCACGCCTTTTCGCCATCACTGCACCAGGTCGCGCCATTGTGCAGGATAAAGGCGTTCGCTGCCGGCAAGCCATGTTGCAGCGCCAGACGGACATGCAAATGCTGGTGGCGCAGTTCGCCATGCACCGGGATCAGGAAGCGCGGCTGCACCGTCTCTAACATGATGCGCATGTCCTCGCGGCTGCCATGTCCGGAGACGTGTACCGTCGCCAGTGGCCCGTAAATGACGTTGGCCCCGCGTGCAAACAAATTGTTCAACATGCGCGCCACGTCCTCTTCGTTGCCGGGAATGGTGCCGCCGGAGATGATGATCGTGTCCCCTTCATGCACCTGAATTTGCTTGTGTTCGCCGTGCGCCATGCGGTTTAGCGCCGAGCGCGGCTCACCCTGTGATCCGGTGGAGAGGATAACGAGTTTCTCGTTGGGGACGCTGGTTTTGATGTCCACCAGCACCCCTTCGGGAACATTCATGTAGCCCAGGTCGCGCGCCAGTTCGATGTTTTGCTGCAAGCTGCGGCCGGTGAGGGCCACTTTACGCCCATGCTTGTGCGCCAGCAGCATGATCTCTTGCAAGCGCGCCAGCACGGAGGAGAAGGTGGCGATGATGATACGCTGCCCTTTTTCCTCGTCGAAGATACGATCTAACGTGTCGGCGACAATTTTCTCGGTGGGTGTGCGGCCGGGGCGATCAGCGTTGGTGCTGTCGCCTAGCAGGGCGAGGACACCGTTGGGAGTCAATTCACGCAGCCGGTTGAAGTCGGTGGTCCGGCCGCCGGCGGGCGTTTCGTCCAATTTGTAATCGCCGGTGTGGACGATGGCCCCGACGGGTGTGTCAATCACCAGCCCCACAGAGGCGGGGATGGAGTGGGCGACGGCGAAGGGGCTGACGCGGAAGGGGCCGAGATGCAGCGTGGTTTTATCGTCAATCACCTGTAAATCGGCGCCGCGAATGCCCGCTTCTTCAAGCTGCCGCTGCACCATGCCGATGGTCAGGGCTGTGCCATAGATGGGGGCGTTGAGCTTTTGCATGAGGTAAGGCAGGCCGCCAATGTGGTCCTGGTGGCCATGGGTGAGCACAATGCCGCGCACGATCTCTTGATTTTCGATGACATAATCGAATTGGGGTAGGACCAGGTCAATGCCATGTTGGTCGTTTTCGGGGAATTTGTTACCACAGTCAATGATGATTTGGTTACGGCCGTATTCAAACAGGGTCATATTTTTCCCAATTTCCCCCAGGCCGCCCAAGGGGATGATCTTCAATTGTTTTGCCATAAGTTTAAGTTTTATTTTTCCTTTCTACTTTGTTTTTGGGCGCGGTATGTCCGCGACCATACGAGATATATACAAAAGCAACATGCTTTTGTTAGATTTTAGTTATTTCGTTCGGGTGAGAACCGGGTGTTGCACGCTAATCATTCAATAGACGCTGTGGCAAATCCTATTTCACAAACCTGCAAGAGTATACCACAACTTTTTAAAAATGGAATGCGCAATCATTGAGAATGACCGGAGCTTGGGCATATTGCGTATTAATGCCGGGTCAGGTGATACGTAATAGGCAATAGTTCACAGTCAATGTCGTGAATGCGGCTCTATTCAATTGCTACTACGGTGGTGTGGGGAAGTGTTAATTACCTGGAGTCAGATATTTATACAGCAGATGGGCAGTGCCTTGACGGCGCAGTTTGGTTTCCTGCACGCCGTTGCCATCCTGGCTGGCCCACAAGTCAGATAAGGCGAGCGATTCAGTTTCGCCATCCTTGTATTTGAATTGTAAATAATTAATAAAATCTATTAATTCAATCTGCGCCGAAGGTGGCAGCGACTTCAATGCTTTCTCTAATTTATGCAGCGCCAATGCTTGCTCCATACAACCTTTCTCCTTGTGCGGACATGAACTCCGCCGCACATTGTACCATAAAGGTCAACCCGGCAAGCGTCACCAGAGTAAAACTAGCGTAAAAGTACTATATAACCAATGGTGCTAGTGAATTACAAGCCAAAATTGGCA
>JAANMY010004580.1_pt1 | contig 10272 bp, 6 predicted proteins | sample 7279691 | NCBI WGS metagenome assembly JAANMY01 (sample SAMN14094543, study PRJNA606508) | bioreactor metagenome | isolation source: A lab-scale SPAN reactor treating ammonium-rich wastewater day 388 | place: Ireland: Galway | collected 2018-02-07
CCCTGACCACATCCGGCAAATTCTTCGCACCCTCCCCACCAAACCCGGCTGTTACCTGATGAAGGACAGCGCCGGTCACATCATCTACGTGGGCAAGGCGAAGGTGCTCAAGAACCGCGTGCCGAATTACTTCACCCAGCACGCCGACCACACCCCGAAAACACTTAAGATGCGGTCTCTGGTGGCGGATATCGAAATCATCGTCACCGAGACTGAAGTGCAGGCGCTGATCCTTGAAGAAACGCTCATCAAGCAGCATCAGCCGCGCTATAACATCCTGCTCAAGGACGACAAACGCTACCCGTACATCCGCGTGACGTGGCAGAACCCGTTCCCGAAAGTCGAGACGACGCGGCGAGTGGTCAAGGACGGCTCGCGCTATTTCGGCCCGTACGCGGCGATGTGGGCGGTGCAGAACACTCTGCGCGTGCTGCGCAAGGCCTTCCCGTATCTCACGTGCGACCGCACGATCACCGGCAATGACGAGCGCGCCTGCCTGTTTTGGGATATCGGGCTGTGCAGTGCGCCGTGCATCGGCAAGGTAAACCAAGTGGAATACCGCGCGATGATCGCCGAGCTGATGGACGTGCTGAGCGGCAAGTCTGACGGCGTCTTGGGGCGCCTGACGAAAGCAATGGACGCCGCGTCCGAGGCGCTTCAGTTCGAGCGCGCCGCCGTGCTGCGTGACCAGATCAAGGCGATCGAATACATTACCCAGCGCCACCGCGCCGTCAGCCCGCAGATGACCGACCACGACGTGATCGCCATCGCCCGTGACGACAAGACCGCCGTCGTGCAAATCCTGTTTATCCGTAACGGCAAGCTGATCGGCAGCGACCACCGCAGCTTAGAACACTTCGAGGACGAGTCCGACAGCGAAGTGCTGGAGCAGTTCCTGACGCAGTTCTACAGCAGCACGCAAGAAATCCCGCGCGAGATCATCCTACCCGACGAGGTCGAAGAAGCGCGCATCATCGAACGCTGGCTGTCGGACAAACGCTCCGGGGCGAAAGTACAGATCACCGTCCCCAAGCGCGGCAACAAGATCGACCTGATCGGCATGGCGCGCGAGAACGCGTCCGAGGCGCTGCGCATGATGAAGGCGCAGTGGGAGGCTGACACCACCAAACACGAACAGGCGATGGCCGAGCTGCAAGAGGCGCTGAACCTGCCCAATCCGCCCAACCGCATCGAGTGCTACGACATCAGCACGACGCAGGGCACGGCCATCGTTGCCAGCCGGGTCGTGTTCGTGCAAGGCACGTCAGCCAAAGGCGAGTACCGCCGCTTCAACATCCGCACGGTCGAACACGCCGGCTCGGACGATTATCAGTCGATGCGCGAGGCGCTCACCCGGCGTTTCAGCCGCTGGCAGACGCTCAAAGATGAGCCGCCGGTGCACGTCCCCGGCAAGGAAGACCGCGACGCGACATGGCGCACCCTGCCCGACCTGCTGCTGATCGACGGCGGCAAGGGACAGCTCGGCGTCGCCTACGAGGTGTTGAGCGCCTTCGACCTGCTGGACAAGGTGCCGGTGGCGTCGCTGGCAAAGCAGTTCGAGGAGATCTACCTGCCCGGCAAGCCGATCCCGGTCATTCTGCCGCGCCAGTCGCAGGCGTTGTATCTCGTGCAGCGCATCCGCGACGAAGCGCACCGTTTCGCCATCACGAACCATCGCAACCGGCGCGATAAGGCCGGCATGGCGAGCCTGCTCGACGGCGTGCCGGGGATCGGCCCGAACAAACGCAAAGCGCTGTTGGCCGCGTTCGGCAACTCGATCAGCGCCATTCGCAGCGCCAGCGTTGAAGAACTGGCGGCGGTCAAAGGCATCAACAAGAAGCTCGCCGAGCAGATCAAGGCGGTGTTGTAGCGGGATTTTCTCCAAAGGGCTTACGCCCTCTGGACTCCCGTTTCTGCGATTTCGTCGCGCGGGGCGTGACGAAATCGCGAGTAACTGAGGTTCAGAAGTTGGTAGTCCCGCCGGCGTTAAGGCAGTGTCCCGGCTATCCGTTCCGGGCGGCTACTCCACTTCGTCATAGTGTTCGACGGTCGGAAACGGGTCGTAGAAGGGGTGCAGGATACGCTTCCACTCCTGATATTCCTTCGAGCCGCGAAAGCCGACCGTGTGCGACTCGAGCGTGTCCCACCACGCCAGCAGTAGATAACGATCCGGCGTCTCGACGCACTTATGCAGCTCGTGGCCGAAATATCCAGGCGCGCCGCTAATGATGACCGACGCCTGCTTGAAGGCTGCCTCGAACGCCTTCGACTGCCCCGGCTTGATGTTTAGGATCGCGTGTTCGAGGATCACTGTCATATCCCTTCGGCTGACTGCGAAAACACGACCGCGGGTGCTTGCGCGCCCGCGGTGGTGAGGACGAATGCTCGGAATGAGGCCGCGTTCGGCGGTCACTCTTTCTTGTACGGGACGCCGTCGGCCTTCGGCGCGACTGCATGTCCGACCAACCCGGCCAGCACGATCATCGTGACGATGTACGGGGTCATCTGGATGAACTGCGCCGGGATCGGCACGCCGAAGATCTGGAAACGGCTGTTGAGCGCCTGCGAGAAGCCGAACAGCAGCGCCCCGCCGAGCGCCCCGAACGGCGTCCACTTGCCGAAGATCATCGCCGCCAGCCCGATGAAGCCGAGGCCGCCGGTCATCTGATCCTCAAACAGGCCAACCGTCTCAATCGAGAACCACGCCCCGCCCAAACCGGCGATCATGCCGCCGATCATCACGTTGATGTAACGCGTGCGAATGACGTTGATGCCCAGCGTATCGGCCGCGTGCGGGTTCTCACCGACGGCGCGCGTGCGCAGGCCCCAGCGCGTGTTGTACATCACCACGTGCGTGACGATCACGAGGATGAACATCAACAGGTAGATCGGTTTGCCGGTGAAGAAGATCGCGCCGAGGATCGGGATATCGGATAGGCCGGGGATCTGAATGATGCGCAGTGTCTCGCGCGCGGCCTCGGTCGAAAGCAGAATTTCGCGGCGCAAGAAGCTCGTCACACCGACGGCGAGGATGTTGATCACCGTCCCGCTGACGATCTGGTCGGTCATGAACGTGATCGACAGCCAACCGTGCAGCGAGGCCATCAGGAATCCGGCGATGATCGCCACGATCGCGCCGCAGGCCAGCGCGGTCTGGAACGGCATAATCTGCCCGAACGCCAGCGACGCGATAAAGCCGAGGCACGCCCCCGCAAGCATCATGCCTTCGCCAGCGATGTTAGTGACGCCAGCACGCTCGCACCACAAACCGGCCAAGGCGGCCAGCGTGATCGGCGTGGCGAGGCGGAAGCTCGATTCAAGCATCTGCGTGACGTTGGCGTTGCGCCCCACTGCCGCGAGGATGAGCGCCGTCGGCACGATCATAATGCCGCAGACGATCAGCGCGACGTTGGCCTGACGCTTCGAGATAATCGGCAGCACGCCAAGTGCGCCGCCGAGGATGAAGATCACTGCGGCGGCGATGCCGAACGTCTGCGCCGGCACGGTGATATTGGGGATGCCTTCCCCGAAGATGAGCTGGGTCGTCGCCGTGGGGGCGATGTCACCCGGCACGCGCAGCAGCATGAAGATTCCGACCAGCAGAAACACGATGCCGACGATGAACTGCCGGGTGATCCTGAAGCCGGTTTGTTCCCCAGCCATTTCCTGCGCCATAGTCGCTTGTGCCATGGGTTAGCCTCCCCACCCTTTACTGAAGGTCGCGCCGGTGCTCTGTTTTTCTTCCTCGCTGGCGGCCGGCACGCGCCACAAGAAGCGGACGATCGCATCCGCGGCGATAAACATGATGATGAGCGCCTGAATGATCCGCACGAGGTCGTTGGAGATGTCGGTGCGGATTTGGATCACGCCTTGCGCCGACACCAGAGCGCCCCACAGCAAACCGGCGTAGATCATATTGCGCGGGTTAGAGCGCGCCAACAGCGCGACCGCGATGGCGTCGAAGCCGAGGCCGGCGAAGAACGCCGGCTTCATGTTGAACTGCACGCTCGAAATCTCAATCGCGCCAGCCAGACCGGCCAACCCGCCGCTGAGCATCATCGCCAGCACGAGGTTCCACTTGACGTTCATGCCAGCGTACTTGGCCGCGTCCGGGTTGATGCCGACCGTTCGCAGCTCGAAGCCGGTCGTCGTCTTAACCAGCAGCCAGTCGATGAACATAACGGCGAGGATCATCACGCCGATGCCGAGGTGCAGCGAGTCGCGCACGGTGATCCACTGCAAGAACAGCCCGGCGGCGAGGATCAACAGCGCGCGCAGCGCGGGGCGGATCACTAACAAGAGGTTGCGCTGGATGGCCTCGCGGTGGCGGTAGATTTGCAGCGCGAAGAACACGACGGCGACGACGACGAACCACCACGACGCGATGTCGTCCAAGCGCGGCAGGATCGCGTTGGGGTGCACGTTCGGCGTAGCCGGGTTGGTCGCGCTGGGATCACGCATGATGTACGGATCGCTGCTGTTGATGAGCCAGTCAGTCAGGCGCAGCGCGATGTAGTTCATCATGATCGTGTTGATGACCTCATGCGCGCCGGTATAGGCTTTTAAGAGGCCCGGTATCGCGCCCCATAACGCGCCGCCGAGGATGCCCGCCACAAGCACTACGATCACGCGTGTGAAGCCGGGCAGGAAGTCGAACAGCGGCGAGTAGCCGACAAAGACCGCCAGCAGGCCGCCGAGATAGAGCTGGCCTTCCGCGCCGATGTTGAACAACCCGGCCTTGAAGCCGAGCGCCACCGCCAAGCCGGCGATGATGAACGGAATCGCGCGGACAATCGTGCGTTCGAGTTGGTACGGAAAGAACAATATCGCGCTGCCGCCGACCCGCAGATAGGCCGTGTCGGGTTTGTCGTCTTCGGTCTCCGGCGTGTTCTGCGTCGACCATATAATGCCCGCTGGCTCGGTGTGGGCCTCATGGATCAGCAGCGGTTGGTTTCCGGGGCGATAGACGACCGTATTGGCCGCCAAGTACGGCTCCAGCTCGGTCGTCAGCGCGGTATGCACGTCGGGATTGGTCAGCACCCCGCGCTCGTACATGGCGTTCACCAGCGAAAGCTGCCGCGAGAGTTCGTTCTCGTCCACAACCCCGCTGGCGAGCAGCTGGTCGTCGATGCCGCGCAGGTCGTTGATGTAGTCCGATCCCGTGCGCGACCCTTCCGCCAGCTTACTGATCTCCGCGATGTCGTCCGCTTCGCCGCCCATCGGGTCGATGCCGAGCCGATCGAGTACGTCCAGTTGTTCGAGCATGCGGCTGATCGTAACTGCGCTTCCACGCTGGTTGGTGATGCTGAGATAGGCCAGCAGATCGCCCATGCCGTAGCTGGCGGCGGCCGGAACCTGCGCGACGATTGCGGCGACATCCTCGTCCGTGAGCGTATCGGACACGCCGTACGTGCGGAAGATCGCCGCGGCGCTGCTGCTGCCCAGCTCGACCAAGTCTTCGGTCAAGGGCTGCATTGCGCGCAGGGTGTCCGGGCCGACCTCTTGAATCCCCTCGATGCGCTGGCCGAGCGCATCAAGCGCGGCGGCATCAAGGTCGTCGGCGTAAGTGTCGATCACGCTGGCATAACGCGCGACGGTATCCGCCCCCAGCTGCGAAAGGCGCGTCACACTGCGGGCCAAGAGGCGCAGGTCGCGGTTGGTGAGCGGGTTGGTCTCGGCAAATGTCACCACCGCAGCGGTATCCGCCGTCGTGACAAGGCTGTTGACGGCCACGCCGGTCGCGCCCTCGATGAACGCCGCGTAGGCAGTCAGCGCGATGTTGAGGCCGCGCCCGATGTCCCCGCGCGCGCCGGTAATCATCATAAACGGAATCGTCAGGATCATCGCCGAGAGCACGGCTAGAACCGGCACAAAACGCGGCGAAATCCGCCGCCAAGAATATCCAATGGAACTGAGAACGGATCCGCCGGGGCGCTGCATCGTACCTTCCGCCATGGCTAGGCCGTTCCTTCCGCTTTGAGTTCTGCTTCACTATGGACACCGGCCATCAGCAAGCCGATTGACTCCCGCGTGGCGGTCGCCGCGTCCACAATGTCGATGATCCGTCCAGCATACATGACCGCGATGCGGTCGCTTAATGACATAATTTCGTCCAGTTCGGTGCTGACCAGCAGCACGGCGACCCCTTCGTCGCGCATGCGCACAATCTGTTTGTGGATAAATTCGATCGAGCCGACGTCAAGACCGCGTGTGGGCTGTGCAGCGACGAGCAGCTTGCTGTGGCGGCTCAACTCACGCGCGATGATGACCTTCTGCTGATTGCCGCCCGACAGCGACCCGATACTGGTGTCGATGCTCGGCGTGCGCACGTCGTACTGCTTGACGAGCGCCTCGGCGTGCTCGGCGATCACCCGTTCGTTGCTCAAAATGCCGACCGAATACGGCGCCTGATAATACTGCTGCAAACGTATGTTGTCCGTGATCGGGAAAGGCATCACCATGCCGTTCTTCTGGCGGTCTTCCGGCACATGCGCGACGCCCGCCTGGGTGACTTTGCGCGGGGACGCGTGCGTGACGTCCTTCCCCACGATGCTGATATGCCCCCCCTGCACCGGACGCAGGCCCGTCAGTGCTTCGACCAATTCCGTCTGGCCGTTCCCCTGCACGCCAGCCACCCCCACGATCTCGCCTGAGCGCACGATCAGCGAGACATCACGCACGGCGGGCAGTTTGCGGTCGTCCAGCACATTGAGATGGCTGATCTCCAACACCGTGTCGCCCGGAGTGGCCGGGGTCTTATCGACGCTCAGCAGCACCTCGCGGCCCACCATCATCGACGCCAGCGACTCCTGCGTGGACTGCTTCGGGTTGGCCTCACCCACGACCTTGCCCAAGCGCAGCACCATGATCCGGTCGCAAATGCGCAGCACTTCCTTCAGCTTGTGCGTAATGAAGATGATGCTGACCCCGCGCGCCTTGAGCGTCTCCATAATCGAGAACAAGCCCTCGGTTTCCTGCGGGGTGAGCACCGCGCTTGGCTCGTCGAGGATCAGGATTTCCGCCTTGCGATACAGCGCCTTGATGATCTCGACGCGCTGCTGCACGCCCACCGACAAATCCTGCACCATCGCGTCCGGGTCGACATGCAGGCCGTACTGTTCGGCGATCTCGATGATCCGCGCGCGGGCGGAACGGCGGTCGAGAAAGGGGCCGCGAACGCTCTCGTTGCCGAGCATCACGTTTTCGGTCACGGTCAGCACCGGCACCAACTGGAAGTGCTGGTGCACCATGCCGATCCCGGCGCGGATGGCGTCGTTCGGGTTTCTAATATGGATCGGCCGGCCATTGACGAGGATTTCGCCCTCGTCCGGCGCGTACAGGCCGTAAATCATGTTCATCAGCGTAGACTTGCCCGCGCCATTTTCGCCCAGCAAGCCCAACACTTCGCCGCGATGTACCTTTAAGCTGATGTGATCGTTGGCGAGCACGCCGGGAAAGCGTTTCGTCAACCCGCGGACTTCCAGCACAACGTCTGGAGCATTCATAAACAACATCCCAATTAACCGAGTTCGACGCGGAATTATAGCGAACGTTCGCCGCTTTTCACCACGACAGAGGATTACGTCAAGCGGCTCAAAATCTGCTCGGCGCGTTTGTCCCATGTATGATGGGCGAACACGTCACGATGCGCGTTACCGGCAAGGCGCGCGCACAGCGCCGCATCCGTCATCACGTGAACCAGCGCGGCGCTCAACGCCGGGGCCGACTCCGGCTCAAACAGCAGCGCGTTATACCCGTCGGCGAGCACGTCCGCCCACGATGGCAGGTCGGAGGCGATCAGCGGGCGGCGAGACGCCATATACTCGAACAACTTCAGCGGGGACGTGTAGTACACGAAGTGCGACTGTTTGGGCAGCGGCAGCACGCACGCATCGAACGCCGACATCCAGCGCGGCACGTCGTCGCTCGGCACCTGACCGGCGTACAGGAACAGCGCGGGGTCGAGGCCCGCTTCCACCCATAACCGCCGGTACTGCTCTGCGATGTCGTCCGGCCCGCCGACCAGTCCCAACGCTGCGCGTGCGCGTAAGTCAGGCGGGAGCAGGCTGATCGCGGCGATGATGAGGTCGACGCCCTTGCTCATGCCGTAGGTCGTCAACCGTCCCATATAGCCGACGACGAACGGCTCGCGCGGCCACTTGACGGCGGCGCGCGCCTCGTCTCGCGTAGGCAGCGATTCAAACCGTGTGCGGCGAATCCCGTCGTGCGCCACCAGCAGGTTCGCGGCCGGTTCGAGCGCGTGCAGGTCATCGCGCAGCGGCGCGGTGATGGCGACCGTGAGGAATGCGCGCTTGAGCGTGTGACGCTGAATCCACCGGCCGCGCCCCGATGTCTTGAGGCTGTGCGCTTCCCACACCATTTTGGCGCGTGGATACAACAGGCTGACGAGCCACAACGCCAGCGGGTCGCGCCCATAGATCACGTCGGGACGTACGAACCGCGCTCCAATCGCCGCCGCGACGCCGAACGTGATGAGCATAATGTTGAAGACCAGCGCGACAAACGGCGCCGGCAAGCGCGTCTCGACCCACGGCAGCACGTTCAGGCAGGGCAGCTTGTGCGCCTTGAACGTCTGCGGCACACCGTAGAATGCGTAGAGCGCGTCCTTTCCGGCCGGCGATCCGCGCCGCGCATACCACAGCCGCACGTCGTAGCCGGCGGCGGCGAACGCCTCGCAGTTCTGCGTGATCTGAACGCCGTGCGCCATCGGGTTGGGAAGGCGCGCGCCGGTCAAATAGATCAGCCGCATCGGTCAAGCCTCCGGGCGCGCAAGCAGTTCGTAGCGATTACGATGCGCAGGCGGAAGATCTTCGACACGGCGGATCGCAACCGGCGCAGGCCGGATCAGTGTGCGATGGCGCCACAACGGAATGTATGCGAACGTGTACCTCGGCAGCGCCTCGCGCAGGTCGTCCAGCGTAAAGCCAGCACGCCGCCACAACCGTTCGACATATTCGAACACGATTGCTGGCCGCGACCGGGCGATCGTCTCTGCTGCGCCGCGCAGCGCGGCCACGTCGAATCCCTCGACGTCGCACTTGATCGTGTCGATATGTGGATAGCTGCGCGCCGCCATCAGCGCGTCGAGCGTCGTCACCTCAACATCGACCGACAGCCAATTGTGTTCGCCCGCGTGGGCGGCCAATCTGCCTTTCGACCATTCGGAACGGTCGGACGGATAGTAGAACGGCAGCGTCCCGGGCTGATCAGACACGCCAACCGGAATGACGTCGATGTTGGCATAATGCGGCGACGATGCGACGTTCTGCCGCAGGCGCTCCACGACATGGGGGTTGGCTTCGACGGCGAATACGCGCCCGCGTTCTCCGACATGTAGGCTGAGCGCGGTCGTGTGGGCACCGAGATGTGCGCCGAGGTCGACAACTGTCCCACCCGCCGGCGTGACCTGCTTGAGCATGCTCATCACATGCGGCTCGTAGCGGCCCTCCACATACAGCTCGCGTTCGCGCGGGTTGCCGAGGTTTACGACGAGCCTACCCCGCCCCTGCCAGCGCATGAGACGGTCGGTGTACGGCGGCGGGGGCAGCAGCTGCGCGGCGAATTGATGCCACCGCACAAACGGAACCGCGCGGTTCACCGCGCACACCATGTCAAACAGCATCACCCGTAGAGTCGACATCTGTCCTCTCACCTGCAACTGTCCTGCGAAGCATACCTGTCCGCCGGATCGACCGCCAGTGCGGCACTGATCGGGAAGATACATGCAACGCTCAGCGACCGGAATGCGTACCTTATGATAAACTCGCCCCGGCAAACACAGGACAATACAACAATGATGCGGAGACGTTCGCGGCGCACGCCGCAGAACAAGGACGCGAACACCGGCAAGAACGGTCAGCCGGTCGAGGAGACCGAGGACGAACTGCGCGGCGTCCCGATGCAGTGGCGGCGGATGATTGCCTCTCTACGTCCGTACTGGCGCCGGCTGATCGTCGCCTTGATCGCGCTGCTGCTCAGCGCCGGCATCAGCTTGATCTTCCCCGCGGTCATCGGACAGGTGATCGACACCGTCTTCGTCAACCGCGATCTGGCGCAGTTGAACGCCATCACGCTGGCGCTGTTGGGCGTGTTCCTGCTGCGCTCGATTTCGACCATGTTCGAGTCCTACAACCTGAACTACATCGGCGAACGGATCGTCGCTGACCTGCGCACACAGCTGTTCAGGCACGTCAACGATTTGTCGCTCGGATTTTTCGTAAGCCGGCGCGTCGGGGAGATCGTCTCGCGCAT
>JAANMY010004581.1_pt1 | contig 10267 bp, 6 predicted proteins | sample 7279691 | NCBI WGS metagenome assembly JAANMY01 (sample SAMN14094543, study PRJNA606508) | bioreactor metagenome | isolation source: A lab-scale SPAN reactor treating ammonium-rich wastewater day 388 | place: Ireland: Galway | collected 2018-02-07
CTGGCGCAGGTGCTGGGCGCCGTGGCTGCGTCCCGGCTCGTTGTGATAGGTGTCGTAGGCCGACAGCACGCGCGCATAGTTGCCGAGGAACACCGGGTCCTCGGCGGCCTCCTCGAGGCGCTGCTGGTCGAGGATGGGGAATTCCTTGACGATGTAGCGGACATTGCCATCCGAGCGGACCAGCTCCTTGACGTCGGGATGGGCGCGCCGACAGACGCCGCAGCGGTAGTCGAGGAACTCCACCAGCGTCACGTCGCCGTCGGGGTTGCCGCCGACCCAGGAGAAGCCGTCGGCGAAGATCTCGTCGCGATGGGCCGCGACCAGCGCCGAATCCGCTCCTGCCTGCTCGGCCGCCTGCCGGGCGTTCAGCACCTCCACCGCCTCGAGCAGCACCTCGGGGTTCTCGAGCAGATAGGCCCGCACGGCGGCACCGAAGGCGGCGCGCTCGACGTCGCTCATCGCACCGAGATCGAGCGCCGGCGCCGGGCCGGCGAGGGCGACGGCGGCGGCGGCCGCGGGAATGGCCCGGCGCAGAGCGCCGGCAGGGGCAGCAAGCCAGGTCGTCATCCGCGTCGCCTCCGGTTCTCAACGGCCTCGGCCGCCCTTAGCACATCCTGCGCCCGGTTCCACCCCGGCGTGCCGCGCGCCAGCAGGCCCACCGCCCGCCGGGCGTGCAGTGCGGCATCCTCCATCCGCCCGGCAAGCGCATAGCGCTCGGCGGTGACCACCGAGGCCATGCCGGCGTTGCCGGCCTTGGCGTAGGCCACCGCGAGGTCGCGCAGGAGCCGCGGGTCGGCCTGGTCGCGGGCGCGCGCGGCCTCGAGCACGGTCAGCGCTTGGCGCTCGGAGTCGGGCGTGCCAATCGCCAGCAGCGCGCGGCCCTGCCCGGCCAGCATCAGCGGCTCGCCCGGGGCCAGAGCGGCGGCCCGCCCGTAGGCCTGTGCGGCGGCCGCGAACTGGCGCGATTCGAGCAGGATCTGGCCGCGCAGCTCGTGCGCGTAGGGGTCTTCGGGGCGCCGCGCGATCAGCGCGTCGATGGCCGCGAGCGCGGCGCCGAGGTCGGCCTGCCGGTGATGGGCGACCGCGCGCCGGATCAGCGCGGCATCCGATCGGTCGTCGGCGCGGACGGCGCGCAGCGTCGCGGCAGGGTTGTTGACGAAGGCCGACAGCTTGCCGTGGGCGCGCGCGTACCAGTAGGCCGCCGTGTCGCCGCCGCGGCCGCCGCCTCCGGCTGCGGCGGCGGCAAAGCCCTCGAGCGCGCGGATGCGGTCGCGGGTCAGCGGATGGGTGCGCACATAGGGGTCCTGCCGGCCCTCCGACAGCGCCTCCTGGCCGCGAAAGACCTCGAGCACCCGCAGCATTGCGGCGGGGTCGATTCCGGCGCGGACGAGGTAGCGCACCGCCGCCTGGTCGGCGGAGGACTCCTCGGCCCGGGTGTGCGAGAGGAACACACCCATGGCCGAGCTTGCGATGCCGGTGGCCAGCCCGCCAGCGGCGTCGGCCCGGCCCGAGGCCGCCCCGACCGCGAGCGCGATCAGCACGCCCATCGCCGCGGCCGTCCTGGCGTTGTCGAGGTTGGATATCCGCCGGGTGATGTGGCCGTTGGCGATATGCGCCGCCTCATGCGCGATCACTGCCTGCATCTCGGCCGCGCTGGCCAGCCGCAGCATCAGCCCGGTGGTCAGGAAGATGTGTCGGCCGTCGATCACAAAGGCGTTCAGCCGCCGATCGTCCACCAGAAGCACACGCACCTGGGCGGGTGACAGGCCGGCCTCGGCCAGGACCGGGCGGGCAAGTTCGCGCAGCCCGTGCTCGATGTCGGGGTCGCGGATCAGGCCCTGCGCGGCCGCCGCGGCGGGCGCGAGCAAGACCGCCGCGCCGGCGATCATCAGAACCGCCCGGCGCAGGAGTGCCGCACCGGCCCCCGGGAACCATCCCGCCATTGACTTCCGCTCCGGTCCTGTCTGTGTGCCCGCGAGCCTAGGGAGAAGCCGATGCAGACATCAAGGCGCGGCCGCGTCGATCCCTTCATTGTGATGGACGTGCTGGCAGCGGCCGCCGCGGCCGAGGCCGCCGGCCGGCGCATCGTCCACATGGAGATCGGCCAGCCCGGCACCCCCGCGCCAGCCGCGGCCCGGGCCGCGCTTGCGCGCGCGATGGCCGAAGGCCCGCTCGGCTACACCCAGGCACTCGGGCTGCCGGCGCTGCGCGCGCGCATCGCCGGCCTCTATGCCGACCGCCACGGCATCGCGCTGGACCCCGCGCGGGTGGTGGTGACGGCCGGTGCCTCGGGGGCCTTCGTGCTGGCCTTCACGGCGCTTTTCGACGCCGGGGCGCGGATTGGGCTGGCGATGCCGGGCTATCCCTCCTACCGCCAGATCCTGACCGCGCTGAGCCTCGCGCCGGTGGGGATTCCGGCCGCCGCCGAGTGCGGATACCAGCCGGTCCCGGCCGACCTCGAGGCCCCCGGACTGGCCGGCATGATCCTCGCCTCGCCGGCCAACCCGACCGGCACGATCCTGCCGCGCGACCGGCTGGCGGCGCTGCTCGGCGCGGCGCGCGACCGCGGCATCGCCGTCGTCTCGGACGAGATCTACCACGGGCTGCACTACGGCGCCCCAGCCGTCTCGGCGCTCGAGATCGACCCGGGGGCGATCGTGGTCAACTCCTTCTCCAAGTACTTCTCGATGACCGGCTGGCGGCTGGGATGGCTGGTGGTGCCCGAGGGGATGGTGCGCACCATCGAGCGGCTGCAGCAGAACCTGTTCATCTGCCCGCCGCATGCCAGCCAGGTGGCGGCGCTTGCCGCGTTCGAGGCAATCGACGAACTCGAGGCCAACCGCGCCGTCTATGCCGAGAACCGGCGCCTGCTGCTCGATGCGCTGCCGCGGATGGGTCTGGCGCGGATCGCACCGCCCGACGGCGCGTTCTACATCTATGCCGATGTCTCGGCATTCACCTCCGACAGCCGGGCGCTGGCCGCAGCGATCCTCGATTCCGCGGGGGTCGCGGCGACGCCGGGGCTCGACTTCGATCCCGACCGCGGCGGGCGGATGCTTCGCCTCTCCTACGCCGGGGCGACCGCCGACATCCGCGAGGGAATCGACCGGCTCGCGCGGTTCTTCGCGCGGGGCGGCTGACCGGGCGGTTCCCTGCCGGGCGCGGATCGGCTAGGCTGCGCGGCACAACAGGCAGGCAGGACATGGGCAGGCCTACGGGCATCACGCGCGCCCGCGCGTTGCGGCGCATCATTTGCGTCCTTTCGCTGCTGGCCGGGCTGGCGGTCCTGCCGGCCACGGCCGGCGACCTGACGGCGCTGGCCCGCCTTGATCCGGCCGCCTCGGGTGTGGCGGCCGCGGGGCCCGATGTGCGGGTCACGCTGGCCATCAGCCAGCCGGTGCCGTGGCGGGCGGGGCTTATGGCGACACCCCCGCGGCTGGTGCTCGACTTTCGCGAGCTTGCATTCGACGGCATCGACCGGCCGGGATTCGTGACCAGCCCGCGGGTGCGGGCGCTGCGCAGCGGGACGCTGCAGCCGGGCTGGACAAGGCTGGTGCTCGAACTCGACGGGCCGGTGCGCATCGCCGAGGCCGGCATGGCCCGCCGGGCCGAGGGGCCCGGGGCGGTGCTTTCGCTGCGGCTCGCCGCGGTCGACGAGGCAGGCTTCGCCGAGGCGCTCGCCGCCGCCCCCCCGCCCCAGACGCCGGGCCTTGCCCTGCCCGAAGCCGCCGCCGCGGAGGCGGCGCCGAAGCGGCGGCAGACCGGCGAAGGGCCGCTTGTCGTCGTGCTCGACCCCGGCCATGGCGGCATCGACCCGGGCGCCGAGCGTGACGGCCTGCGCGAGGCCGACCTGATGGTCGCCTTCGCGCGCGAGCTGCGAGAGGCGCTGATCCGCGCCGGCGGCTTCAGGGTGGTGCTGACGCGCGAAGAGGACGTGTTCGTGCCGCTCGAGGCGCGCATGTCGATCGCCCGCGCCGCGGGGGCGGATGTGCTGCTGTCGCTGCATGCCGACGCGCTTGATGCCGGCGTCGCCACCGGCGCGACCGTCTACACCCTCGCAGCCGAGGCCTCCGACGAGGTCGCCGCCGTGCTGGCCGAACGCCACGACCGCGCCGACCTGCTGGCCGGCGTCGATCTGTCGGGGCAGGGCGACCTGATCGCCGAGGTGCTGATGGACCTCGCCAGGACCGAGACCGCGCCGCGCAGCGACCGTCTGGCGCGCCATCTCGTCAGCAGCATCCGCACGGCCACCGGCCGGATGCACAGGCGGCCGCACCAGATGGCCAACTTCACCGTTCTGCGGGCGCCCGACATCCCGTCGGCACTGGTCGAACTCGGCTTCCTGTCCAGCCCGCGCGACCTGGCCGAACTGCGTGATCCGGCCTGGCGGGAGCGGCTGGCGGGGGGCATCGTGGAGGCGCTGCGGGCCTGGGCGGTCGAGGATGCCGCCGAGGCCGCGCTCCTGCGCCAGTAGCCGCCTTCAAGCCATCGTGACGCCGGGCCGGGGCACCGGCGGGACTGTCGTTTTGACCGGCCGGCCGGCGCCGGCTATAAGCGGTGCGGCGCAACCCGGGGGCCAGCGGGCGTGATCGGTTTCATCCTTGCCGCACTGGGCGGCCTGTTCAGCTTCTTGATCACCGGCATGTTCTTTGCGGCGGTGATGGTGGGCGGGCTGTTCTGGGCCTATTCGCGCGACCTGCCCTCGCACGAGCAGCTTGCCCAGTACACGCCGCCGACGATCAGCCGCATCTATTCAGGCGAGGGCCGGATGATCGACGAGTTCGCGGTCGAGCGGCGCATCTTCGCCCCGGTCGAGGAAATCCCCGACCTTGTCAAGGCGGCCTTCATCTCGGCCGAGGACAAGAACTTCTACATCCACAGGGGCTATGACGTCCGTGGCATTGCCGTGGCCGGCTACGAGGCAGTGCGTTCGCGCGGCCAGAACGTCCGCGGCGCCTCGACCATCACCCAGCAGGTGACGAAGAACTTCCTGCTGTCCTCCGACCGCACCGGCGAGCGCAAGATCAAGGAGATCATCCTGGCCTCCCGCATCGAGGAGACGCTGTCGAAGGACCGCATCCTCGAACTCTACCTCAACGAGATCTTCCTCGGCCAGAACAGCTTCGGTGTCGCCGCGGCCGCCCAGACCTACTTCAACAAGACGCTCGGCCAGCTCAGCGTCGCCGAGGCGGCCTTCCTTGCCGCACTTCCGCAGGCGCCCTCGAACTACCATCCCGTCCGCGCCCGCGAGCGGGTGACCCAGCGGCGCAACTGGATTCTCGGTCAGATGCTCGAGAACGGCTACATCGACGAGGCTGCCTTCGAGGCCGCGCGCGACGAGCCGCTCCTGACGGTGCAGGCCGGCGACTTCCCCGCGTTCCGCGAAAGCCTGCCGCCGCGCGACTATTTCACCGACGAGATCCGCCGCCAGCTGTCGGGCACCTTCGGTGAGCAGGAGTTCTTTGGTGGCGGCCTAACCATCCGCGCCACCGTCGAGCCCGACCTGCAGGAGGAGGCGGCGCGGGCGCTGCGGGCGGGGCTCGAGCGCTACGACCGCGGGCTCGGCGTCTGGCGGGGCAGCCGCAAGACGGTCGCGCGATCCGAACTGGCCGGCGAGGAGCGCTGGCGCACGGCGCTCGCCGCCGTCGACATCGCCCGCGACATCGACGGCTGGTATGTGGCCGTCGTGCTCGAGGCCGACCGCGGCTCGGCCCGCATCGGCATCGAGGGCGTTGCCGAGGCCGAGGGCGGGCATCGGGTGCCCGCCGAAGACGTCACCTGGGCCCGCAAGCGGCAGGCCGACGGCCGGCTTGGCCGCCGGGCGCAGGGGCCCTCCGACCTCGTCGAGCTCGGCGATGTCGTGCATGTGCGCCCCGAACTTGGCCGCGACGGCGCGATCAGCCACTGGTCGCTGCGGCAGGTGCCCGAGGTGCAGGGCGCCTTCATGGCGATGGACGTCAACACCGGCCGCGTTCTGGCGATGCAGGGCGGCTTTTCCTACCAGGATTCGGTGTTCAACCGTGCCACCCAGGCGCAGCGCCAGCCGGGCTCGGCGTTCAAGCCCTTCGTCTATGCCGCCGCGCTCGACTCCGGCTACACCCCGGCGACGATCGTCATCGACGCGCCGATCGAGGTCGACACGCCGCAGGGCCTGTGGCGGCCCACCAATGCCTCCGACCGCTACTACGGGCCGACGCCGATCCGCACCGGGATCGAGCAGTCGCGCAACCTGATGACCGTCCGGTTGGCGCAGGAGATCGGGATGGATCTCGTCGCGCAGTATGCCGAGCGCTTCGGGGTCTACGACCCCATGGCGCCCTTTCTGGCCAATGCGCTCGGCGCGCAGGAGACGACGCTGTTCAAGATGGTCGCTGCCTACGCCATGTTCGCCAACGGCGGCGTGCGGGTGGAGCCGACGCTCGTCGACCGCGTGCAGGACCGCTGGGGCCGCACCGTCTACCGCCACGACAGCCGCCGCTGCGAGGACTGCCAGACCGCCTCGCTGGGCGCGGGCCTGCCGCCGCGCATCAGGGCCGACCGCGAGCGGGTGATGGACCCGATCACCGCCTACCAGCTGACCTCGATGATGGAGGGTGTCGTGCAGCGCGGCACCGGCCGGTCGATCCGGCTGCCGGTGCCGGTGGCCGGCAAGACCGGCACCACCAACGAAAGCAAGGATGTCTGGTTCATCGGCTACACCTCGAACATCGTGGCGGGCTGCTACATCGGCTATGATCGCCCGCGCTCGCTCGGCTGACGCGAAGGCGGAGAAGGGGACGGTCGAAGCAGCGCGCGCGGGCCTCGACGCGCGCTCGCCGAGCCACGCCGGGCTGCGGGCCTTGGCCGAGTCGCTCGATGCGCTGGAGGCGCGCCTCGACACGCTGGACGAGCTCGCCGGCCTCGACCGGCGCCACGCGGATCTCGCGGCATGGGCCAGCTCGGCCCGGCGCACGAAGCGGCTCGAAGCCGTGAAGGTCGCCGCCCGCGCCGCGAAGGCCGACAACGCCGGCGCCGCGGCGCTGGCAACCTACGAGCGCACGCTGGACCAGCTCAGCGTCGATCTGGGTGAACGGGCCGGCGTCGCGGGCGGCGCGGGGACCGTTCAGCTCGCGGACTCGAAGGGGACGTGCCAGGAGGGCGACCCCGGATGCGGCCTCGACGGCAAGCCGGTGTTCTGAGCCTGACTTCCTCGGCGCGCGCCGCCATGGCAACCTCTGGGCGAGCATGTCCGGCGACGCGTCGAGCACCGTCGAGCACCGGGGACCGTCGCCTCCCAAGACCGGGCCTCGCAGAGCGGCGCTGGTGTGCGCGTATCCGCGAGCGCTGGCGCTGGCGGTGCCGGACTCCGGCAGCGTCGTCGGGCGAGACTGGCTGCAGAAGCACGGGCTCGCCGACACCGAGGTCTCCGGCGCGCACCTCGAGGTCAGCCGTGCCGGCGGCGTCTTGCGCGTCGCGGACGCGGGCTCGCGCAACGGGACCTGGGTCAACGGCCACCGGCTGAACCCGCGCGACCAGACGCCCATGGACGACGGCGCCACGCTGCGCATCGGCCGCACGCTGTTCGTATACCGCGACAAGCTCACGGGCTCACTCGAGCCCGCCCCGCCCGTGGGCGAGCTGGTCGGACCCTACGGGCTGCGCACGCTCGCCGGGGCCATCGACGGCCTGGCGAAGACGCGAGCGGGCAACGTGCTCGTGCACGGCGAGACGGGCACGGGAAAGGAGCTGGTGGCGCGGGCGGTCGCGCGGGCCTTCGGGCGCGAGAAGCGGCTGGGCGCCGTCAACGTGGCCGGCGTGGCACGCGGCGTCTTCGAGTCGCAGATGTTCGGGCACGTCGCCGGCGCCTTCTCCGATGCCAGGACGGCGGCGCCCGGCATCGTCGTGGCGCACGACGGTGGCGCGGTCTTCCTCGACGAAATCGGCGAGCTCGACCTGGACCTTCAGGCGAAGCTCCTGCGCCTGCTCGAGAACCGCGAGGTGCTGCCCGTCGGCGCCGAGCGCCCGGTGAGCGTGGACGTTCTGTTCATCGCGGCGACCAACCGCGAGCTCGAGGGCATGGTGGAGCGAGGCGAGTTCCGGCGCGACCTCCTGGCCCGGCTCGCCATGACGACCCTCGAGGTGCCGGCGCTGCGCGACCGGAGCGAGGACCTGTTCAGCATCGTTCAAGAGCTCTGGCGACGAGCGGACGTGCCGGCGCCGCCGCTCGACCAGATCGAGGTGGAGGCCGTCGAGCGCCTGCTGCTCGAGCCATGGCCGAGCAACGTGCGGGAGCTCGACGCGGTGCTCGCCGCGGTGCGGCGCGTCGATCGCGAGCCGGGTCTGCGCCTGTGGGCGCTCGCGGAGGTGCTCGGCGAGCGCGGCGACGACAGGCCCGCGCTCACCCGCGAGATAGTCGACGCTGCGGTCGCGGCTCAGGCGGGCAACGTGACGAAGGCCGCAGAGAAGCTCGGCGTCTCGCGGGGCAAGCTGCTCCGGATGCTGAAGAAGAGCTGACGGGTCACAGCGATTTCGCGCAGCGGAAGCCGACGCTCCAGCTGCGCGCCGACGGGGCGCTGGGCAGGCGGCGTGCCGCACGCACGTCCCGGCTCTCGACGGTGTCCCAACCTCCGCCGCGGATCACCCGGCGCGAGTCGCCGCAATCGGGGGAGTCGTAGCGGCAGTAGTGGCTGCTGGTCCACTCCCAGACGTTGCCGGCCAGGTCCAGCACGCCGCTCGGAGTGGCTCCTGCTCTGCGAGAGCCCACCGGTGCCGTCGCGGGAGCCGAGTCGTCGTCCTCGTACAAGCGCGGCCAAGGCCCGCGTCCGGTCTTCGCGAGCTCCTCGCTCAACATGCGGCTGCACTCCGCACCGCAGGCGTTGACGCGCTCTCCCGACGGCGCCGCCTCGCCCCAGGGATAGGTGCTGCCAGCGTTGCCGCGGGCGGCGAGCTCCCACTCGGCCTCGGTCGGGAGCCGCGCTCCGCGCGCCTCGCAGTAGGCGCTGGCACGCTCCCAATCGATGCAGTTCATGGGGTGCTCGGGGCGGTCGGCTCGATTGCAGTGCTTGCTCCAGAAGGCCACGCCGTTGGGCGTGAGCCCCTCGCCTTGCACCGTGCCGAGCGGGCGTTCGCAGGACTTGCAGCCCAGATAGTCGCCCACCGTCACCTCGGTCTCGTCCAGGCAGAACGGCTCGAGCTGCACCGACTGCGGAGGGGTCTCGTCGCTCGGGGTCTCGCCCTCCGCCGGCGAGCCCAGCCGGAACGCCGCGCCGTCGATGCGCTTCATGCCCGCCGGACAACTCGCCGAGCGGGCACCGAGCCGGGAAGCGGCGACGCCGCCACCGAGCGCGGCCACTGCGACCAGTGACGCCGCAAGCGCGACGCGCCGGGGGCTCGCTCGCCGCTTGATGGCGAGCGGAGCGTGGCTCTCGGTCCGCTCCGCGGGGCCGACCTGGAGCAATGGCGCCTCGACCGTGGTAGCGAAGGCCGCCGGCGGTGAGGGCCGAGGCGCGTCGCTCGGCGCCTCGTCTCGTTCGGGATGGCTCAGCGCCTCGTAGGCGGCGACCATTTCCCGGGCAGACTGGAAGCGCTCGTCGGGCTCGACGGCGAGCGCCTTCGCGAGCCAGTCGTCGACGGACTTGGGCAAGTCCTTGCGCAGCTCGCTCGCGGGCGTGTACTTGCCTTCGAGCACGGCGGAGCCCACCGCGACGAACGAGCTGCCCTGAAACGGTCGCCTGCCGGTCAGGGCCTCGTAGACGATGACGGCCAGGGACCAGAGGTCCGCACGCAGGTCGACCCGACGGCTGCCCTCGATCTGCTCGGGGCTCATGTACGGAGGCGAGCCCACGATGGCCCCGGTCTCCGTGAGCGCGTGGCTGGCCCCCGGCACCTGCGAGTCCCCGAGGAGCTTGGCGATGCCGAAGTCCAGGACCTTCACGAAGAGCGGCTCGTCCGGGCTCTTCTGCACGATGAAGACGTTGTGCGGCTTGATGTCGCGGTGCACGACGCCGCGCTCGTGCGCGCTGGCGAGGGCGCCGCCCACCTGCTGCACGAGCAACACCGTGGTGGCGAAGCTGAGGCGACCACCGCTCTCGAGGAGCTCGGCCAGCGAGAACCCCTCCAGGAGCTCCATCACGATGTACGGCAGCGCGCCATCCAGCGTGCCGAAGTCCATCACCCGAACCACGTTCGGGTGCTCGATGCGCGCGGTGGCCTTCGCCTCCAGCTCGAAGCGCGCGACGAGCGCCGGATCGGCGGCGACGCGCTCGGGGCGGATCAGCTTCACCGCGAC
>JAANMY010004583.1_pt1 | contig 10260 bp, 5 predicted proteins | sample 7279691 | NCBI WGS metagenome assembly JAANMY01 (sample SAMN14094543, study PRJNA606508) | bioreactor metagenome | isolation source: A lab-scale SPAN reactor treating ammonium-rich wastewater day 388 | place: Ireland: Galway | collected 2018-02-07
AGGCGGTCACAGTGGCCGACATCCGCCGCCGCCGGGGCGCGCTGGCCGAGAACGATTCGGCCAGTCTGCTCGATATGGGCGACGGCGTGTTGCTGCTGGAATTTCATACCAAAATGAACAGCCTGGATACGGCCATCGGCGAGATCGCCAACGCGGCCATTGAGCGACTCCACGGCAGCGCCTCCGGGCTGGTCATCGGCAACCAGGGGGGCAACTTCAGCGCCGGGGCCAATATTTTTATGATTGGGATGCTGGCCCAATCCGGCCAGTGGGAGCAGTTGGATGGGGCCATCGATGGCCTGCAACAGATGATTTTGCAGATGCGCCTGGCCCCCAAACCGGTGGTGGCCGCGCCCTATCAACTGGCCCTGGGCGGTGGCGCGGAAATCTCAATGGGCGCAGATCGCATTGTCGCTCATGCCGAAACGTATATGGGGCTGGTGGAAGTGGGTGTGGGTGTCATCCCCGGCGGGGGCGGCTGCAAGGAGATGGTGCGGCGCAATGTCAGCCCCCATATGCACGCGGCCAACGTCAACCCCAGCCCCTATTTGCAGCAAATTTTTGAGCAGATTGGCTTTGCCAAAGTCTCCACCAGCGCGGTGGAAGCGCGGCAGATGGGCTTCTTTGCCGATACCGACCGGATTGTGATGAACTACGACCACCTGCTGGGCGAGGCGAAGGCGGAAGTGTTGCGGATGGGCGCCAACGGCTACACCCCGCCCAGTGTGAAGGGCAATGTCTACGCCGCTGGACGGGATATGCTCGCCAATCTGCGCATCGGCATCTATTCCCTCAAAGAGGGGGGCTACATCAGCGAGCACGACGCCATCATCGCCGGGCAGTTGGCGACGGTCCTCTGCGGCGGCGAACTGAGCCAGCCCGCCTGGATGGACGAGCAATACTTCCTGGATTTGGAGCGGGAAGCCTTCAAGACGCTCTGTGGTTATCAGAAAACCCAGGAGCGCATCTGGGCGATGTTGCAGAGTGGGAAGCCGCTACGCAACTGATCTTCTCGTTCCCACTGCTCCGCGTGGGAACGTTCTGCGGACGCTCTGCGTCCCGGTCAACGACAACCCGACCCACTACCGGACGCAGAGCGTCCAACTGCTGTGCCCACGCGGGAGCGATGGGCACAAGAGTATTCGAACCCGAAAGGATCACCTCCTATGCCCAACACCGTAATCGTCTCTGCCGCCCGCACTGCTGTGGGCAAAGCGCCCCGGGGCAGCCTGCGCGCTGCCCGCCCGGAAGATATGGCCGCTGCGGTTATCGCCGCAGTCGTTGAACGCGCGCCGGGGCTGGACTCCAAGGAAATTGAAGATGTGATTCTGGGCTGCGCCATGCCCGAAGCCGAGCAGGGGATGAATGTGGGGCGCATCGCGGCCCTGCGCGCCGGCCTGCCCGTCGAAGTCCCCGCGCAGACGGTCAACCGCTTCTGCTCCAGCGGGTTGCAATCCATCGCCCTGGCTGCCCAGCAAATTATGGCCGGGATGGGCGAAGTCATCATCGCCGGCGGGGTGGAAACGATGTCCCGTATCCCGATGAGCAGCAACAAATTTATGGCGAACCCGACACTGGCCCAGGAGTATCCCGGCGTCTATCTGGGGATGGGGCTGACCGCGGAGAATGTGGCCCGCCGTTACGAAATCAGCCGGGAGGAGCAGGACGCCTTCGCCCTGCGCAGCCACCAACGCGCGGCCGCGGCCCAGGATGCGGGCTATTTCAACGAGCAGATTGTGCCTTTGGACGTGAGCGTCACCACCGGCGAGGGCAGCGAGAGCCGCACGGTCGAGACGGTCTTTGCCGCGGATGAGGGCATCCGTCGGGACAGCACAATCGAAGCGTTGAACAAACTGCGCCCGGTCTTTCACGTCAAAGGCAGTGTGACCGCAGGCAACAGCAGCCAGACCAGCGACGGCGCGGCCGCGCTTCTGCTGATGAGCGAGGAGAGGGCTAAGGCGCTGGGACTGAAACCCCTGGCCCGTTTCGTCAGCTTTGGGGTGGGGGGCGTGCCGCCGGAGGTGATGGGCATTGGCCCGGTGGCGGCTGTGCCCAAAGCCCTGCGCCTGGCGAAGATGAGCCTGTCCGATATCGACCTCATCGAACTCAACGAAGCCTTCGCCGTCCAGAGTCTGGCCGTCATCCGGGAGTTGGGGATGGACGAGGATCGGGTCAATGTCAACGGCGGCGCTATTGCTCTGGGCCACCCCCTCGGTTGCACTGGAGCAAAGCTGACTGTGCAGATGCTCTACGAACTGATCCGCCAGGACAAGCAGTTTGGGCTGGTGACGATGTGCATCGGCGGCGGGATGGGCGCGGCGGGGATTGTGGAGCGGTTGAATTAGGGCAATGAGATGGTAGGATGACGGGGTGACGGGGAAGGGATTCCCTGTCACCCCGTTTTTTTGTGGGCGTGGGGGGGATTAGGCTTGGACCCGTTTCTCGTGGACTGACTATTGGGGTCAACAGTAGGCTGAAAGATACCGGCAATTAAAGCTCATCAGAATCTCTGAACTTTGTCAGCGCAAAATGTGGTATATTTGGCTTATTTTGGAAAAAGAGTGCCGGGAATTTCCTGTACTACAAAAGCAAATCGACCCAATGAACAACGAAACATCTATCGAAGCCCGCCGTCTCCGCCTGCTTTTGGTCGAGGATAACCTGACCGATCAGAAGCTGCTTCAAGCTGCCCTGCGCAAACCCGTACATCGTTCAGGACAGATGTACAGTTTTGCTGTAGATTGTACCGGCACAATAGCCGAAGCGCTGGCTGCATTGCAACAAAATGAGTACGATATTGTAGTCACAGACCTCTATTTGCCCCAAAGCGAAGGTGTAGAGACAATTGAGCGTCTGCTGGAGGTGGCTCACCATCTGCCAGTGGTGGTCCTGAGTGGGCTGGACGACGAGGAACTGGCTTTGACCGCAGTCCGGCTGGGCGTGCAGGATTATCTGGTTAAGGCTACCTATTCGACCTCGACGCTTGTGCGGACACTACTCTATGCCATAGAACGCAAGCAAATGGAACAGCGGCTGGCCGCCATCGCCCGCACCGAAGTGGCCCAAGATGGCGAAGAACGGCTGGATAACCTACTGCGGCGAATTTGTGAACTCACCCGGCAATTTCTTCCGGCTACTGGCGCTGGGCTTGTGTTGTGGGACAAACAACAGCAGGAATTCAATCTGGGCGTCTCCAACTTCCCTGGGCTGGAAGAACCGGATATATTCCGCAGACTTCGCCCTTGCGGTGGGATCACCCGATGGATCATCGACAACAAACGACCGGTTGTCGTAAGTGATATGGCGTCGTCTGCGCTGCCATTCAACCAGTCGGTCCTGATCGCAGACCACAAGTCGTTTGTGGGTGTGCCGCTGCTCAACGACAATGAGGCGCTAGGCGTCCTCTACGTCATTAACCAGCAGAACAGACTCTATCGGGCCGCGGATATGGACTTTCTGGTCTCTCTGGCTCAGCGCGCCGCGGCTGCGGTTGTACGCATTCAACTCTATCAACAGATCAGGGCGGCTCTGCGCGAGACAGACAATCTGTATCAGGCCACCCGCTCTCTGATCGCCTCCACAAATATGCAAGAGACTCTGACCGCTGTGGTAGAGGGAACCCGAAGCGTCTTGAACGCCAATGCAGTGACAGTTGTTCGGGTCAATCCAGAGGAAAAGCGGTTAGAGTCCATCGTTTTCACAGGTGACGGGGTGGATGTACACGCTGCGCGCTCTTTCGAGGAGTTTTGGGATGGGTTGGGTGGCTGGGCCATCAGAAACCAGACAGTTGCCTTTTCGCCTGGCGGTGTTCCAGACGAAAGAGAGAGTGCTGCTGCGCAGGCACGCCGCATGACCACCGGCGCGGGGAGCGTACTGGTTGCCCCACTTAACGTGCGCGGCAGGCTAATCGCCACGCTGACCGCCATCAACCGACCAGAACAACCGAACTTCACACCTTCCCACATTAAGCTGATTGAACTGTTGGGAAACCAGGCCGCGATGGCCATCGAAAATGCCGAGCTTTTTGCCCGGACCGAACAATTGGCCAATATCGATGGACTGACCGGCATCAGCAATCGACGCTTTTTCTTCGAGACGGCCCAAAACTGTTTTGCTACGGCCCAAAGCCATAACGACCCCGTGGCCGTGCTGCTCGTTGATCTGGACCACTTTAAGCAGATCAATGATCAGTATGGACATGCCATGGGGGATCAGGTCTTATCTATCGTTGCCAAGCGTATACGCGCCGGGTTGCGCGAGCACGACATTTTCGGACGCTATGGCGGGGAGGAGTTCGTGCTGCTATTGCCTGGGGCAACGGCCAAACAGGCATCGGCCACAGCCGAAAGGTTGCGGCGGCGCATCGAAATGCAACCCATCGCCTGGGACGGCCATCAAGCGCTGGTAACGATCAGCATTGGGGGAGCAATTCGGACAGCAGAGTGCGCAGACCTTTCATCGCTCATTCGGGCCGCGGATCGAGCGCTCTATCTGTCAAAGGAGCGGGGACGTAACCGGGTCAGTCTGTGGGATGAAAATAATCGGGAGTGGCAATTACCCAATGAAAAACTGCTGAGCAAAGCAGAAAATTGGTTTCACACATAAAATCGTTCCGGCCATCGGGCAGGAGATTACCCAGGGGACGGCGTTTCCGGCTTGCGCAGGGTCTCTGGGACGAGGGTGCCCAGGGCCAGAGCCGCGGCCAGGCCGATCCCAGCGATCACAAATGTGGCTGAGGCCAGACCGAGCAGCCCGGCCACCCACCCCACCACAACCGGCCCACCCATTGCGCCCCCATCCCCAATCCCCCGCCACAACCCCAGGAACTCGCTGCGTGAATCGAGGGGGGCCAAATCCGCGCCCAGCGTCATCATTGTGCCGGACCCCAGGCCGTTGCCAAAACCGATCAGTCCCGTCGCCAGCAGCAGTGTGAAAAAGCTGGTGGTGAAGGGGATGAGCGCCATACCCAGCGCTTGAATGGCGAAGGAGGGCACGTAGGCGAATTTGCGTCCAAAGCGGTCCATCACATACCCCGCCGGATAGAACATACTCATATCCACCGCCGAAGAAAGCCCCACAATCAGCCCGATCTGCTGTACATCCAGCCCCAGAATGTCGGCGGCGAAAAGCGGCACGACAATACCCCGGCCTGAACGGATCATCTGGGCAAAGAGCTGGCCCGAACCCGCGGTAAAGAGCACCCGATAGTTCTCGCGCAGCACCTGCCAGAGATGGCCCGTATGCCCGCGCACACCGCCCCGGCTGGGCCCACGCACGCCGCTCTCTGGCAAGTAGAAAATCGGGAAGAGGAGGGAGATCAGCGCCAGGGCTGCGTAGAGAAAGAAGGGTGCGCGCAGCCCCAGGGCGCCGCCCAGGGCACCGCCAACAATCGGACCGACGAAAGACCCAGCGCGGTTGATGCCACCGAAAATGGCGATGGCTCGCCCCCGTTTGCTTGAGGGTGCAGCTTCGGCCAGATAGGCGTGGCGGGAGATGTTCCAGAGGGTACTGGCAAAGCCCACGAAGATGGCATAAACGATTAGCTCGTAGACGGAGGAAGCCCAGGTGAAGGCCAGAGTCCCCAACGCCATCCCCGCGATACCGATGAGCATCGACCGTTTCTGACCCAGCCGCCCCACCAGCGCGCCGGCCGGCACATCGCCAATAATCATTCCGATGGCACCGGCGGCCAAGACCAGCCCAATCATTCCATAGGAACCGATAAATTCCTCTTTCACAAAAATAGGCAGAATCGGCGTCAGCAGACCGGTGCAGAAGGCGAGGATGAGGGTGGGTACATAAATGGCGAGAACGAGTTGGCGCTGCACGGGTCGTCTCCCTGGGATGAGGATGGGGGTGCATATACGGATGGGAAGGAATGCAGATTCAATCTCAACAGACCGCCGACCACTCCCGTCATTGCTGTCCGCCGTCTGCGATCTGCCGTCTACTGGCCTGTGTTGATCGGAAAGTCGCTCAATTTTCGTTCAAAATCGCTTTAGTCGCAAATCCCAAAGTTCCGGTATCGTTACCGTTTGCGCGGGAGGAGAGGCCGGGGTACAATTCTAAGGCTGTCCACACCTTCGCTCCCACGCCGAGAGGGTAACTGTTCAGCCACCCCACCCACTTCCCTCCCCATTCCAGAGAGGGAAGTGGATCGACTCCTCCCCCACTGTGGGGGAGGTTTGGGTGGGGGTGAGAGTTACCCGAGAGGAGACCCCCATGACAAGTCGCTACGTCGATTCCCACGTCCACTTTTGGGACCCAAACACAATCAACTACCCCTGGCTCTCCGGTGCGCCGGCCATCAGCCAGCCCACCTTTCCCGGGGACCTGGACAAAGCCCGGGGCGAGCTTTCCCACGAACTGGCCGGGATTGTCTTTGTCGAGGCTGATTGCAACCCGGCCCACACCCTGCGGGAAGCCGAATGGGTGACGTCCCTGGCAGCCGAAGAGCCGCGTATCCGGGGGATTGTGGCCCACGCACCCCTGCAAAAGGGCGAAGCTGTGCGAGATGAACTGGCCGCGCTTCAGGCGTTGCCGCTGGTCAAAAGCATCCGCCGCCTGATCCAGTCCGAGCCGTTGGGTTTTAGCACCCAATCGGATTTCGTGCGGGGGGTGCAGGGATTGCCCGACTTCGGCTTCAGCTTTGATCTCTGCATCTATCACACCCAACTGGGCGATGTGCTGCAACTGGTGGACCAGTGCCCCCAGGTCTCCTTTATTCTGGACCACATGGGCAAACCGGCTATTGCCGCTGGGCTGATCGAACCGTGGAAATCCCAAATTCGGGAATTGGCCCAGAGGCCGGACATCCATTGCAAACTCTCCGGGGTGGTGACCGAAGCCGATCACCAGAAGTGGACGGTGGAGCAGGTGCGCCCCTATATGGAGCACATTCTGGACTGTTTCGGCCCGGAGCGGGTGCTTTTTGGCTCCGATTGGCCGGTGGTCAATCTGGCCGCGGACTACCGCCGCTGGTTTCATCTGGCGCTGGATACGATCTCCACCTATTCCCTCCCAGAGCAGCAGATGATTCTGCACGACAACGCAGTGCGCTTTTACCGATTGGGAGAATGAGGGTATGGGATGGCGAGATAGTTTGTCAGCGTATCTCCTTGCCCCTTCCTCCCTTCCTCCTTTCATCCACCCCAGGAGCAATCAATGAGCAGCTATACGCCGACCGCCGCAAATAAATTTACTTTTGGCCTATGGACCGTTGGCAACCCAGGCCGGGATCCCTTTGGCGAACCTGTGCGGGATGCCCTCTCGCCGGTGGAGATCGTTCACTTGCTGGCCGAGACCGGCGCGTGGGGGGTCAATTTCCACGACAACGATCTGGTGCCCATCACAGCCACGGCTGGCGAACGGGAGCAGATTGTGCGGGATTTCAAACAGGCGTTGGACGATACGGGTATGGTTGTACCTATGGCGACCACCAATCTCTTCACCGACCCCGCCTTTCGGGATGGGGCCTTTACCAGCAATGACCCGGAGGTGCGGGCCTATGCGTTGCACAAAACCCTGCACGCCATCGATTTGGGCGTCGAGTTGGGCGCAAAAATCTATGTCTTTTGGGGCGGGCGGGAAGGCACAGAGACCGACGCCGGCAAAGATCCGCTGGAAGCGGGCAAATGGTTTCGCGAGGCGATGAACTTTGTTTGTGAATATGTCCGGGACCAGAGGTATGACCTGAAATTCGCCCTGGAAGCCAAACCCAACGAACCCCGGGGCGATCTTTATCTGCCCACCACCGGCCATATGCTGGCCTTTATCGAAACCCTGGATCACCCGGAAATGGTGGGTGTGAACCCGGAAATGGCCCACGAGCATATGGCCGGGCTGAACTTTACCCACGCGGTGGCCCAGGCCTGGGACGCGGGCAAGCTCTTTCACATCGACCTGAACGACCAGAATTTTGCCCGCTACGATCAGGACTTCCGCTTTGGCTCCCACAACATCAAACAGGCCTTCTTTCTGGTCAAATTCCTGGAGGATGTGGGCTATGACGGCTCTCGCCACTACGACGCCCACGCCTATCGCACCTCCGACAGCGAGGATGTGAAAGCCTTTGCTCGGGGCTGTATGCGCACCTATCTGATTCTGAAGGAGAAGGCCGAACAGTTCCGCCAGGATGGGGAAATTCAGGCGTTGCTGGCCGAAATCAGGGCAGACGACGGCGCAATGGATCATCTGCGGGGGGGCTATTTGCCCGAAAAGGCTGCGGCACTGAAGGCCCACGGCTTTGACCGGGTGGCGCTGGGCAGACGGGGCAAGCCCTACGAGCGGCTGGACCAGCTGGTAGTGGACCTGCTGTTGGGTACACGATAGCCCGTACAGTGCAAGTTCGACGTCCTGTGCGTTTGTTGTTCAGCCAGGCTCGTGAAGCGTAAGACATAAGGTGGACAAGCCACAATTTGCGGATAGAAACGTGAAGCGTAAAACGTGAGAGCAATCGACGTGAATTCACATTTCACGTTTCACGCTACAAACAGGCAAAAGATCGATGGATACGGCGACCAATGGCGCTGTGTCCATCGATCTTTTTGTTTCTGATGGCTCTACTGAACGTACACCCATTTTTTGCCAGGATTGGTACTTTGGGGGGGTATAAATCTACGGGTTTAATCAGATAAACTATCAGCACTTACGTAAGGGCAAATGCTGATTTGTCTGACAAAGAGCTGATCTGATCTGGGATAGGGGATTGGGCAGCAATACTTTTGAGAAATGGATCTTTCTATGGCAAGCAACGCTGGCTTTTCTCGCTCCGGAAACGGCTTTTATCACCGACTGATTTTGCTTGTGATGGCAGCCCTTTTGCTCGCGGGATGTATACCTGCCGCACAGCCGTCGGCCAGGAACGCGACCGCGCTGGAAAGCTATATGGTACAGGGCCGAACAGTGGAGGAGGCCCAGGCCCTGGTGCAGAGCATCGGCGGTCGTGTAACCCACCGTCTGGAAATCATCAATGCCGTAGGCACACAACTGACTGCCGAGCAGCGGGCTTCTGTTGCCTGGGAGGAAGCGGGCTTTCGGCTTTTCCAAGACCGCTCTATTCAGATCAGTGCTGCGGATGCCATCGCGACTCTGCCCGCGACCAGAGACAGTATGCTGCGGGAGAGCGCCGCGCAGACGGTTTACAACGGCGCTGAGTTAACAGCCAAAGAACAAAACAGTGACAGCCGTCGTCCGGTTCTTTACTTCAACACATCTTCTCTTCCCTCCAATGCAATAGTCACATCAGCACAGGCATTCTTCTGGGTGACAAAATCCAATGATAAGTCCGTAGCTGTCCACCCGATCACTGGGGGCTGGCAGGAGGACAACGCAACCTGGAATCTGCTGGCATCGTCTTATGCCCCCACCGCAGCCGCTACTTTTCAGCCCAGTCAGAGCGGCGCATATGTCAGCGTGAACATTGACGCACTGACCCAACAGTGGGTGAACGGGACTCTTGCCAACAATGGCATCGTCCTCATCGGGCAGAACAAAGAGACAAAATATACCAGCCGGGAATGGTCCAATGCAAACCAAAGACCCTATCTACAGGTGACCTATTCGCTCCCCCCCACGCCCACGCCGACACCGGCAGCCCCCACACCTACCCCTATCCCCACATCCTCTCCGGAAGCCCTGGGCACTCTTTTCGCCAAAGTTAATTTTCAACCACCCGGCGCAGCGGTGCCTCCGAACTATTTGGTCGATAGCGGAGATATTTTTGGCCTGCGCAGTAATGGCTTCCTCTATGGCTGGAGCGTGGAAAACCAGAATGGGATGGATCGGGACAGCGTATCTTCCGTTGATCAGCGCCACGACACTTTTGTTGGGATGCAGGCGATTTCCGGCAGCCTGCCTGTCTGGGAAATCGAGATGCCCAACGGTCTGTATGAAGTGCAACTCTCGGTTGGGGATGCCCTGGCTACAGACGATCTGGTGCAGATCGCCATCGAGGGCCAGGAGATTTTGCACGGAAAATCGACACATACCAATCCGTGGCTGAAAATAGATGTCACAGTAGCCGTCAAGGACAATCGACTGACCCTGGCGACAACCAATCCGCAAAGTCTGAATAAGCTTAACTATATTGACATTTTCGTCGTCGAATCTGACCTGACCGAAAAGGATCTTCTCCATCAGAAAGGGGTGGATGGTTCGGGGGTTACGGTTGCCATTATCGACACGGGCTACTGGTCTACCCCAGGGCTTGACAAAGACAAAGCCGGACTCAATCGTTTTGTAGTCCAATACGATGCTATC
>JAANMY010004587.1_pt1 | contig 10246 bp, 13 predicted proteins | sample 7279691 | NCBI WGS metagenome assembly JAANMY01 (sample SAMN14094543, study PRJNA606508) | bioreactor metagenome | isolation source: A lab-scale SPAN reactor treating ammonium-rich wastewater day 388 | place: Ireland: Galway | collected 2018-02-07
GTAATCGTCAAGCTGCTTCTGGTCCGGCCACGCGGTGCCGTAGATGCGCGTGAGCATCGGCTTGTTCGCGTCGCCGCGCCAGTAAGCGCCCGCGACTTTCATCAGCTTGAAGGCGTTGCCGACCTTGCCGGTCGAAGGCATATGCGGTCCCCGGCAGAGGTCGAACCATTCGCCCTGCTTGTAGATCTTCAATTCCTGATCGGCGGGAATGCTTTCGACCAGTTCGACCTTGAAGTTCTCGCCTTTGTCTTTGAAAACCTGCTTGGCCTTGTCGCGCGTCCAGACCTCCTTGGTGAAAGGTTTGTCCCGCGCGATGATCTCTTTCATTTTCTTTTCGATCGCGGGGAAATCTTCTGGCGTGAACGGCTGGTTGCGGAAGAAGTCGTAATAGAAGCCGTTCTCGATCGACGGACCGATGGTGACCTGCGTGCCGGGAAACAGCTCCTGCACCGCTTCGGCCATCACATGCGCGGCGTCGTGACGGATCATCTCCAGCGCGCGAGGGTCTTCGCGCGAGATGAATTCGATCTTGGCATCACGGTTGATCGGATCGGTGAGGTCCATGACCTCGCCGTCGAGTGCCATCGCAATCGTGCGCTTGGCGAGCGAAGGCGAAATACCCTTCGCGATGTCGAGACCGGAGATACCGTTTTGAAATTCGCGGCGTGCGCCGTCGGGAAAGGTCAGCGTGACCATCTTCGTCCTCCTGCTCACTCCTGCAAACCAGGCAGGTAAGCGATTGGCGCGTGATCCCGAAAAGTGGGTACCGGTTTTCGGATCAGATCACGCGCAGATAAAACTATTTCATTTTGCTGGCGGTGATTCGTTCGTCCCTCGCCAGCGTCCGTAACGCCACGGCATATACCAGCGTGCGCGCTCGGGTAAAGCCGAAGGCACAAAATCCAATCCCGAGGTTCCGAACGGCCCGCAGCGGCAGAAGCGCGCGAATGTCATCCAGCCGCCGGCCCAGAGCCCGTGCCGCATGAGTGCCTCGTCCCCGTATTCGGAGCACGTCGGCAGATGCCGGCAGCGGTAACCGATCAGCGGCGAGAGCGTGTAGCGGTAGCCCTTGATCAGCACCCGCCCCGCCTGCCGTGGCGCTTTGGCGGCGCGGTCGAACAGCGTGTCTAGATCGGCAGCCATCATCCCGAAACGGGTGTCACGCCCGCTTCATATTCGCCATCGACCAGAATGAAGGCCATCCGGCAGTTCGCCCCGGAGGTGTTTTTCCAAGCGTGGATGGTGCCGTTCTGGACGACGACATCCCCCGCTTTCAGATCAACTTCTGTGTCGTCCAGTAACAAGGTCACCGAGCCTTCGAGCACGATTCCGTAGTCCACCGATTGCGTGCGGTGCATGAACTGGTGCCGCTCGTAGAGCTTCGGGTCGGTGACTGGGTGCAGCCCCATCAGTTCGAACAACTTGCCCGCGAGCGCCATCGGCGGCTTCGGCTTGCTCGGGTCCTCGGGCGGAAAGTCGATGACGCGCATGATGGTGCCGCCCTTCGGCGGCGGCACCTTTACCGGCCGGTCCTTGGTCGGATCGCTCTTCGCGGAAATCTTCGCGGGCGCGCTTTGCGTATTCCAGACTTCGTAGAACGCAAGGCCCGGGACCTCCTCACGCGTGAAGACGACTGGCGGCTGTCCGTCTTCGACGACGATCGCCTTGCCGTTCGCGTCGTGGCCGGTAACGATCCTGCGCATCTTCGGCGCCATGCGATTTCCCCTTTAAATTCCGGGCTTATTTGCGCTGCTTCTTTTCGATCTGGCCGATGGCATCGACCACGGCGTCGAACGTAAGCAGCGTGGATGCGTGCCGCGCCTTGTAGTCACGCACGGGCTCGAGCACGGCAAGGTCGGCCCATTTGCCGGACGGCGCCGGGCCGTTCTCTTTCAGCATTTTGTACATCTGGTCGCGAATGCCGCGAACCTCGGCGGCGCTCGCCCCGACCACGTTGCGGGCCATGATCGAGGAGGACGCCTGCCCCAGCGCGCAGGCCCGGACGTCATGGGCGAAATCGGTAATCCGGTCCCCCTCCATGGCCAGGTCGATGGTCACGGTCGAGCCGCACAACTTGGAATGGGCGGTCGCGGAGGCATCCGGGTGTGGCAGCCTGCCGCCCCTTGGAATGTCCGCGGCGAGCTCCAATATCCGGCGGTTGTAGACGTCATTCAGCATGGTTGGTCTTAGCCTTACTCCGCGAATTTGCCGCAATCCAACAACAGATTTAGATACTGCTTGCGGGAACTAATGTACGGGGGTGCTGGTTCTCACGGGTGCTGACCGCCCAAAGGAAGAGGCGGAAGGTTTTCGGGAAACTGCCACGAGGGCGTCTTTCGCAAGTTCTAAGTCCCCGGAAAATAAGACCGGTAAGCTCGGGTTGGAAGGCACCCGGCTGACGGGAAGAAATGTGCCTCCTGCATAGCCGCCCCTCCGCCCGGAGGCCGGACTGCAAAACTTAAAAGTAGACCGGACGACGGGCGTCGACCGGCAAATGGAGAAGACCAAGATGGATGCCGTCGTCACGTCGCTGCTGAAGCAGCCGGATGCAGCACCCGAACTGACACCGGTAAAGCGCCCCTCTCGTGAAGAGGCGGAGGCTGCTGCGCGTACGCTGATCGCATGGATCGGCGACAACCCGAACCGCGAAGGCCTGCTCGACACGCCGCGCCGCATGGTGAAGGCGTACGAGGAAGTGTTCGGCGGTTACGGCGAAACTCCGGAAGAAATTCTCGGCCGTACCTTCGGCGAAATCGGCACCTTCGACGATCTCGTCGTCGTGCGCGACATTCCGTTCCACTCGCACTGCGAACACCACATCATGCCGATGATCGGCAAGGCGCATATCGCGTACTTCCCGGTCGAGCGTGTTGTCGGCCTGTCCAAGTTCTCACGCCTGATCGAGATCTTCGGCCGCCGCTTGCAGACTCAGGAGCACCTCACCTCGCAGATCACCGATGCGATCGACGAGCACCTGAAGCCGCGCGGTTGCGCCGTGATGATCGAAGCCGAGCATATGTGCATGGCGATGCGCGGCGTGCAGCGCCAGGGCGTATCGACCGTCACGACCCAGTTCACGGGCGTCTTCCGCGACGATCCGGCCGAACAGGTCCGTTTCTTCACGCTGGTGCGCGGTAGCCGCAAGGACTAAGCGCCACCGAAGCAGAGTTAGAAACGGGCCCGTTCGCGGGCCCGTTTTCTTTTGTCCCGTGATAAACACGGGCGAAACTTTCAGGACGATTCCGATGCACGACAAAGAGCTCGAAGAAGGCACCACCCTCGCCCCGCGCTTCGACGCGAACGGGCTGATCACTACCATCGTCGCCGACGAAAAGTCCGGCGAAGTGCTGATGCTCGCGCACATGAACGAAGAGGCGCTGAAGCGCACGATCGAGACGCGCGAAGGCTGGTTCTGGTCGCGCTCGCGCAAGTCGCTCTGGAAGAAGGGCGAGAGCAGCGGCAATGTGCTGCGCGTCTCCGAGATGAAAGTCGATTGCGATCAGGATGCCGTACTTTTGAAAGTGTCGGTGACTGGCGACGGCAAGACCTGCCACACCGGACGCCGCTCGTGCTTCTACCGTTCCGTGCCGCTAGGCAGCGGCAAGACCGCGCTAACCTTCGACTAAAGCCGCGCCGCTTATGACGCGATCCTGACAACATTCGCTCCTACGTTGCGATGCAGCGACGATTCCGTGAGTACATTCAGGAACTTCGCGAGTAAGCGCAGCGTTTGGTACAGCCATGTTCTTGAATGTCTTCAACCGAAAGCCTTCTCCAGAAACCGACCGGAATATCACTGTCGACCGGCAGGAGCCCAAGTCGGGTACGCCGCGGATCGGGCTCGCGCTCGGCGGCGGTGCCGCGCGCGGCTGGGCGCATATCGGCATTCTTCGCACGCTCGAAAAGGCGGGCATCAGACCGGATGTAATCGCCGGCACCTCGATGGGCGCGCTTGCGGGCGGCGCCTGGGCCGCGAACCGGCTCGATCAATTGGAGGACTTCGCGCGCTCCATGACCAAGCGCCGCATGTTCGGTTTCATGGACTGGCGCATCGGCGGCAACGGTCTCATCTCCGGCGGCCGCCTCGCAAAATTGCTCGAGCTGAATTTCGGCGAGACGCTGATTGAAGATTTGCCGATCCGTTACGCCGCGATCGCGACCGAGCTTTCCTCGGGTCACGAAATCTGGCTGACCCGCGGCAACCTCATTCAGTCCATGCGCGCAAGCTACGCCCTGCCCGGCATCTTCACGCCGATCAGGATCGGCGGACGCTGGCTCGTCGATGGTGCGCTCGTAAACCCCATCCCGGTCTCCGCCGCCCGCGCGCTCGGTGCGCGCGTCGTGATCGCGGTGAACCTGCACTCGGACGTGTTCGGCAAAGGCACGGTTATTCAGGACAGCGGTCCGCTGGCCGAGGACGAGCCGCCGCTCCCCGCTCCGGCCGCGAAACCTCGCCGCCTGTTCGGCAACGTTTTCGGACTGCCGCGCCAGCGCGTGCAGACGCCGGCCGATGGACCGCGCGGCATTTCCGCCGTGATGATGGACGCGTTCAACATCACGCAGGATCGCATTTCGCGCTCGCGCCTCGCTGGCGACCCGCCGGACGTGATGATTTCGCCGCGCCTGAACGGCCTCGGCCTGTTCGAATTCTATCGTGCGGAAGAAAGCATCAAAGCCGGCGAGGAAGCCGCCGAACGCGCGCTCGGCGACATCGCGGAAGCGGTCGCGGCACTCAGCGCATAATTCTTATGCCGTCGCGATATATTCCTTGAGGTGTTCGCTTTCGCGCTCCATTTCCTCGAGGCGCAGTTTCACGACGTCGCCGATGGAAATCACGCCCGCGAGCCTGCCGTTTTCCACCACCGGCATGTGACGGAAACGGCCTGCCGTCATCACCTGCATGATGTGCTGGATCGAATCTTCGGGCTTGCAACTCTTTACCGGCGAAGTCATCGCCGACGAAACGGTGTTCTCGAAGCGGTTGTTGTCCTTATTCGAGAGCAACCGCACGATGTCGCGCTCGGACAGTACGCCAACCACCTCATGGCTCTTGCCGGTGACGATCAAGGCGCCGATCCGATGCTTCGCGAGAAGCGCGATGGCATCGAGCAGCTTCTTCTCCGGCGCGATGGTAACGACGTCGGAGCCCTTGAGATTCAGGATTTTGCGAACGGTCATCGAGTCCTCCGGATAAAGCGGGGCCGATAGACAACAATGATTGGCCGATTTTGGTTGCATCGCAAGTGGCGATGCAGCGATAAAATTATCAGTGCAGCGTCGGCCGCCGCACGGGGTCGAACAACGGAAACAGCAGCAGACCGGCAAGAAAGCCGCCGACGTGCGCCTGCCAAGCGATCGTGCCTTCCGCATAGCCGGTCAGCGCGCTGGTCGCGCCGAACAGAAGGTTCAACAGAAACCACACCCCGAGAAATACGAGGACTTGCGGATTACGCAACGAAGCCATGAGCGGAGAAGCGGGAACGCGAAACGCCTCCGGCCCCGAATTGCGCCACGCGCCTAACGGGCCGCCGGCTTCGAAAGCGAAGCGCACCGCCGCCGCCATCGCACCTGAAATCGACGCGGACGCGCCTACCAAGGGCGCCACATCGCCGTAGTGAAACAGAAGATGCGCGGCCGCCCCTGCCGCGGCTGTCACCGCGCAAAACGCGAGGAAGCGCACGACGCCGAAGCGCCACGCGACCGCGCTTCCGAAGGCGAGAAACCAGATCAGATTGACGGCGAGATGGATCGCGTCGCCGTGCAGAAACGCATACGTGACGAAGGTCCAGACATCGGCGGCGAGGCCACCGGGCAGCAGGCCGTTCAGCACGGGCACGTTGCCATAGCGCGCCGGCAGAAATGCCGACCAGAGCAGGACCTTGAGATCCGTTTCCTGCGAAAGAAATTGCCGCAACACGTGCACCGCGATCAGAATCGCGGACAAGACGACAATGACGGTCGGAAGATTGAACACCGGCTCGCGGCGGCGCTGCGCTTCCAGCGGAAAGTTCTGGTAATTCACATTACCCCCTTAGAGGGCACGGCACGCGCGGGCAAGGTTTCGCGAATTTGAAGCAAATCGGAGAAAAGAATTGGCCCGCGAAATCCCCATTTCGCGGGCCGGTCACATCCCCAGATAGAAATTCAGTTTGCGCGGGTCCGCTTTGTTCACCGCCGCCCTCGGTCGAGAGGTTCGGAGGCCAGCCCGCGAAAGCAAGAGAGCCTTGAGCCATTCCCACCATAGCCGTTCCACTCGGACGCGAAAGCGAAAGCACGCGTTAACCCTACCTCGCGCGGCCTGTTGATCGCGCTGCATACGGCACAGCCCCTGCTCCGTAGGCGTGGCACCGTCCCAAGATGCAACGGGACGGATCGAGTGATTGGGGAACTGTAATTATGAAACATCCGTCCGCGCGTGCTTTGCACGCTTATTGGGATCGTTTGCGCGCCGGCCGCGCCGCGCCCGAGCGCGCCGAGATCGATCCGGCGGATATCGGCCGTCTGCTGGGCGACGTTTTTCTTCTCGAGAACAGCGAGAACCCGCGCTACGCGGTACGCCTCGCCGGAACCCGGCTTTGCGCGCTGATCGGGCACGAAATGCGGGGCCGCGGCCTCGGCGCGTTCTTCGCCGCCGAAGACCGCGCGACGCTCTTCGGACTTCTGGAGACCGTGGCTGACGGTCAGATTCCGGCCGTTGTCAGCCTTGTCGGCGAAACCGACGACAACCGGAGCGTCGATCTGGAAATGGTGCTCCTGCCGCTGCGCCATCGCGGCCGCACGCACGCCCGCATGCTCGGCTCGATCGTGCCCCTGGATGTCCCATATTGGACCGGCACGGCGCCGCTTGCGCGGCTGCGGATCAAGACGCTCCGGATGATCCATGCCGCCGAGCGCGGTACCGGCGATTTCACCGGACTTCGTCAGGGCGCTTCCGCGCGGCTTCGCGTCGTGCAGGGCGGTTTGAGTTAACCACGCCCGAAAACCGCCCTCGTCTGATACGGGCCGTTAACCACGGCTCCCGTAGGATTTTGGCCAATTCTCGCGCGAGATCCGGCCAACAAAATGCGTCAATTGAATAGAGCGGTGACCCTGCCCCTCAATCAGGAGCGCCGCCGCAGCCAGCGTGTAAAGATCGACCTGACCGGCCGCTACATGCTCGCGGATCGCCGCGAATTCACTTGCCGCACGCTCGACATGTCTCCGGGCGGCGTCGCGCTGATCGCGCCTGCGCAGCCGCGCCCGGGCGAGCCGGTGGTCGCCTACATCGATCACATCGGCCGTCTCGAAGGGCATTGCGTGCGCCTGATCGAGAACGGCTTTGCCATGACCGTGCAGGGCACGATCCGCCGCCGCGACAAGCTCGCCGATCAGCTGACATGGTTTGCAAACCGTAACTCGCTGGGCCTGCCGGAAGACCGCCGCCACGAGCGTTTCACGCTCCGCAACCCGCGTTCGATGCTCACCTTCGCGACCGGCGAAAGCGTGCCCGCGCGCGTGCTCGACGTTTCGCTGTCGGGTGCCGCCGTCCAAGCCCGCGACAAGCCGCCGATCGGCACGCCGGTTACGCTCGGCCGTACGCCGGGCCGCGTCGTGCGCCATCTGGAAACGGGTTTTGCGATCGAATTCGCGCGCGTCCAGACCGTCGATACGCTCGAGGGCAACATCTCGGTCAACGAATAGCGCCGGGCAATCGCTCCACACGAACTCCAAAAAAGGCCGCCACGAAGGCGGCCTTTTTCTTTGCGCCGAGCAGCGATGCTTACAATTTTAGACAAATGCGATTCAAACAATTCGAAAATTCGAGAATGATTTTCGAAAAGAAAGCCGTGACTTTCGTGGCGCGAATTAGACTGATCTCAAATCGTGTCTGCCATGATCGCCCCAATAAGAAAAACAGGGTTTGGGGCGTCGTATGGTTGCGTATCAGGGTATCGGCATGCGTGCCGCGGTCGTATTTGCCGCGTTCGCTGTCATTGCATGCTTCGGCACGGCCGCGCATGCGCAAAAGAAGCTTTATGTCTCGGTTGGCGATAACACGCGCCCGCCGATCGGTTGGGTGCAGTTTTGCGAAACGCGCCCGTGGGAATGCAACGTCGAGCGCATGCAGCCGCGCGCCGTGCAGTACAATGCGCAGGCGAAGCGCGAGTTGGAGCGCGTCAATCGTTTCGTGAACGAGCGCATCAAGCCGCTGACCGATCTCGAACACTACGGCGTGGTCGAACGCTGGACCTATCCGGAAGACGGATACGGCGACTGCGAAGACTACGTTCTCCTGAAGCGCCGCATGCTGATGCAGCTCGGCTGGCCGCGCTCCGCACTCCTGATCACGGTCGTGCGCGACAAGAAGGGCGAAGGCCACTCGGTGCTCACGGTTCGCACCGACAAGGGCGAGTTCATTCTCGACAACCAGGTCGAGGAAGTCCTGCCCTGGGCCGAGACCGGCTATCGCTACATCAAGCGCCAGGCGCAGCACGAACCGAACGTCTGGGTCTCGCTGGGCGACGACCGCCCGACGCCGTTCGTCGCGGCCCGGTAACAGGAACAAAGGAAACGCAGGCCCGGTCACGTCCCCACCCCTCCCCGTCCCCTGACCGGACATGCGGAGGCCGGCTTCGTCCCCCCGAAGCCGGCCTCACTTTTTTAAGGGGTTCGCGCTCACATGCGTCCGCGCAAGCACAGCAAACAGAAATGTGAAGGGGTTATGGGCAGTTCTACCTTGCCAAGTTGCGGTGCAACGACCAGAGTTCCATGGATTCTTGGCGTGCTTACGGGGGGTCGTATGCGCACACCACTGTTGTCGGGCTTCGCGGCCCTGTGTGTACTTGCATCTCCGGCTTTTGCCCAAAGCACCATCCACGCGATGTCGGCGGGCAAGATCGCGGACATCGATGCCCCGTGCCGCATCCCGTTTGAGAAGCTGAAGGACACGAAGACCGGCGAGCCGTTCGAACTTTCCGCCGCGACCAACGAAAACGACACGCTGCCGGAGCACCTACGCAATCGCTACATCGTCGCCGATTTCAATACGGCGGACGAAACCGGCATGTGCAAGGGCGTGAAGGAATATCTTTCGCGTCTCGATCAGCTTTCCGAATTTCCGCGCCTGCGGAAGATTGCATCCTCGCGCAACGTCGAAATCGCGGCACTCGCGAAAGAAACGCCGAAGTCGCTGCTCGACGCGGAAGATGCGCCGGCCGACGAAGTCGCGGCGCTTACGATCGAGCTGGAAGATCTCAAGAATTACGTCGAGCAGGTGCAGCGTTTCCAGACCGACCACATCGTCAAGGCGCGTGTCTATAACGGCTACTGCGTGGGCCAGACGCTCAACTTCTGCGAAATCCAGAACGGCAAGCCGAAGCTCGTTTATCGCTTCATCACGTCTTCGAGCCGCTGGCAGCAGCGCCCGCCAGACCACACAAACTGATGCCCGTCCAGTTGATGCGATCATCATGGCGATTGTGGATACTTGGCAAGTAGATGGTCAGGTTTGTTACACCAAACAAATCCCTCTCGAAATCCCCGACATTTAGTTCGATTGTTTTCGACTAGTGTAGGGCACGCAATAATGTTATCATTACAGCAATAAATACTATCCCGTGTACCTAACCAACTAAGTGCGATGGGAGGCAGCGCCGCTGATGAGTAATGGACGTATCCTCGTGATTGAAGATAACCGAGACAACATCACGTTGATCTCGGATATGCTGATCTCGATGAATTATGAAGCCATTTTGGCATATGATGGTCAGCGAGGCGTAGAAATAGCCGCTGCCGAAAAACCCGACCTCATTTTAATGGATTTATCGCTGCCTGTTCTGGATGGGTGGACAGCTACAAAAACGATCAAAGCCAATCCTGAACTCAACCATATTCCTGTTATTGCACTGACTGCCCACGCGATGCCGGGTGACCGCGAACGGGCGTTGGAGGCAGGCTGCGACGATTACGCCAGCAAGCCGATCAATATGCCAGAGTTGAGTCTAAAAATTTCTCAGTTCATGCGCGCAAGGAAATTATCTTGAAAGTTCTTGTGGCGGAAGACAACCCTAACAGCCGACAATTGGTGAAAGACATTCTTGAAAGCGTCGGCTATGAAGCAATTTTGACGGTTGATGGGCCAAGCGCGATTACAGCCGCACAAACCCAAGAGCCCGATTTGGTCATTTTAGATGTCAATATGCCGGGGATGAGCGGCGTAGAGGTGGTGCGCGCCCTCAAGAGAAACCCGGAGACCGAGCGCTGCCGG
>JAANMY010004588.1_pt1 | contig 10242 bp, 7 predicted proteins | sample 7279691 | NCBI WGS metagenome assembly JAANMY01 (sample SAMN14094543, study PRJNA606508) | bioreactor metagenome | isolation source: A lab-scale SPAN reactor treating ammonium-rich wastewater day 388 | place: Ireland: Galway | collected 2018-02-07
GCGCTATGCCCTGCTGCTGGGCTATGCACTGGTGGTGCTGGTGTTCTTCAGCCTGAGCAGCGGCAAGCGTGGCCTCTATCTCCTCCCGGCCACCCCTGCCTTTGCCCTGGCCTGTGCGCCTCTGTTGCTCGGCTTGCTGCGTAAATCGGGTATCCAATGGCTGACCTGGGGGCTGATGCTGCTGCTCGGACTGAGCCTCTTGGCGGGCTGGCTCTATCTGGCCTGGATCGATTCTTCGGCGATTCAGGATCTGGCCCTGCGCTATCAGGTGCAGCCCTGGGTTCCCTTGGGGATATTGACGATTGCCGCCTTGGGTCTGGCGGCTTGGCTGGGGCCGCGGCGGGGGTTTACCGCCTTGCTGGGCACCTTACTGGTGGGCTGGCTGCTGCACGGCTTCTGGGCGGCGCCCCTGCTGGATGCCACCCGCTCCGGACGGGCGTTGATGGAGCGGGTCGCGCAGCGGATCGGGCCGCAGGCCGAACTGGGGATGGTGGACTGGAAGGAACAGTTTCTCTACCAGGCGGATCGCACCGTGATGACCTTTGGCTACCGCCGCGCCGATCGGGTGGGTGAGGCGACGGAGGCCATTGCGTGGCTGAACGCAGCGCCCGGGCGTTGGGTCTTGCTCCCCGAGGAGCGCCTGACGCCCTGTTTCGATCCGCAACGTGCCATGGCCCTGGGCCAGGCGCACCGTGAGTTGTGGTTCCTGGTGCGTGCCGACATGGCTCGGCCCTGCGCCGGGGAGCAACCATGAGCGTCCTGAACAAGTCGTGGCTTGCCTCGCTGTCGCATCTCCCCACGCCAGATCAGCCATGACCACGCGGGAACTGGCGATCTGGCGCTGGGTGCTGGCCGGCCTGACGATCCTGTTGGGGCTGGCCAATATGGTCGATCTGCCCATGGAGCCCCATGAGACCTTCGTGGTGCGCACAGTGGAGGAGATGCACGACCGTGGCGAATGGATCGTTCCCTATCTCAACGATCGACCACGGCTGAACAAACCCCCGCTTAGTTACTGGTTCACGGCCGTGGTGGCTGAGATCGCTGGCGACCTGCACCGGGTGGCGCCGTGGGAAGGACGCTTGGTGTCGGTGCTGGCGGGCGCCGGGCTGGTCGCGGTCACGGGCCTGTTGGGGGTGGCGCTGGCCGGGCCGGCTGTCGGGCTGATGGCGGCGGCCATAGCGGCCTCTTCCCAAGGGGTGTTCTACTACATTCACAGCGCGCGTCCGGAGATGCTCTACGCTTTCTGGTGCGCACTGGGTTTGCTCGCTTTCGTGCAGGCCTGGCAGGCAGATCAATCGTCCGTGCGCTTGCGCTGGGTGCTGGGCATGTGGGGGGCGTTTGCCCTGGCGTGCCTGACCAAGGGGCCACAGCTGCCGCTGATGCTGGTGCTCGCGTTGGCGCTCTTCACCCGGCTGCATGCACCGCTGCGTTCATCGACCCTGGATTTGATCAGGCCGATGTGGGGCTTGCTGATCCTGGCGGCAATCAATCTGCCCTGGTGGTATGCCATGCGGCAGGGCGTCGGTGCCGAGGTCCTGCAGCAGTCGCAGTTGGGAGGAACACTGCTGCGACCTCGAATGCCCGATGGCGATCCCTACTACTTTTACCGCACCTGGCAATTGGTGCTGCCCTGGGTGGGCCTGTTGCCTGCCTTGATGATGCTGCGTCGCGCTGAGGGCCAGCGTCCCATGCTGCTTTGGCTGGGGCTGGTCATCGCTGTGCCAGCCGCGCTGCTGAGTTTCGGACCGCAGGAGCGCTGGTATTACATGTTGCCGGTGCTGCCGGCGCTGTGTCTGCTGCTCGCAGTGGCCGCAACACGTTTCTGGAATGTGGGACGGCTGAGGCGCTGGATGCCGCTCTGGGTGCTCGTTCATGGCAGCTTGATGCTGGCCGTGTTGGTTTGGTCATATAGCCAAAGTTCCCCTTTGTCCTGGCTTCCCCTGGCGGGCATCTTCGGGCTCATTGCCTTGTTCGCGATCGCCTGGCGCGGCCATCGGCGCGGCATGTCATTGCCGGGATGGCTGTTGATCACGGCGCTGCTGTTCATGACCACGACGGCGAGCGTGGCCTATACGCCGCCCATGTGGGGGCTGGACCGCTACGAAGAGCGCAATGGCGCCCTGCGTCTCGCACGGCTGGTGAGGGCCGATGAACCCTTGGCGTCCTGGCGCGCCGATGCCACCAACCTGATCTATTACCTCGATCGCGCCATTCCCCGGGCGGAACATCCCGCTGATTTGACACGTCTTCAGGCGCGCTGGGTGCTGGCGCCCACCCGGACGGTCGCAAGTCTGACGTCTGCCGTCCCGGTGGCTGGGCACTGCGCGCTGGATACTGGCGATGGCTATCTATGGCTGATCCGGGTGGGTACGGCGGGGGAAGTGCAGCCGAATCCGGCGCTCAATAGCCCAGACTGCGACCGCCGTCCACTGCCAGTACCTGCCCCGTGATGTAGGGCGCGTCAAACATCAGGAAAGCCACGGTGCGGGCGATGTCCTCCGGCATGCCGGCGCGCTTTAACGCGATGCGTTCCACGATGCGCTCCCGGGCCGCTGTCGACATCGGTCGTTCCGGCCAGAGGATTGCACCGGGCGCCACGGCATTGACGCGCACCTCGGGCGCCAGTTCCCGCGCCAGCGACCGGGTCAGCATCACCAGTCCGGCCTTGGCGGCGCAATAGACGGGATGATCCTTGAGCGGCTGTTCGGCATGGATGTCCACCAGGTTCACCACGGCGCCCTGGCTGGCGCGCAGCGCCGGAGCCAGGGCCTGGGTGAGGAAATAGGGCGCGCGCAGGTTGGCGCCCATCAGGTCATCCCATTGCGCGAGCGTGGTGGCGCCCACGGCTGTGGGGTAGAACGTGGAAGCGTTGTGGACCACGCCATCCAATCGACCCCAGCGGCCCCACGCCGCTTCGGCCAACGGCGCCAATTGATCGACCTCCTGCAAGTCGGCTTCATGGCAGTCGGCGCTGTCCGGCCGCATGGCATTGAGCGCGGCCACCAGCGCATGCGCCGGTTCAGCGGCGTGATGGTAGTGGATCATTACCCTTGCGCCCCGCTCATGCAGGCCGCGGGCAATGGCCGCGCCGATGCGCCGTGCAGCGCCGGTCACCAGGATGCAGGGGTCAGGGGGCATGGTGAGGTAGTTTCCTTTGAGCGACAATTCCGGCCATGGTAACCGTTCACCCCCCCCACGATCTGCCCCCGCCGACCCCCGCAGCCCTTGCCCACAGCCGGCAGCTCGCTGCGCTGATCGCCGCCGAGATCGCGGCGGCTGGCGGCAGCATCGGTTTCGAGCGCTATATGGAGCTGGCGCTCTACGCGCCGGGGCTGGGCTATTACAGCGCCGGCGCCGCCAAGTTCGGTCCCGAGGGGGATTTCATCACCGCCCCCGAGCTGACGCCGTTGTTCGGCCGCACCCTGGCCGGACCATGCGCGGAATGGTTGGCGCAATTGGGTCCGCAGGCGTGGATGCTGGAGCTGGGAGCGGGCAGCGGCGCCCTGGCGGCGGACTTGCTGGAGACGCTGGCGGCGTCGAATCGGTTGCCTGCGACCTATGCCATTCTCGAACGCAGCGCCCAACTGCGGGCCAGGCAGCAACGCCTGTTTGCCGCGCGGATCCCGGAATTGCTGCCCCGCATCCGCTGGTTGGATGCCCTGCCCGCCACACCCATCGAGGGTGTGCTGCTGGCCAATGAGGTGCTTGATGCCCTGCCCGTGGCGCGGGTATGCAAGACCTCTTCGGGTTGGAATGAGTTGCGGGTGGCGGGTGATGCGCAGGCGGGATTTCGGGATCATCCCAGCCCTGCGTCCCCTGTGCTTGGCGCGGCCTTGGCGGCGCTCGAAACGGCGTTGGGTGCGCCGCTGCCGGTCGGCTACACCACCGAATGGCAAGCCTGGCTGCCGGCCTGGATGGCGTCACTGGATGCCTGTTTCTCCCGCGGGGCCATGCTGTGGATCGACTACGGCCTGCCGCGCCATCTCTACTACCACCCGGAGCGCACCACCGGGACCCTGCGTTGCCACTATCGCCACCGCGCCCACAATGATCCCTTTCGCTGGCCCGGCCTGCAGGATCTCACCGCCTGGGTGGATTTCACCGCCCTCGCCGAAGCGGCCCAGGCCGCTGGCTGGTCGGTGCAGAGCTACACGACGCAGATGGCATTCCTGCTCGGTGCCGGCATCGACCATCATCTCGCCTTGCTCGATCCGGTGGCGGATTACAACCTTCTGCAGCGCACCAAACGTCTGCTGATGCCCAGCGAAATGGGCGAGGCGTTCAAGGTGATGGCGCTGGGCAAGGGAGCGGTGGAGGCGCCGACGGCCTGCGCCATGCTCGATCAGCGCGCCCGGCTGTGGCCGATGGCTTAAGGGGCGCGCTGAACCGCGAGCGTGCACGAGCCACACCATGGCAGGCTGATGAGGGGTTCTGGATTGGGCAACTGCCGCACGGAGAGTTTGCAATGGCCTTCTTTCCCGCACATATCTGCTTATTGAGCGCGCTCATCGGAGCGCTGGCTTTTCCGGGCGCCCTTTCAGCCAGCGAATCAGCGCGCCATTCCCTGTTGGCTGGGCTGGGAAGGTCATCCGAGGACGGCGCCGAGGGCGGGGAGAACAACACTCCTCGCGCCTTGCCGTCCGGCGTCCGGGTGCTCACGGATGTCGCCTATGGGCGCGAGGCGCGCCAGCGCATGGACGTCTATCTGCCAGCGCGGAAAGTCACCGGCGCGCCGGTCATTCTCATGGTGCACGGGGGCGCCTGGCGCCTGGGCGACAAGGGGATGCGCAGCGTGGTGGACAACAAGGTGGCGCGCTGGGTCAGCCGGGGATTCATCTTTGTTTCCACCAACTACACATTGCTTCCCGAGGCCAATCCCGAAGAGCAGGCGCATGATGTGGGCCAGGCGCTCGTCCTGGTTCAAAGCAGAGCCACCGCATGGGGCGCAGACGCGACAAAATTCATCATGATGGGCCATTCGGCGGGCGCTCATCTGGTCGCCCTGCTGACGGCGTCACCGGCCGCGACGCTGCAGCAAGGCGCGCGCCCCTGGCTGGGCGCCGTTGCCCTCGACAGCGCGGCTTTCGATGTCACGCAGGTCATGGCGGGCCGGCATCTGCCGCTCTATGATCGGGCCTTTGGAAAGGATCCGGCCTTCTGGCGCCGCGTCTCCCCGTTGCATCAGCTCAGTGCGGCGGCCTATCCCCTCCTGGCCGTATGCTCGACGCGGCGCGCCGATGCGTGCCCACAAGCCCATGGGTTTGAAAGGGAGGCGGCCTTGCTCGGGGTCAGGTCGACGGTTCTGGAACAGGATTTGTCCCACCGCGAGATCAACCAGAGCCTGGGGCTGGATAGTGGCTACACCCGGGCGGTCGAAGCCTTCATGGGGTCGCTTGATCCCACCGTGCAGCAGGCGCTGTTGTCTCGTCCTGTCGACTGATGGCAGCGCGCGCCCTGGATCAGGGCCTGCTGCGGCCATCGTTCAGGGCATTCACGGGGGAAATTTCGAGACCACATAATTCGAACCAGGCACTGTGAAATGACCGTTGTCCCAGGCAATCAGATTGTCGATGTGGGGTTCGCCAACGAAGGCCAGGCAGCCGCCGGTTTTGCAGAGAATGTCGTAGACGGAAATGAAGTTGATTCCGGCGCGCTCGGCATATTCCTTCATCTCACGATCCGTCTGGCTTAATCGCGGCTTCAAGCCCTGAGATAGTCGATTCGGCATGACATGGCCATGCGCTTCATTGTTCCAGGCTGTCTCGATGAGGATGCTGGAGAGGTTCTTTTTCCACATCGGTGCTGGCCCCACGAGGTCGATTCTTTTTACGCCCATTGATTTCAGCGTTTCCACGGTCCGTGACACCTGTTGCCAGTCATAGATGATCCAGTTTCCCGCCAGAATGACGCGATTCGGCATCTCATTTCTTATCCAGTCGAGGATGATGTCATTGGTGGCCTTGCAATGTGGCTTGGCCGGCATTTCCAGTCCAGGGATGGGTGGGCAGCCGATCGAGGTCATTTGAGCGAGCCGCCATTTTCCAGCGGCTATTTTACTCAGGCCTGGATAGAGATGCGCGGCATAAGAATCTCCCCACAAGAGAACGATTTCTGATGATTGTTGATTCCCGGCCTCAATGCACAAGGAAAGCGCCGTTGCCGTCTGTTCCGGGCGAAGCAGGCAACGGCCTTCCCGGTAGAATGCGTAGTCAAATTTAAAACTTGAAATATCACGCAGTGATTCGGGGAGGCGTGAATTTACACCGTGGGTTTCCTTGATGTACTGGGCGTTTGCAGCAATAAAAAAAATTCCAAAGATCAACGCGATCGACTGCACGAAGGGCTTTTCTTGAGCGAGATATTTTCTGGCCGGATTTTCAATCAGTCGGAAAGATAGTTTGCCTAGCAAGCCGGTTAGTATCAGGCCGCATAGTACCGCGACAGCGCTGTTTCTGAGATCGAGATGGTTGAGAGCGACGGCTATGGGCCAATGCCACAGATAGAGCGAGTAGGAGTGGGTTCCAAGCCACTGGGACAAGGCATTTCCAGTCCAGGCGGATTCGGCCCGGTTTGCAAGCAGAATTGCGACGGCTCCGGAGACCGGCACTATGGCCCAGATCCCTGGCCAGCTCCGATTTTCATCTAGCGCCAAAACTGCAACGCTGATCAGCGCCAAACCGAGCGCTTCCAATCGCCTGGAACTCGGCCTGGAGAAGCCATGGCGATATGTGGCCAAGAAGGCCAGTCCGCCCGCCAACATTTCCCATGCTCTGGTTGGTAGCAGATAGAAAGCATCACTTGGTCGCAAGGGTGACAGAGCGATCGAAAGTGCGAGCGAGAGGATAAATCCTGTCACGAGCATATATTTCAAGGACACGAGGCCGGGACGAAGCTTCCATGCCGTCATCAGCAGCAAGGGAAATGCCAGATAAAACTGCCATTCCACGGAGAGCGACCAGGTATGCAGCAGCCAGTTCTCCTGGGATGCCGCATTGAAATAGCCCGCTCGGCTGCGGAATTTGTAATTTGAGAAAAACCCAAGCGCACTGACGATGTGGCCGCCGAGCTTCTCGTATTCTATCGGAATGAGGAAAAACCATCCCAGGATCAGCAAGCTCGCGCACAGGGCGGCGAGGGCTGGGATGATTCGGCGTGCGCGCGCCAGATAAAAGCGGGAAACAGAAAATCCGGCGGCCGTTTTTGAACGATACAGGCCCTGGATGACAATGCGGGTCATGAGAAATCCGGAGATTGCAAAAAAAAGATCAACCCCCACAAATCCACCCCGGAAGCCAGGAATTTCGAAGTGATAGAGGATGACAACCGCAACGGCCCAGGCTCTTAATCCATTGATGTCTTTTCGGAAACCTTGTAGTTGTGTGGGGTGTGGCAATGGCTGGCCTTTTTGGCGTGTCCGGAGAGGAGAAATTGCTCAAGTGGGCGGGCGTAAGCGGGAATTATATGTTGTGCAAGCTGGATTCAAACAAAAAAGCCAGATTCTGGCGGTGATGTTGCGGCTTCTGGTCGGCGATCACCAGGCCAAGGTGATCTCAGGGCTTATCGGTCTGCGGCAGGAGGGGGTCTTGCAGCCGCGCACGGAAAGCGGAGACCGCGTGGGATGGCGTGCGGTCCTGATGGATCACCAGTCCCAGCTGGCGATGCACGGCAATCGTTGGAAGCTCGACGGCAATCAGATCGGGTCCGGCGAGGGTGCGGGGCAGCAGGCTCCAGCCCAGTCCGACGGCAACCATCATGCGGATGGTTTCCATGTAGTTGGTCTGTAGCCGCACCTTCAGCTTGAGCCCCTGTCGGGCAAAGGCCTGTTCGATCAGCGTGCGGGTATAGGTGTCGGCCTCGGGGAGGATGGCCGGGTGGGCGGCCAGCGCTTCCGGGCTGAGAGGGTTGATGCCGGCCAGAGGATGGTCTGGGGCAAACATGACCACCAGCGGATCGTCCCACAGCGGTTCGGCGCGCAGTTGCGGCGCAGGCGTCAAGGGCAGCGTGACTACGCCCAGTTCCAACATGCCATCGGCAACGGCGGCGCACACCTGTTCCGAGTCCATGAAGCGGATGTCCAGGTCCACCTCGGGGTAGACGCGCGCGAAGCGGCGCAGAAAGGGCGGCAGGCGGCGCAGGCCGATGTGGTGGCTGGTGCCGATCTTGAGCGGGCCCGAGACGGTGCCGGACAGGTCCGCCACCACGCGTCGGCACGCGTCCACGCCTTGCAGGATTTCCCGTGCCCGGGGCAACAGCGCCCGGCCCGCTTCGGTCAGGGCAATGCCGCGGCCGATCCGATCGAAGACCGGGGCGCCCAAATCCTGTTCCAGGGCGGCGATGCGTTTGCTGATCGCCGGTTGGGTCAGGTACAGGTTCGCGGCGGCCCGGGAAAAAGAGCCTTCGCTGGCCACGGCTACGAAGGCGACGAGGGCGTTCAGGTCCATCATATGAATATATGGAATGCTTTGAATAAGAAAGATGAATTTGAATTATAGCGGTTCCGGCCCGTAGAATTGCCAGTGACAGAATCACCGGGAGGCCATGTGTATGGCAGGCAAGACGCTCTTCGACAAAATCTGGGATGCCCATGTGGTCGATGTGGATGAGGGCGGCACCGCGCTGCTCTACATCGACCGCCAACTGGTGCATGAAGTGACCTCGCCGCAGGCCTTCGACGGACTGCGTCTGGCCGGCCGCAAGCCCTGGCGACTCCAGGCGAACCTGGCGGTGCCCGACCACAATGTACCGACGCTGGGGCGTGCGCAGGGCATTGTCGATCCCATCTCCCGCGCGCAGGTGGAGGCGCTGGATCGCAACTGCCAGGAGTTCGGCATCCCCGAGCTGACCATGCTGGATCATCGCCAGGGCATCGTCCATGTGATCGGGCCGGAGCAGGGATTCACGCTGCCTGGCACCACCATCGTCTGCGGCGATTCCCATACCGCTACCCACGGCGCGTTTGGTGCGTTGGCCTTCGGCATCGGTACCAGTGAGGTGGAACATGTCCTGGCCACGCAGACGCTGTTGCAGAAGAAGTCCCGCACCATGCTGATCTCGGTGGATGGAGCGGTGGCGCCGGGCATCACGGCCAAGGACATTGTGTTGGCCATCATCGGCCGCATCGGCACTGCCGGCGGCACCGGTTACACCATCGAATTTGGCGGCTCCGCCATCCGCGCCCTGTCCATGGAAGGTCGCATGACGGTCTGCAACATGGCCATCGAGGCCGGCGCCCGCGCCGGATTGATCGCGGCCGACGAGAAAACCATTGCCTACGTCAAGGATCGTCCCCAGTCGCCTAAGGGCGCGCTGTGGGAACAGGCGGTGGCGGCGTGGCAGGATCTGCATTCCGATCCCGATGCGGAGTTCGACACGGTGATCCGGCTGGACGCGGCGGCCATCGAGCCGCAGGTGACCTGGGGCACCTCCCCGGAAATGGTGGTTGCAGTGGGCGATCGGGTGCCCGATCCGGATCGTGAGGCCAATCCCGGCAAGGCCGAGGGGATGCGCCGCGCCCTGGCCTATATGGGTCTGACGGCAGGAACGCCGATCACGGGCATCGCGCTCGACAAGGTGTTCATCGGGTCGTGCACCAATTCGCGTATCGAAGACCTGCGCGCGGCGGCGGCAGTGGTGAAGGGACACAAGGTTTCGCCTCGCCTCAAGCTGGCGATGGTGGTTCCGGGTTCCGGGTTGGTCAAGACTCAGGCCGAGTCCGAAGGGCTGGACCGCGTTTTCATCGAGGCGGGATTCGAGTGGCGCGAGCCGGGATGTTCCATGTGCCTGGCCATGAATGCCGACCGTCTGGAACCGGGCGAGCGCTGCGCCTCCACCAGCAACCGCAATTTCGAGGGCCGCCAGGGCCAGGGCGGACGCACCCATCTGGTGAGTCCGGCGATGGCGGCAGCCGCTGCGATTGCCGGTCATTTCGTCGATATTCGCCAGTTCGGCTAAGGGAGCGCATGCAATGCAGGCATTTACAACGTTCAACGGCTTGGCGGCACCCTTGGATCGCGCCAATGTGGATACTGACGCGATTATCCCCAAGCAGTTCCTGAAATCCATCCACCGCACCGGCTTTGGCCCCAATCTGTTTGACGATTGGCGCTATCTGGATGCCGGCGGCCTCGATGTGGACAACGCCACGCGCCGCATCAATCCGGATTTCCTGCTCAATCAGCCGCGCTATGCGGGAGCGGAGATCTTGCTGGCGCGGGAAAACTTCGGCTGTGGGTCTTCACG
>JAANMY010004590.1_pt1 | contig 10240 bp, 9 predicted proteins | sample 7279691 | NCBI WGS metagenome assembly JAANMY01 (sample SAMN14094543, study PRJNA606508) | bioreactor metagenome | isolation source: A lab-scale SPAN reactor treating ammonium-rich wastewater day 388 | place: Ireland: Galway | collected 2018-02-07
TATGCAGAGCACACCACGCCCCAGTGCGGCCGTCGACCGCGCGAACAGCCATGCTGGGGGGTGCCCCTACGCATAGTTGAGAGCTATGCATAGGGGTCGGTAGTTCCAGTTGGCAGGACGGAGAAGCCGCCGTTCGCCGTCGCCCGACGCGCGAACGGCAGGTGACCGGCACATTGTTGCCTGACTGCGCCATAAAGCCACAGGCAGCTGCGGCCGACAATCAGAAGTTCGCACCACCCTCGCCTCGCCCGCTGAACTCGAGAAATCTTCAAAGGACTCGAATTTTCCTCACAACTTGCAGCTTTCGTGGCGATCGAGTCGAAAAGCGCGAAAACCTACCTTGCCTCGGGGCCGTCCTCCGGCGTGAGTCCAAACGACTCCCGGACCACTTCTTCAACACGGTCCAGCACGTCGGCAGGCAGATGGAAATACTGCTTTCGCCGCCTCGCAGAGAGCCTCCCCTGACCCGACTGCGCCATCCGGATCAAGGCCGACAGGTCCTTCCTGGGCAGATCGAACTCTGCGTCCAGTTGCGCGAAGGCCTTGTCGTAGCCGCTCAGCCAAGCCAGTTCGCGGGGAATCTCGTCTTCCACGGCTTGCTGGATCATGCGGTGCAGGAAAGCCACTTCCTTGCTGGCATCGAAGAAGCGGTAGGCTCGGCTCCCGGGATGCGCAGTCACATGCGGAGCCTCCTCGGCGCGCACGTAGCGCCAGAGCCGCGTCACCGGCTGGGAGAATGCCGAAAGCACCTCGAGGTAGCTCGGGATGTTCTTCAGGATGACGGCGGATACGGGCACCACCGTCCCGGTCGGCAGCAGCCCCGAGTGCGTCAGCACGTGGTGGATGAGAAACCGGTGCAGGCGCCCGTTGCCATCCATGAAGGGGTGCAGGTAGACGAAGCCGAACGCGGCCGCTGCCGCCTTGACCAGTACATCTGAACAGCGGTGGTCATCGTTGATGAAGGCCTCCCAGCCCCTCATCGCGCGCGCGAGCTCGGCCTGCGGCACCGGAAAGAAGGTGACGCGGCCGGTGGCGTCCTCCAGCCAGTTCTGCCTTGTCCGGTAGGAGGCTTCCTGGCTGTAGACGTCCCGCACGACGGCATTCTGCAGGCTCACCAGCCAGTCCTCGTTGACCTGTATCGTTTCTCCGGCACGCCGGAGCAGTTGAACGAAGCGCTCCTGCTTGTCCGAGCTCGGATGCTCGCGCTCGATCTCGAAGCTGCTGCGGGTCTCGGAGAAGTACAGATAGCTCAGCGCGCGCTCGTGGAGCGACGGGTCCGTCACGGACGCCAGGGTCTCGCGCGCCTTTTCGAGCAGTTCCGCCAAGGAAGGCGCGCTCGGTACTGCCGCGCGCCGCACCACCGGGGAGAAATCGGCCGTCCCCAGCGCATTGTTGCGCACGCGGAATCTGCGGTCGTTGGTGGGCTGCTCGGCGGTGACGTAGTCGTCGGCAGGAAACAGGTCGACATAGCCCCCCGCCGGCAAGGCCGCTGCTGGGAGCTCCTGTCCCGTCAGCCACTCCCAAAGTGGCACGCCCGCCGGATGTGCGCGCCGTTGGGCGCCGCGCTCAACCGGGCCAACAAGTCCTGCGGCGGGAGGTGCTCGAACAAGGCGTCGATCACCTCGAGATTCACGCCCTCGTGGCGCAGGGCAAACTCGAGATGGCCGACCAGCGTGTCCTCGATGGCGACGCCGCGCGGGAAAAGGACGCGGTCCGCCGAATCCACTCGCCGATTGACCGAACCGCTGATCTCCGCCGGCTTCGCCAGCGGTCGGACGACCAGAGAGAGTCGGCTGATGAGTTGTGCGTAGCCAATCGTGGGCATCGGATCCTCGAAATTCGTTTGCTCAACTCGAAATCTATTATCAATCCGGACTTCAGCGAAGAGTTTATTCGAGAAACTATCGTTACCACCGGTCAATCAGCACTGCCGAACAGGTCACGCCGCCCGGCTCTTTGCTTCGGCAAGCTCCAGCACCGCCGCCAGGTCACGCCTCAAGGCCACCTCCAGCGCCGCCGGCACCCGTCCGCCAAAGGCCTCGACCAACTCCACGTAGTACCACAGCGATCCATCCTTGCCTCCGGTGAAGCGCGTCCACACCGACTCACCGATCTCCGTCAGATCGAGCAGGATTGCCTGCAGGTTGGCCCGCTTGTCGCAGGCAGAAACGAGAACGCCCTCACCTTCCGCCGCGCGCAGGTGGGCGAGGTAGAGCTCCTTCCGCTCACGCCAGGGGCTTTTCTGCCCCTGTGCATCGGGCAAGCCATCGGTACAGAACTGCACGAGGTCGAGGACCTGGCCACCAAAGGCGTCGCGGATCGGCTCGGCCCACTGCGGACCACCGTCTTCGAGGACGTCGTGCAGCAGCGCGGCGATGACTTGGTCCTCGTTGCCACCATAGCGTTGAACCAAAGTCGCCACCGCAACCGGGTGCGTGATGTACGGCAATGGCAAGCCAAGAGCGTTCTCGGTCCCTTTGCGGATCTGGCCCGCGTGAGCTTCGAGGGCGAGCGACAGGGCGGTGTCGAACTTCTGGGTCATGAAGTGGGCTCCTGAGTGGTCGTTTTTTCGATTGGCATTTTCCGACATCCAGGGCTCACCCGGTGCGCCCGCTTCGGTATGCTCTCCGTATTTGATCGAACGGTCTCCCCCATGAACCGCAGCGAACGCTTCTACAGGATCGATCAGTTGCTAACCGCCCGGAAGGTGGTCACGCGACAGGAACTGCTCGATGAACTCGAGATTTCCTGGGCAACCCTCAAGCGTGATCTCGCATTCCTGAAGGACCGCTTCAACGCCCCGATCATCCACGACCGGGACGCCGGCGGCTATCGCTTCGCGGAGCCCGGTGTAGGCCCGAGTTATGAGTTGCCCGGCCTGTGGTTCAGCGCCGACGAGACCTACGCACTGCTGACGATGCACCGCCTGTTGTCGGACCTGGAACCGCGCCTGCTCGCTCCGCACGTAGCCCCGCTTCTCTCCCGGCTGGAGAGCATCCTCGGGCAGGAGGGCCAGCGCTTCGACGAGATCGCCCAACGGATCCACCTGGTCACGGTGCGCTTCGAGGGCGGCCGCCCGGTCGCGATCGAGAAGGTGGTGCTCTCCACCCAGCACGCCGAGTCCATCGACACCGACACGCTGCGCGCCGAGGTGCTGCGCCACATCATCGACCCGGTCGTGCCGTCCGAGCTGCGCAGCGCGGGCTTCGAGGCCCTGATCAACCCCACGGGGCGCTTCACGGTGGGCAGCCCCAGAGCGACACGGGACTCACTTGGCGCAAGATCATCGTCGACACCTACGGCGGCCGGCCGGACGAGGAGCTGGAGAACCTGGCGCGCGAGCGCTTCCGGCTCACGCCTCGGGGGATCATCGAGTCGCTGGGGCTCGAGCGGCCGATCTACGCGCAGACGGTGAGCTACGGGCACTTCGGGCGCACTGCCGTTGAGCTGCCGTGGGAGATTGAGATCCTCCTGCAGAGTTTGCTTTTTGCATGACGCACCTTGGCATGCAAGAATCAGTAATCATATTTTTTGCCATTGCCATGGTTGCAAGTGTGCCGTACCTACAAGCAGCACAACTCTCCCCCTCGGCTTTGAAGATCGCCCGGCGCATGTGGGCCAAAACTGATTCTGAAAGCAATTGGCACCCACTTCTGCTGCACATGCTGGATGTTGCAGCAGCGGCATCAGCCCTCCTTGGGCGCGAGCCTGCTGCCACTCGCAACCGGCTCGCAGACACGCTCGGCCTTCCATGGGACCTTGCTCGTCCTTGGCTGTTACTGCTTATTGCTGCCCACGATCTCGGCAAGGCCTGCCCTGGGTTCCAGTGCAAGTGGCGAAACCTGTCAGGACTAAATCCGGGCCGGAATCCGAATACCAAAATCAACCACGCCTTCGTCAGCCAGATCGCGCTGGCGGCGTGGCTTGTCGAGCGTAGCTGGCCCTATGAACTCGCTCGGCTGGCCGCCGACGCGGTGGGCTGTCACCACGGAAGCCGGGCTTCGCCAAAGACGCTTGAAGCACTCGAAGGTGATCGTAGTGCCATCGGGCGGGATGAATGGGTAACAGCCCGCTGTGCCTTACTCGATACGCTGTTCGAGGTCTTCCAGCCAACAATCCTTCCTGAGAAGGCAGACCTTTCCGGCCCGGAATTCATGCTGCTGGCCGGTCTCACCAGCTTTGCCGACTGGATCGGCTCGAACACTGAATGGTTCAAGTTCGGTACCGAGGCGGACACCGATAAGCCCGCGAGTTGGTTCGAAACACGCCGGTCCTGCGCGGAACAGGCTCTGGACGCGTTGGGCTGGCAGCCCCGCACGCCGCTGCTGACGAGCCCGTGCAGCTTTCACGAAGTGTTTGGCTTTCCGCCGCGGCCCTTGCAGGAGGCCGTGGCCACCGTTCTGGCGGACCTCGACGAGCCGGCCATCTTGCTGATCGAAGCGCCCATGGGTGAAGGCAAGACCGAAGCCGCCTGGTTTGCCCATCTGGAACTGCAGCGCAGATTCGAACATCGTGGCCTGTACATCGCCTTACCCACCCAGGCCACGGGCAACGCCATGTTTGCACGCACCCTGGCCTTCCTGCGTGCGCGGGACGCCAACCGTGCGCTCGATCTGCAACTGCTGCATGGAGGAACCCTGCTCAACGACCATTTCCAGCAGCTTCGTCTGGCCACCGTTCATGACGACGTCGATCCCGACGCTGCCCAGGTCAGAGCGGGCGAGTGGTTTACCCACAAGAAGCGGGCGTTGCTCTCCGAATATGGCGTGGGCACGGTAGATCAGGCCCTGCTGCCGGTGCTGCCCGTGCGCCATCACTTTGTTCGTCTGTGGGGACTCGCCAACCGGGTGGTGGTGTTCGATGAAATCCACGCCTACGACGCCTACACGGGCACCCTGTTGATTCATTTGGTGCGCTGGCTGCATGCGCTGGGCTCGTCGGTGCTGCTGCTCTCCGCCACCCTGCCGCCGGCCATCCGGCGCGAACTGGCCCGGGTGGTGGTGGGCGAACTGCCTGCCACGGAAGCCGCTTACCCTCGGCTGAGAGTCTGTGAAGATTTTCTATAAATGCTTTTGGTATAATTCTTGCATCCCGGCAACGATCTCGTAACCCTGCCATGAAAGCTCACGCACGCGTGATTTTGCCAAACCGCACCCAGATGGAGTTTCGCGCCAGCGACCTCGAGTCGCTGCTGCCGGAAGGTCATCGGGCACGGCTGGTGTGGTCGTATGTAGTCGGCCAGGATCTGGGGCGCTTCTATGAGCGGATCCGGGTGCGCGAGGGCGGGATTGGTCGGGCGGCGATTGCGCCGGAGATTCTGTTGTCGCTGTGGCTTTACGCGACGCTCGACGGGGTGGGCAGCGCGCGCGAGGTGGCGCGCCTGACCGATGCGCATGATGCGTACCGTTGGCTGTGCGGCGGGGTGCAGGTCAATTACCACACGCTGTCGGACTTCCGGAAGGATCACGGCGAAGCACTCGACGAGTTGCTCAGCGTCAACGTGGCAACGCTGATCGACGCCGGGGTGGTGAAGCTGCACCAGGTGGCGCAAGACGGTATGCGGGTGCGGGCCAGTGCGGGGGCGGGATCGTTCCGGCGCGAGGACAAGCTTGCGGGCTACCTGGAGGCGGCCCGCGAGCGGGTTGCGCAGCTCAGGGCCGAGCTCGAAGCCGACCCGGGCAAGGCCGATCGGGCCCGTCAGGCTGCACGGTTGCGCGCGGCGCGCGAGCGCGAGGCCCGGGTGGCCGAGGCGCTGGCGCGCCTGCCCGAACTCGAAGCGATCAAGCGCCGCCAAGGCAAGGCGGCCGATCAGGCGCGCGCCTCGACGACCGATGCCGAGGCGACGGTCATGAAGATGGGCGATGGCGGGTTTCGGCCCGCGTACAACCCGCAGTTGGCCAGGGACGTCGACTCGCTGGTGATCGTGGGCGTCGAGGTGGCCACGGTTGGAAGTGACCAGGGTCAGATGGTGCCGATGATCGAGCAGGTCCGCGAACGTTGTGGTCAGGTGCCCCAAGCCTGGCTGGTCGATGGTGGCTTTGTGGGTCACCAGCAGGTCGAACAGGCCAGCGCGCACACCACGGTGTACGGGCCGGTGCCGGCGTCCAAGGACAAGGCGGTGGATCCCCACCAGCCCAAGCCGAAGGACAGTGCTGCCGTGGCGGCGTGGCGCGCGCGCATGGGGACCGACGAGGCCAAGGCGATCTACAAGAACCGGGCCGCAACCGCCGAGTGCGTCAATGCCCACAGCCGCAACCGGGGACTGCAGCAGTTTCGCGTGCGCGGACTGGCCAAGGTCAAGTGCGTGGTTCTGTTCTTTGCTTTGGCCCACAACCTGATGCGTATGACCAGCCTCGCGCCGGAGATGCTCGCCCTCGGGAAAGGTGCGTCTGCAGTGTCCGGAATCGGGGTTTGAGCGCACAAAACGGCGAAAAACGACCCAGGAAACCAGAAAAAGCGAGCGCATTCATGCTGAACAGATTATCTGGCCGCCACGACGGCCAAACACTCACTCGCGCCCACTCCGGCGGGCGTCACCGAAAAGTTCACAAGCTCTGAGTGTGTTCGCCAAAGGGAGCGTCCGGCAAACCCATTTCGAGGCCGATCCCACGCGGCGCGTGACCATCGACATCCAGCCCATCGGTTCGGAGCTGGAGAACATGCAGACGGAACTGCAACGGCGACTGAGCGAAGGCGGCATGGGCCTCGCGCTGGTCAACACGGTGCAGCGGGCGCAGGTGCTCTATGGCCTGTTTCCCGAAGGCCGCCCCCTGCAGTGGGAGGGCGAGCTGGTCGGCAAACTGCTGGACGATGGCACCGAGATCTACCTGTTCCACGCCCGATTCCCGGCTAGCCAGCGGCAGTTGCGCGAACAGCGGGTGCTCGACATCTTTGGCAAGGCGGGCGGTGACAACGGCGATCTGCGCAACGGGCGCAAGATTCTGATCGCCACCCAAGTGGCCGAGCAGAGCCTCGATCTAGATTTCGACCTCATGGCCACCGATCTAGCCCCCATCGACCTGCTGTTGCAGCGGGCAGGCCGGCTGTGGCGGCACCCCCGGCCCCGTCGTCCCGTCGCGGCCCCGATGCTGCTGGTTGCCGGGCTGGCCGGGGATGCGCCGGACGACTTCGGCCGGCCCCTGTGGTGGGGCGCGGTCTATGCGGAATCCGTCCTGCTGCGCACCTGGTGTCTGCTGAGCCAGCCAGGACACAGACAGATCATCCTGCCCGATCATATCGACACGCTGGTACAGGCCGTTTACGCGGAAACCGTCCCCATCCCTGATGCATTGCAAGCACGGCTGGACAAGGCACTGATGGAATCCGACGGTGACGGTATCGCCAAGACCCAGCAGGCACATGGCGCCATCATCGGCCTGCCCGACGATGCGTCCTGGGACGAACCGGCGCGTTTCGTCCTGTATGACGAAGACGATCCCTATGTGCATCGCACCCTGGCTGCCCAAACCCGACTGGGGGACGAGTCCCTGACCGTGATTCCCCTCGGGCCTGCCGACGACTTTGACGTCGGGACCGCACCCCGCCTTGGACAGGCCAGGGCGTGGTCCCGGCGCACCCTGCGCGTCGGGCGTAAGGGTGTAGTGAAGCAGCTCAAGGCGCTGGGCATCCCTGAGTCCTGGCAGCAGTCCCCGCTGCTGCGCAACCACTTTCCCCTGTGTCTGGACGAAGAAGGTAGCTGGCTGGGCGACCTGTCCGTTCGTCTCGATTCCGCGCTGGGGCTGACCTATGGCAACGAAACCTGAAACCGGAGGCGCAATGGCCAACAGCATGGATGACGCCGCACAGGCGGTGACGCCACGTTTCAACCTGATTGATGAGCCCTGGATACCGGTGCGCTGGCTGGACGGCCGCCACGGCGAGTTGGGTATCCGCGACACCCTGCTGCAAGCGGAGCGCATCGCGGAGATCCAGGACGCGTCACCGCTGGTGGTCGCGGCCTTGCATCGCTTCCTGCTGGCGGTGCTGTATCGGGCCTTGGAGGGGCCGACGGATGGGCAGCAGGCCAAGACCTGGTTCAAGCAGGGCTGGCCTGGGGGGAAGATCGAGACGTATCTTGCGCAGTGGCGTGAACGCTTCTGGCTCTTCGATCCGCGTTATCCCTTTGCCCAGATTCCCAGCTTCGAACCGCGAATCTGGCGGGCGTGGACCGTGCTGGCCGCCGAACACAATGCCGACAACGCCAAGGTCCTGTTCGACCATGTGGACGTCAATCGGGCCGGTGGCATCGCACCGGCCCAGGCCATCCGTTGGCTGCTGGCCACCCAGACTTTCTCGGTGAGCTGCGGCAAGAGCGAGTTGTCCCACACCGGCACCGCTCCTTCGGCAACTGCGGTGATGGCCTTGCCGCTGGGGCGCAATCTCTTCGATACCTTGTCCTACGCGCTGGTGCCGCAGAACCGCCTGGTGCTGGCTGGTGACCTCCCGTTATGGGAGCGGGAACCGGAAACGCTGGAGGCGCTGAAAGGCGGTTGCGAGCGCACGCTCAGCGGCTTTGCCGACCGCTACACCTGGCGCATTCGCGCCATCCGCCTGCAGGCCGACGCGCGGGGCATGGTTTCCCGGCTGGCGTTTGCATCCGGCGTGGGGCCGCGGACCGAGCAGCAAAGCGATCCGATGCTGGGTTACCGGATCGACGAGAAGAAAGGTCGATTGCCGGTGATTTTTCGCGAACGCGGGTTCTGGCGGGATTTCGATTCCCTGCTGCCCGATACGGCCGGGTGCGCCCCTCAGGTCATCGAACATGCCATTGACCTGGGTCGCGCAGTGCCGCAACGCTTTCCGTCCTCGGTCATGGTGGTAGGGCAGTCCAACGACAAGGCCAAGATCGAATACTGGCGCATGGAGCGTTTCAGTCTGCCGCCCGCACTGGCCGGTGATCGCACGGTACGAACAGAAATTCGGGCCCTGCTTGCCGAGGCTGAACAGGCGCAAACGGCTCTGTGGCTGGCCTGCAAGTCGTTCGCCCGGAACCTGCTGAGCCGTGGTGAGCGGGAGCCGGCCAGCAAGGACGTGAGCAGCTTCCTGCACCAGATGCCCGTCACCGACAGCTACTGGTCAAGCCTGGAGCCCCGTTTTCACCAGATCCTGGCCGAGTACACCCAGGAGCTTGATCCCGACGACATCCGCCTGTCGTGGCTCCGGCACGTGCGCTCAGCAATGAGCAGCGCATGGCGCGCCCATGCCTCGGGCGTGGCGGCCGGTGATGCTTGGGCGATCCGTGCGCTGGTCCTGGCTGAAGCACCGGTCCTGCGCCACCTCGGCAGGCTCAATGACGAAGTTTCCAAGCTCGAACCTCAAAAGGAGTCCGCATGAGTGCCTACCTGGACTGGTTGGAAGATTTGAACAAACGGGATAGCCGGGTGCGGGCCGTGCTGCGCCGCAGCCTGGCCTTCGATCCCGGAGCGTTTCCGGCGGCCTATCCCTATGTCGAGCCCTTCCTCAAGGATGAAGACAGCCACTGGCGCCGACAGGTCCATTACCTCGTAGCTGCCTTGTGGGCGACCCACTGGAAGGCAGCACGTACCGGAATCGCCCTGCCCATTGGCGAGGCCGTTGCGCAGCACCAACTGCTGAGTGGATCTGCCAGCACTGAACGCCGCTTCATCGCCCTGCTAGATGCGGACGCTGACGAACTGCCCTACCGGCTGCGCCAGATGGTCGCCCTACTGAAGGATCAGGCCATCGACTTCGATGCACTGCTCGCAGATCTGTTGCGCTGGCACGCCCCCGACAAGCGCATTCAGAACCAGTGGGCTCGCCAGTTCTATCGCACGCTGCAGAAAGACACCGATCTGCCTGAAGCATCCGAAACCGAAGAGGAGTCCATATGAAAACCATCGTCGAAATCCACGTGCTGCAAAACTTCGCCCCCTCCAACCTGAACCGCGACGACACTGGTGCTCCTAAGGACGCCTTGTTCGGGGGCACGCGCCGGGCGCGTATTTCCAGCCAGTGTTCCAAGCGGGCGGTGCGGCAGTTTTTTGGCGAGCAGGTCGCGCAGGGACTCCTGAGCGCCGATGATCTGGCCAGCCGCAGCAAGCGCGTGCTGGAAGCCCTGATCGGGATTCTGGTTGAGAAGGGCCGCGATCCCGAAGCGGCGAAGGAGAAAGCGACCTTGGCGCTAGCAGCCTGTCGGACTACCCCCTGTAAAATGCCGCATCGCCCCCGGATCCTGAGAGCATGAGCCGCTTCCGCCCGATCGACCGCCAAACGGACTACC
>JAANMY010004591.1_pt1 | contig 10238 bp, 7 predicted proteins | sample 7279691 | NCBI WGS metagenome assembly JAANMY01 (sample SAMN14094543, study PRJNA606508) | bioreactor metagenome | isolation source: A lab-scale SPAN reactor treating ammonium-rich wastewater day 388 | place: Ireland: Galway | collected 2018-02-07
GACATTGGTGCGTTGGTACGAGCGCCCTAAACCGCGCCGCGCCACATCGTGCGGCTTCCGTCCGCCGATCTCCTCGCGCTCCAAACGGATATGCCCCTGCGTCGGCCGCAGCGCGCCGGAGAGCACGTTGATGAACGTGGTCTTGCCCGCGCCGTTCGGCCCGATGATGCCGTGTACCTTGTTCGGCGGGAATTTCACCGAAACGCCGTTCACAGCGACAAGTCCACCGAAGGCGCGTGTCAGATTCTCGACCTCGAGCTGCATGGCTTTCGCGCGCTCGCGATGTTCGGAAGACGGCTTGATTTCGCGCGGTTTCGAGCGTTTCGCCACGCCGGCGAATTTTTCGACGAACCCCGCGATTCCTTTCGGGGCCGCGAGCACGGCGGCGATCAGGAAAAATCCGAGCGCCATCGACCAGCTGTTCGCGACAATGCCGCCGAGCCATTTCGCGGTCGCCGTGTTCGTGAAGAGCGAGAAGAACGCGGAAAGCTCGGTCGAACTTTTCAGCGTTTCTTCGACCATCGAATAGACGATCGCGCCGAGCATCGGGCCGTAAAGCGTGCCTGCGCCGCCAAGCACGACCATCATGATCGCAAGCCCCGACTCGCGCCAGCCGAGCAGCTCCGGCGCGACGTAGCCGTCGATCGCTGCGAACAGGACACCGGCGAAACCGGCCATCGCGCCCGCGATTACGTAGCTTGCGAGCTTATAAGCATAGGTGTTGAAACCGAGCGCGCTCATACGCGCTTCGTTGTGATGAATGCCCTGCAACACGCGTCCGAACGGCGTGCGCACCAGCCACAACAGAAACAGGTAGGAGAGCACGAGCGCCGCGAGACAAAAGTAAAAGAATGCCGTTCGGTTCGAGAAATTCAACAGCTGCTGCGAGCCGAGCGAGAAGATCGGACGCACATTGATGTAGGCGCCGTCGGTACCGCCCGCGATCTTGGTGTCGAAGAACAGCGAGAACCCCATCTGCCCGAAGGCGAGCGTCACCATGATGAAGTAGAAGCCGCGCGTCAGCACAACCACCGAGCCGACGACGAGCGCGACCGTGGCCGCGAGCAGGATGCCGAAGGGAATTGCAAGAAACGCGTTCGCGGCGGCGCTCGCGGGCGAAATGAAATAGAGCGAGTAGGCGCCGAGCCCGAAATAGAGCGCGTGTCCGAAGCTCACCATGCCCGTGACGCCGATCAAAAGATCGAGGCTGATCACGAAGATGCCGGTGATCATGATGCGGGTAGCGAGCTTCAGGGCGAAGGGCCCGCCGAAGAACGGCAAGGCGATCGCGTAGCCAAGTAACGCGAGAAGAATAACGACGGCGAGCGGGCGAGGGAGCGAAAGCATGACTTAAGCCGCCCGTCCGAACAGTCCGCCGGGGCGCGCGATCAGCACCGCCGCCATCAGCGCGTAGACGACGCTCGAAGAAAACGCCGGGAAATACACTTTGCCGAGCGCATCCGCGACGCCGATCAACAGCGCGCCGACGAAGGCCCCCTTGATCGAACCGATGCCGCCGATCACGACCACGACGAAAGAAATGATCAGCACGGGCTCGCCGATACCGGGGTAAACGCTCTCGAGCGGGGCCGCGACGATACCGGCGGTCGCGGCAAGCGCCGCACCAGCCGCGAATACGAAGCGGAAGAGCATGCGCGAGTCGATGCCGAGCGCTTCCACCATTTCGCGATTGGATTCGCCGGCGCGAATGATGCGGCCGATACGCGTCTTCTGGATCACGAACATCATCGCAAGCGCGAGCGCGACACAGAAGGCGGCGACGGCGATACGATAATAGGGATAGGTGAGGATCGCGGAAATTTTTACGCCGCCCTGGAGATAAGGCGGAATCGGTACGCTGTGCGGATAGCTGCCCCAGAGCAGCTTCTGTGCCTCGTTGAAAATCAGGATCAGCGCGAACGTGAGCAACACCTGCTGCAAGTGATCGCGGTCATAGAGATGGCGAATGAAAAGCCATTCGATGGCGACGCCGAGCGCGAAGGCGAGCGGCACGCCGATGATGAGCGCCAGAAAGATGTCGCCGGTGAAACCGACCAGCGTCAGCGCACCGTATGCGCCGAGCATGTAGAACGAGCCGTGAGAGAGATTGATCACGCCCATGATGCCGAACACGAGCGTCAGTCCGGAAGCCGCCAGGAAAATCAGCAGCCCGTACTGCACGCCGTTCAGCAGCTGAATGAGTGCGAGATCCATAGTCCGGCGTCCCCCGGCGCCTACACTTACTACTATAAGCGGCAAGCGGGGGCTTTCGCCCCCGCTTACTTCAATTCGTAGAGTTGCTTAGGCGAGGCTGCATCCGGTCGTCGGATCGGAGACGTCCGTCGCCGCGACACCGAGATAGACGTTCTCGCCGCCCTTCAACTCGCGCAGATAGAAGTTGTGGATCGGGTTCTGCGAAGCCGAGAGACGGAACGGTCCGCGCGGCGAATTGAATTTTGCATTCCGCATCGCCTTGAAGAGATCGTCCTGTTTCTTGACGTCGCCGCCAACGGCCTTGAGGCCGATGTCGAGCAGGTGCGTCGTGTCCCAACCCTGCACCGCATAAACATCCGGGAACATCTTGAAGGCCGCGTTGTAGTCGGCGCGGAACTTCTTGTTCTCGGCGTTGTCGAGCGAGTCGACATAATGCGAGGCGGTCTTGACGCCTTCGCCTGCCGCGCCCGCTGCCTTTTCGACGCCGTCGGTGAGGAAGCCCGGACCCCAGAGCGGAACGGAATTCTTCAGGCCCGCCGCGGCATAGTCCTGCATATATTTCAGCGCGCCGCCGCCCGCGAAGAAGGAGTAGACGCCTTCGGGTTTCAGTGACGCGATTTCAGCAAGACCCGCCTGGAATTCGACGTTCGGGAACGGCAAGCGCAGTTCCTTGATGATCTTGCCGCCGCCTTTCAGGAAGCTTTCCTTGAAGCCGTCGACGGATTCTTCACCGGCGGCGTAACCCCAGGTGTAGGTGACCGCGGTTTTGATTCCGGCCTTGATCATCGCCGCACCGGCGGCGACGCCGGGCTGGCTGTTGCCGAACGACGTGCGGAAAATGTTCTTCGCGCACTGCTGGCGGGTCAGAACGTTTGCGCCGGCGTTCGGAATGAGCGTCGGCAGACCGGCTTCGCGCGCGATCTTCGCCATCGCCATCGCGACGCCCGAGTGCACCGTGCCGATCAGGACATCGACCTTCTCGCCCTGCACGAGCTTCGAGGTGAGTTCGGTTGCCTTCGGCGGCGCGGATTCGTCGTCGACCTTGATCCATTCGATGGTGCGGCCGGCGAGTTTGCCGCCCTGCTGCTTTACATAAAGGTCCATCGCGTTGGTGATCGCGGTGCCGAGCGCGGCGAAAGTGCCGCTGTAGGGCAGCAACAGGCCGACGCGCAGCGGCGCGCCCTGCGAGATTGCCGGACGGGCGAGCGGAAATGCCGCTGCCGCGGCGCCGACGCCCGCCATCTGCAAGACGCGGCGGCGCGAGATTCGTGATTTATTGTGCATGTACTTCCTCCCAATCTGGCAATCGCTGCGAGTTTCGCGAAGCAAGCGTCCCTTCCGGCGCGCCTGCCTGTGTCTCGTTTCTTCGATCCCAGCTGTTTTCAAGTATGGCGGCGCAGGCCTTTGGCGGCAAGCATGTTTCTGAAGCGCCTGCCGAAAAGCGGGTGAAAGCGTTCGTATTCGTTGGCATGCCAAATGCTGTGCGCCGCAAGATTGCAGTCGAACGAGCCCAATGTATTATAATTCATAACGACATAAGCCGCGCTTTCCGGGAGGACGCGCGATTGTAATGTGATATAATGATCGACAATTGCCTCCGCAGCGGGGCAAACTGAAGACAAGAACGACGCCAAAAACAACGAAGTTCAGGGGAGGAATTACAATGGCTTCGAAGACGCGCATTTCGCGCCGCACATTCACCGCGGGCATCGGTGCTGCCGGCATTGTCGCGGGCACCGCTCCGTTCAACATCATTTCGGCGCAGGGCGCGCCGCTGAAAGTCGGCGTATTGCTGCCGCGCTCCGGCGCGCAGGCCGGCATCGGCCAAGACTGCCAGCGTGGTGTCGATATCACCGCCGGCCTTCTCAAGGACCTGAAGCTGCCCACGCTTCAGATCATGAACGGCGACACCGAAACCAACGTCGAAGTCGCGCGTGCTCGCGCCGAGCGGCTGATCAACGAAGGCGCGCAACTTCTCGTCGGCGCTTTCGATTCCGGTCAGTCGACCGCGATCGCGCAGGTCGCCGAGCAGAAAGGCATTCCCTACGTCATCAACATCGCGGCCGCGCCGCCGATCACGGAGCAGGGCTACAAATTCGTGTTCCGCAATTTCCCGACCGCGCCGGTCATTCTCGCGAACGCGTTCGAGAACCAAATCGAAATCTTCAAGGCGACCGGCAACGCGCCGAAGACGGCTGTGTTCATGCACGTCAACGACACCTTCGGCGCGGCGATGCAGAAGGGTTTCACCGGCACGATGACGAAGTTCGCCGAGACGCCGTACAAGGTGCTCGAGACGATCGCGTATGACGGCACCGCGCGCGACCTTTCGGTCGAAGTCGCAAAAGCCAAGGCCACCGGCGCCGAAGCGCTGATCATGGTCAGCCGTCTCAACGACGCGATCCTGATCACGCGCGAGCTCATCAAGCAGCGCTGGTCGCCGAAGGCCGTGCTCTCGATGGGCCCGGGCTGGTACGAAGACCAGTATCTGAAGACCCTCGGCAAGATGGCCGACGGCCCGATGAGCTTCGTGCCCTGGTACGATCCGAACAAGAAACTCTCGAAGGCGCTGGAAGCCGCGCTCGCGAAATCGAGCCCTGGCGTGAACATGAACACCAACCATGTTTACACCTTCGAGGCGCTGCTCGTTGCCGCCGACGCCTACAAGCGTGCCGGCTCCGCCGATCCGAAGGCGCTCGCCGACGCGATCCGCGCGACCGACATCAAGGACAACGTGTCGCCCGGACCGGGCATCAAATTCGATGCCAAGGGCCAGAACTCGGCGCTCAAGAATTCGGCGATCCAGAATCGCGGCGGCAAGCTCGTCACGATCGCGCCGAAGGAAGCGTCGAACGCGAAGCCCGAACACCCGATGAAGCCTTACGACAAGCGCTAATCCGCGCTTGATCACGAACTGCTCCGGCCGCGAAAGCGGCCGGAGCGTTGCTGCACAGGGCTAAACCGTGACAACCGAAGTCGTTCTGAAAATCGCGATCAGCGGCGTGCTGACCGGCCTCGTTTACGGCCTGATGGCGCTCGGCCTTTCGGTGATTTTCGGCGTGGTGCGCGTCGTCAACTTCGCCCACGGCGAGATGATGACGATCGCGATGTATCTCGTGATCGTGTTCTTCTCCGCGCTCGGCCTCGACCCCCTGATCATGCTGGTGCCGATCTCGGCGGTTTTGTTCGCGCTCGGCTATCTGATGCAGCGCGCAATCATCAATCCCTTCATCAATCGCCCCGAGCACAGCCAGTTCATGCTCTTGGTCGCGGTCGCGCTCATCATGGTCAACGCGCTTTTGTTGATCTTCGGGCCGGACTCGCAGGGCGTAACAACGTCTTATTCATTCGACAGTTTCGATCTCGGCGGCATCATCATCGACGCGGGCAAGGTCTATGCGGCGATCGCAGCCCTCGTTGTCGCGGTCGCGTTGTTCGCGTTTTTCCGCCTCACGCTCACCGGCAAGGCGATCCGCGCCTGCGCCGATAACTACAACGGCGCGCTCGTCGTCGGGCTTAACGTAAAGCGCCTCTATGCGCTGACCTTCGGTATTGGCGCGGCCTGTGTCGGCGCGGCCGGCACCATGCTGATGATTGTGACCGACGTAACGCCCGCGATCGGGCCCGCGTACACGCTGCTCGCCTTCGTCATCGTGATTACCGGCGGCCTTGGCTCGATGCCGGGTGCGATCGTCGGCGGGGTCTTGATCGGTCTCACCGAAGCGCTCGGCGGCTTCTTCTTCACGCCGTCCGCGAAGACGATGTTCTCGTTCGCCATTCTCGTGCTCGTTCTTCTGTTCCGCCCGCAGGGCATCATGGGACGGAAAACGGCATGAAACTGCTCGACGGCGTCTCGCGCTCGGCACTCATTCTGCTCGCGCTGTTTTTCGCGGCATTGCTCGCGGCGCCCATGGTGCTGAACGACTATCTGATCGTCGTGCTGATTACGATTCTCTACTTCGCGTATGCCGGTCAGTGCTGGAACATTATGATGGGTTTCGCGGGCCAGCTATCGCTCGGCCACGCGCTTTACATCGGTCTCGGCGCTTACGTGACCGCGGCGCTTTATGTGAAGTTCGGCATCAGCCCATGGATCGGACTGTTGCCGGCACTCGTCGTCGCTGGCGCCGTCGGCGGCGCGATCGGCTTTCTCGCGTTCCGCTTCGGCGTCTCGGGCGTTTACTTCGCGATTCTGACGATCGCGTTTGCCGAGTTCGCGCGCATCGGCTTCGATCATTTTACCTGGGTCGGCGGCGCGGCCGGCTATTTCCTTCCGGTCGCGAACTACACGCAGAACGATTTCTTCAATCTGCGCGGCAGCCAGACCATGTTCTATTACATCCTGCTCGCGATGACGGTGCTTGCGTTCATTCTCTGTCATCTGCTTCTGCGCTCGCGTGCTGGCTATTACTGGCTTGCAATCCGCGAAAGCCCCGAAGCGGCCGAAGCGCTCGGCATCAATATCTTCCGCTATAAGATGTATGCGGTCGTGCTCTCGGCGGCGCTCACGTCGCTCGGCGGCGTGATCTTCGCGTTCTTTTACAACAACCTGTTCCCCGAACAGGTTTTCCATATCTCGCGCTCCATCGAATTGATCCTTGGGCCGATCATCGGCGGCATCGGCACGTTGTTCGGACCGATCGTCGGCGCATTCCTGCTGACTGGCCTCGCGGAATCCTTGCGCGAAATCATGCTGCGCCTTGGCGTCGACCTGCCCGGCGTAAAGCAGGTGTTTTACGGTCTGTGCCTTCTGTTCGTAGTCATGTTCCTCCCGGACGGCGTGTGGCCGCCGCTGAAAAAGAAACTCGGTCTCGACCGCGAGACCGACAAGAAGGGGAGCTGATGATGGCGCTCCTCGAAGTGAATGGCATCTCGAAAAGCTTCAGCGGTCTCAAGGCCGTGCAGAATGTTTCGTTCGAGGTGCCGGAAGGAAAGATCGTCGGGCTGATCGGGCCGAACGGCGCGGGTAAAACCACCTGTTTCAACATGATCGCGGGCGTCTACAAGACCGATACCGGTTCGGTCACGCTGAACGGCGCGCGTATCGACGGCAAGCGTCCGGACGAAATCTGCAAGGCCGGCATCGGCCGCACCTTCCAGATCGTGAAGCCGTTCGCCGGCCTGAGCGTGCTCGATAACGTAGTCGTCGGCGGGCTGAACGCCGCGTCATCCGTCACCGAAGCGCGCCGCATCGCCGACGAAGTGCTTGAAGTCCTAGGTCTCGCGCCGAAGCGCATGCAGGCGGCATCCACGCTGACCCTGCCGGACCGCAAGCGCCTCGAAGTCGCGCGTGCGCTCGCAACGAAGCCGAAGCTCCTTCTGCTCGACGAAGTGATGGCGGGCCTGCGCCCGACCGAAGTCGACCAGATGGTGCGCGTTCTTTTGGATCTGAATAAACGCGGCCTCACCATTCTCCTGATCGAGCACGTCATGCGCGCCGTGATGGCGCTCGCCGGAAACATCGTCGTGTTGCATCACGGCGAGCTGATCTCGCGCGGCACGCCCGATCAGATCGCGAAAGACCCGAAAGTGCTCGAGTGTTATCTCGGGGAGGAAGCGCTGTGATCCTCCAGATCGAGAACCTCGACCTTTATTACGGCGACGCGCAGGCGCTCGATGGCGTTTCGCTCGAAGTCGCCAAAGGCGAACTGGTCGCGATCGTCGGCGCGAACGGTGCCGGAAAATCATCGCTCATACGCACCATCGCCGGCATCGAACGTCCGCGTGGCGGCAAGATTAGTTTCAAGGGCGAAGACATCACCGGCCGCCCGAGCTATGTCGTCTGCAATCTCGGCGTTGGCCAGGTCGCCGAAGGACGTCAGATTTTTCCGTCGCTCACCGTGCAGGAAAACCTCGAAATGGGCGCGCTGCTTCAGCGCGCACGCGGGAAAATGAACGCGGAGATCGAGCGCGTCTATTCGCTGTTTCCGCGCCTCGCCGAACGCCGCGAGCAATTCGCGGGCACGATGTCGGGCGGCGAGCAGCAGATGCTTGCGATCGGCCGCTGCTTGATGGGTCAGCCCGAACTCATCATGTTCGACGAGCCGTCGCTGGGCCTTGCGCCCGCGCTGGTGCAGGAACTGTTTCAGACCATCAAGAAGCTCCGCGATACCGGCCTCACGGTCTTGCTCGTCGAGCAAAACGTCGCGATGTCGCTGAAGCTCGCCGACCGCGGTTACGTGATCGAGAACGGCCGTATCGTGCTGTCCGGCACCGGCGAAAAGCTCTTGCACGACGACGGCGTGCGGCAGGCTTATCTCGGCGTTGCGCATTAAATAAAGACGCGACGTCGCGCCGATGGAACTCCGGAACCGGCTCGGCGGTTGATGGCTCAACTAGAGGGCCGTCTCATGCCATTTCGCCGCGATTTCATCACCAAACCCATCCACCGCTGGGCCAAGGGGGCGCTTCCGAAAATGTCGGAGACGGAGCGCGCCGCGATCGAAGCGGGCGACGTCTGGTGGGACGCGGAGCTTTTTTCCGGCAATCCGGACTGGAAAATCCTGATGGACGCGCCCCCCGCAAAACTATCCGCGGAGGAGGAGGCGTTTCTCAGCGGTCCCGTGCAGGAACTATGCGCGATGCTCGACGAGTGGAAAATCTCGTGGGAGCAGGGCGATCTTTCGCCGGAGGTCTGGCGCTTCATGCGCGAGAAAAAATTCTTCGGCATGATCATTCCGAAAAAATATGGCGGCCTTGGTTTTTCCGCTTACGCGCATTCGGAAGTGATCCGCACGCTTTCTTCGCGTTCGAATACGGGCGCGGTGACTGTGATGGTCCCGAACTCGCTCGGGCCGGGCGAACTCTTGATGCAGTTCGGCACCGACGAGCAGCGTGCTCATTGGTTGCCGCGTCTAGCTTCCGGCGAAGAAATTCCCTGCTTCGGATTGACGAGCGCGCAGGCGGGTTCGGACGCCGCTGCGATGACCGACACCGGCGTCGTCTGCCGGGGCAACTTCAAAGGCAAGGAAGTGCTCGGCATTCGCCTCAATTGGCGCAAGCGCTACATCACGCTGTGCCCGGTCGCGACCGTGCTCGGCCTCGCATTCAAGCTGCACGATCCCGACGGTTTGCTCGGTGAGAACAAAGACATCGGCATCACGGTCGCATTGATCCCGACCGATTTGCCGGGCGTCACCACCGGCCGCCGGCATCTTCCCGCGTTTCAGTTTTTCCAGAACGGCCCGACCGAGGGCAAAGACGTTTTCATTCCGCTCGACTTCGTGATCGGAGGCGAGAAACAGGTGGGCCACGGCTGGCGTATGCTGATGGCGGCACTCGCGGCGGGCCGCGGCATTTCGCTGCCTTCTTTATCGGCGGCCGGTGCGGCGATGGCGGCGCGCACCACGGGGGCTTATGCGCGGGTGCGCGTGCAGTTCGGCCTGCCGGTCGGAAAATTCGAAGGCGTGCAGCAGATGCTCGGCCGCATCGCCGCGACGGCCTATATGTTGGATGCCGCGCGCCGCTTTACGTGTGCCGCGCTCGATCAGGGCCGCAAGCTCGCGGTCTCGTCCGCGATCCTGAAATATCACGCGACCGACCGCATGCGCACCGCGATCATCGACGCGATGGACGTGCACGGCGGCAAGGCGATCATGGACGGTCCACTGAATTATCTCGGCAACGCTTACCGCGCCGCCCCGATCGGCATCACGGTCGAAGGCGCGAATGCGTTGACGCGCAATCTCATCATCTTCGGGCAGGGTTCGATCCGCTGTCATCCGCATCTGCTTTCGGAAATGGAGGCGTTGCAGATCGAGGACGAAGCGAAATCGCTCGACGCGTTCGACAAGGCGTTCTGGAAACATGTCGGTCATACCTTTGCTACGATGCTCCGCGCGAAATGGCGGAGCTGGACCGGCGGCATTTTTGCACCCGCGCCGGATGCAGGCGCGGTCTCAAGCCACTATCGGCAGCTTTCGCGCTACGCCGCCGTCTTCGCGCTGACCTCCGACATGGCGCTGCTCACCATGGGCGGCGCGCTGAAGCGCAAAGAAAATATCTCCGCGCGCCTCGGCGACGTT
>JAANMY010004596.1_pt1 | contig 10222 bp, 9 predicted proteins | sample 7279691 | NCBI WGS metagenome assembly JAANMY01 (sample SAMN14094543, study PRJNA606508) | bioreactor metagenome | isolation source: A lab-scale SPAN reactor treating ammonium-rich wastewater day 388 | place: Ireland: Galway | collected 2018-02-07
ATATCGGCATCGCTGAGGCTCTGCCCGGATTTTTCCGGCGGAATTTGCACGACTTGCAGGCGTTCCGGCACACTTTCCCGATTCATATTTTCGCTGAATTGGATGATGATCGAACTGGTGCTGCGGGCTGTTCCCAACGGGCCAACCCGCTGCAACGTCACGCCGACGCGATCACCTAACACAATCGTCAACCCGACAGCGGCGACCAACAGCAATATGACGATGCCAACCGTGCGGTCAAACCCGGTAAGGTAGAATTTTCGATTTGGTGGCGGTGGGGAAGCAGACAGTAAATTCTGTTTTGCCATACAGTACAACTCATCACCAACAGAAAGCACTCTTACAATAGCACACGACCGGATGGGCGGCGAGAGTCTTTGTGCAAACTCATGACCTTCTCAGGCTTTGCTTGCCGCGCCCTTTAACCTCTCCTATACTGCAAGTAAGACACATTAACAGGAGGCGCATTATGGGGCGTTTAATCTTATTTGCCGGCATTATTCTGGTTATCGTTGGCGTGATCGGGATTGGGACATCGTTCTCGAACTTCACCCCGCCGGACATCTCCGATTTTGAGGCCAGCGCCCAAGACCTGTGCGAAGAAGGCGAAAAATTGGTGGAAGAACGCGGGGCTTCGGAATTTACACCGGGAAACGGTTACTCCAGCAGCGTGCGTTACTTCTGTGAAAATTTGGAAGGACAGCGGCGGGAAGTAACGGCGCAGTTTGTCGAGAATATTTTTGGCGAAATCTCAACGATCTTCCCGGCTTTGGGCGGCAGTTTGTTGTTTGTCGGGTTATGCGGGTTGGGCGGGTTGCTGGCGTTCATTGGTTTTCTCGCGGTCATCATTGGCGGTGGTTCGCGCAGCAAGATAGTGAATGTTCCAGTAGGGGTGCCAACAGGGACGAGACTCGGCGGACAGCCCATCACCTCATCGGCTGATCTAGCGTCGTTCTTGGGGTCGTCATCCAGCAAGCCTACCAGCAATACTGATCTGACTGCCCGTTTGCGTCAGTTGGAAAACGCCCTTAAAAATGGGCTCATTTCGCAGGAAGAATATGACCGCCTGCGCCAGCAAATTCTCGATTCGATGCAGTAAATCAGTGGCGGTCAGTATGGTGGGTTTGCTGACCGCCCCCTAATTTAAAGCCAATCCCATGCTCAAGATAAAGTTTTGCCTTTGGGTAGCAGTGGTCTGCCTGTTGCCAAATCGGTGTTCAGCATTTGACTCGTATCATCGGCTTGTCTACCTATTCGCTCCGCCACCATTCGCACGATTTCGCGTGCTTGTACCCAGTTGAGTGCTTGTTGATCGCCAAGTTTTTGAGTTGCTACTGCTTCGGCGATCCGCTGGTAAATCAAGGCTAATTCTGGCTGATGGTCGCGTAGGTTGTCTTTAGTAGTTAGGCTTAATTGTCCCCTAAGAATGGCGGCGGTTCTCCCCCACAAACCTTTATAGATTTCGTCGGTTGCCAGCGCATAATGTAGACTATTGAGAACCTCAACAACTGCCTGATTGAGCGCATCCACAAATTGTTTACGAGTAATGATGCCTTGTAATCGTGCCTGAATCCATGAGTCAGGTTTACCCTGATTACGATACCGTGTAACCGTGCGGTCTAGAACACTGAAAACAGCAGTCTCGGGGTCTTCTGTTTCTTCCAAGCGTTCCGCACCAACAGTGGCAAGCCAGAGTTTCATGGCTTCAACTTTAGGTGATGGAATAGATTGGATGAGGCGTAATGCTTGCTCAGTTGTTACTACATCGGTGAGACGCTTCTTGCCATCCGCCGCCAGCACACGGATCTCCGCCGGACGGCCTTTTTCATCAAAGGCCTCGATCTCCATCCTGCCGTAAAGTTTATCGCGATCTACCTTGACGATGCCGACAGGGTATTCGACGCCGTCAAGCACGAGTACGAGCGGTCGAGCCATGCAAAAAAAGAGAACCTCCGAGGGGGGCTATTTTAGCGCAATTTTGCCGTCGTCGGCTATTTTTGGTGCATTTTGGCCAAAATCGGCCTGAGAGAGCGAGCGGACGACCTCGATCGACCGATTTGTCGGATCGAGTACCGGCCCGCCGCGGCCTTCCTGCTTGAGGGCCGTGATCTTGCCTTCGATGAACTTGCCGTCAGGTGCAAGCTTGACCTCGACGATCTCGCTGAGGGCGGTTTCAGCGGCAAGAGAGAACCAGCCATAGGTCGCAAAGTTCCCAAGCGAATAGACGACCAGGTGGCCTTTGTAGAGCTCCATTCCACGCATAACGTGCGGGCCATGGCCGAGTACAAGTGCGGCACCGGCATCGATGACGCGATGAGCGAACGCGGGAAGGTTGCCGCGTTTCTCGCCGGCGAAGATCTCGGTCGCATTCGGGACGTGCTGACGGTCCGTGCCTTCCGCACCACCGTGGAACGAGACGACGACGATGTCAGCTTTTTTCTTCGCGGCGCGAACAAGGCGTTCCGCTTCGTCGAGGTCGTTGACATTCGGCGTAATGGCGTTGTGTGCAAAGCCGATGAAGGCGACCTTCTTGCCCTTTACCGTCAAATACGTGGTCGAGTAAGTGTGTCGATCGCTTCCGGCGTGTTTGATGTCGAGGGCGTCGAGTGTTTTCCGTGTGCTTTCGCGGCCGCTATCGCCGAAGTCGCCCGCGTGATTGTTCGCAAGGCTCAGTACGTCAAATCCGGCGTCTTTCAGATACTTGCCGTAATGCGTCGGAACGCGAAAGGCAAAGCACCGCGTCGAATTCGGCCGGCATTTTGTCGAGGCTCCGGAATCCGCCATCGGGCCCTCGAGATTGCCGAAGGCGATGTCCGCAGCAGAGAGTATCGGCGTGACCGGTGCAAGCAGCTTTGCGCCGTCTTCCGGCGGCATACGCGACTCATTCGGATAGGTCGAGCCAAGCATAATATCGCCGACCGCGGCGATAGTGATCGTTTCCGAGGAGACCTCAGGTGTTGGGGAGGCTGCCGCAGGACTTGCCGCAGGGCTTTCCTGCGCATCGGTCGAATGTCCGCACGCGAGCGCCGCAAAAAGTACGAGAGCGGCGATCGCGAAGCAGACAGTTTTTGAGATCACGGAAACGCGTATCATAAGGTTATTTTGCTGCGACGCTTTCGCCGGCCGACATTTCGAGGGTTTGGTTAACGAGCTGGTCCTGTTCGAGGTGATGGATCGCGTACGAACCGGTCGCCGGCGAAGCAGACGCAACACGTCCGATATATCGCACGTTGCGATCCGAGCCCGCGATCTCCCTCAAACGAGGGGCCATGAACGACCATCCGCCCATATTCTCAGGCTCTTCCTGCGTCCAAACGATCTCGGACACATTCGGATAACTTGCGACGAGTTCGGCGATCGCCTTGCCCGGGAACGGATAGAATTGCTCGACGCGTGCGATGGCGATCTCGGGTTTGATGTTGCCCTCGCGAGCGTGTTCGAGGTCGTAATAGACCTTGCCGCTGCAAAGGGCTAGTCGGCGAACTTTCGTCTTGTCTGTAACGTGCGGGTCATCGATCACCGGCATGAATCCGCCGGTCTCAAGTTCTGCCATCGTCGAGGTCGCAGCCGGCAGACGCAGAAGGCTCTTCGGCGTCATCACGATCAGCGGACGCGGCGTATCCTGCATTACCTGACGGCGAAGCAGGTGGAAATATTGAGCGGGCGCTGTCGGATAGCAGACCTGCATATTGTTTTCGGCACAAAGCTGTAAGTAACGCTCAAGACGTGCCGACGAATGCTCAGGGCCCTGGCCTTCGAAACCGTGCGGCAGGAGCATCGCAACGCGGCTCTTTTGTCCCCATTTATCTTCCGAAGACGAAATGTACTGGTCGATGACGATCTGCGCACCGTTCGAAAAATCGCCGAACTGCGCTTCCCACGCGATCAGTTCCTTTCGTGAGATGACCGAATATCCGTATTCGAAACCGAGAACCGCGTATTCCGAGAGCGAGCTGTCATAGACGTAGAATCGTGCTTTCGGGTTCGCGTCGTTCTTGAGTTCGGAAAGCGGCGTCCATCGTGTCCCGGTCATCGTGTCGTACATCGAAGCGTGACGCTGCGAGAACGTTCCGCGGCCTGAATCCTGGCCGCTGATGCGGACCGGATAGCCTTCAAGTACCAAAGAACCGAACGACATTGCCTCGCCAAAGGCCCAATCCATCGGGATCTCGCCTTCGCCCATCTTTGCACGGCGTGCAAGCTGGCTGACCATCTTCGGATTGATGTGGAAACCATCGGGCACGAGCGAGATCTTGTCAGCGACGATCTTCAACGTGCTTGCCGGAACGCCGCTCTGGAATATGTCCGAGCCGTCTTCCTCGACGATCGGATCCGGAACGACAGCACGCGGCGGCTTTTCGGTCGCGATCTGTTTTGCCTTCGCCAGAACGCGTTCGTATTTCGCGACAGTGTGTTCGGTCATCGCCTCGACGTCCTGTTCGGTGAGAACGCCTTCGCGGACGAGCTTGTCTCCGTAGAGATGGCGCGTTCCCGGATGTGCCTTTACGCGAGCGTACATAACAGGCTGTGTGTAGCTCGGTTCGTCGCCTTCGTTGTGTCCGAGGCGTCGAAAGCCGACAAGGTCGATGACGACATCGCTCTTAAATTCGCGGCGGTAGTCCATCGCGATCTGAAGTGCGCGGTACGCGGCCTCAGGAGCGTCTGCGTTCACGTGGAAGATCGGCGTCTGCGTGATCTGTGCGGCATCGGTCGAATAGATCGACGAGCGAGCCTGATCGGGCGATGTCGTAAAGCCGATCTGGTTGTTGATCACGATGTGTATCGTGCCGCCCGTGCGATAGCCGGGAAGATTCGCAAGCTGCAGCGTTTCCATAACCACGCCCTGGCCTGCAAAAGCAGCATCGCCGTGAAGCAGGACTGGCATGATGCGGCCGTAAACCTCTTCACGGTCCCTTTGCTCGCCGTTGCGAAGCTCGTCCTGGCGGGCCCTTGCCATGCCTTCGACGACCGGGTTAACGGTTTCGAGGTGGCTCGGGTTATTCGAGAGCTGAACAAGAAGCTCCTTGCCCGATTTCATCTTGCGCTGTCCGATCGCACCCTGGTGGTATTTCACGTCGCCTTCATCAGCAGGGAAACTCGGGTGCGACGTTCCCTCGAAAACGGCGAAGATCCGTTCGGCCATATCGCCCGTTTCAGGGTCGCCGACGATATTCGAGAGGACGTTGAGGCGGCCGCGATGGGCCATACCCATATAGATCTCTTCGACTCCGCGGGCTGATGCGCCTTCGAGCAGCTGGTCGAGTACGGGAATGATCGTCTCTGTGCCTTCGAGCGAAAAACGCTTTTGTCCGAGATATTTCTTGTGCAGGAACTGCTCGAACTGTTCGGCTTCGATAAGCTTTTGAAGCAGCTCTTTCTTTACGTCGTTGCTTATCGGCGTGGCATCGACAAAATGCTCGCGGATCTGGCGGCGGATCCACTCTTTTTCCGTGCGGCTGCGAAGATGCCGATATTCGATACCGACCTTACCGGCATACGCACGCCGGAGGATCTCGAGGACACGACGCAGCGTTGCGGTGTCTTCACCATGGAGGCCGCCCGTGATGAATTCGCGGTCTAGGTCCCAGATCGTCAAGCCGAAATTGTTGAGATCGAGATCCGAGTCCATATGTGAGGTCATATTGAGCGGATCGATGTCGGCGAGCAGATGCCCGCGGCTGCGATATGCGTCAATGAGGCGGAGGACATTCGCCTGCTTCTCGGCCTGTTCGCTCGCATCGCCAAAAAGCGTCGGATTGTGGTCCTCTTCCCAACGCAACGGCGGATAATGCAGATCGATGGCCGTGAAGATCGAATCGTAAAATCCGTGTTCGCCCTTTAGGAATTCGTGAATGCGTGCAAGGAAAAGGCCGCTCTCCGCACCTTGGATCACGCGATGATCGTATGTGCTGGTCAGGGTCAGCGTCTTGCTGATGCCCATCATCGAAAGGGCAGCGTCCGTCATCGCCTGATATTCCGCGGGATATTCGATCGAGCCGGTAGCGATGATGGCGCTCTGCCCGGCCATCAGGCGCGGATTCGATGCCGCGGTGCCGATCGTGCCGGGATTTGTGATCGAAATGGTCGTGCCCTGAAAGTCTGCGATCTCGAGCTTTCCGTCGCGTGCCTTTTTGATCTGCTCGTTGTAGGCGGCGAAGAATTCCGCAAAATTCATCGACTCGGCGGCCTTGATATTCGGGACGAGAAGGGAGCGCGAACCGTCCTTTTTCTCGATGTCGATCGCGATGCCGAGATTGATGTGTTCGTGTTCGAGACGCGAGGGCTTGCCGTCAACGACACCGAACCCGAAATTCATGCTCGGTATCTCCTTTGCTGCCTGCACGATCGCCCACGCAATGAAGTGCGTGAACGACGCCTTTCCGCGGCTACGCGAGGCAAGATGATCGTTGATGATGCGTCGGTTCTCTTCGAGGACCTTAACGGGAATATTGCGGAAGCTCGTCGCGGTCGGAACGGTGAGGCTTGCTTCCATATTCTCGACGATCTTCTTTGCAGCACCGGTGAGTGGTGTCGGCTCGGTGTCGGCGCTCAGCACGACCGCGGGAGCGGCTTGAGGCTGCGGGGCAACGGTTGCGGTCGGGACCGAAACGGTCGGCGTACCGGCAACGGTGGTCGCTTCCTGCGGCACGATGCCGTTCAGCAGGTCGCAGAAATACGCTTGCCAGGTGTCATCGACAAGATTCGGATCCTTTTTATACCGATTCAGGAGGCCTTCGACATAAGCGGCGTTCGAGCCAAAGCTTTCTTCAAAAAATGCGGATAACTCTTTTGTATTGCTGTTCACGGTTCGTTTAACTTAACCTCACGTAAATCTTCATTTTAACTCAGCTTAACGGAATATGACAGCCCGAATCTCAGGAATCGGGTTCTTTACCAATAGATCGAATTCCACCGGGATCGCCCGCCGGAATGTCATGCCAAATTTCTTAAAACGGCCGAAAATATAGGCTGTCCCCTTCACACGCCATTCCTTCTTCGAGTCGGTAAGTTCAAGCCACACCGCCTTTGCGGCCCGAAGCGACGAGACGCTCGCCTTGAAGCGCTCCGGCAGCCGCATCATCTCGTCAGCGATCAGGCTAAAAGCTGCGTTGAATTCACTCACCTCGACCGAGATCCCGTTCACTGTCAGGCGCTCGAAGCGTATCTTTTCGATCTTCGCGGAGTGCTCTGACCTTACGCTTGCCTGAAGCTCGAATTTGACCGATGTGATCGACGCGCCGGCGAACGCCGGGTCCTCGAACCGAAGGTCGAAGTCGCGTTTGTCGGCCTTTTGGTCATTCGACCGGATCACGACCGGTTTTTTGTGGACCTTATAGCCGTCGATCCGGTCCGGATACTTTTGCCCTGTTACAGCAAAGGCTGCAAGGAGCAGAAAGATCAGGGCTGGACCGGCTTTCATTGATTCGAAGAAGCGTGTGTCTTTTCTGAAGGTTTTCCTTCGATGTCCTGACGGATGGCGTCGAGTATGCCGTTGATGAATTGCGTCGCCTCGTATGTCGAGAATCGACGTGCGATCTCGAGAGCCTCGTTGATGACGACGGCGTTCGGGGTATCGAGATAGTCGAATTCGAACACCGCTAGACGCAGTACGTTTCGATCGACGATCGCCATTCGCTCGATGCGCCAATGTTCGGCACGCCGCCGGATCCTTTCATCGATCGCGTCGCGATTCTCGAGGCTGCCGGCGGCAAGCGTTGATGCGAATTCGCGAGTCGGCTTATCGAGGGCTTCATCGCCAAGCTCACGCCAATAGGCATCGATCTGGTCGGCGGGCTTCATCTCGACCATGTCGGCGGCAAAGAGTATCTGCAACGCGCATTCGCGGGCTTTGTGCCTATTGGCCTGGGCGATTTCGTGGTTTTCGGTCGTCATTTTGCGGAAGAACTGCGGGCAGAATTCTTAGGATCTAGCTTGGCGAGAACAGTTGCCATCTCGATCGCGGATATGGCGGCCATATAACCGGCATTATCATCGCCGTCGCCGGAGCGTGCATTCGCCTGGTCGATATTCTCGACGGCAAGCACGCCAAAAAGTATGGGAACACCCGTCTCCAAACTCGCCTCTGCAATGCCGCGCGCGGCATTCTCGGCGACGAGATCGAAATGCACGGTCTCGCCGCGGATCACTGTACCGAGCGCGATCACGGCATCGTATTTCGTTGTCTTTGCTGCTTGCTGACTTGCAAGCGGGAGTTCGAATGCGCCGGGAACTTCGAAGGTATCTACCACGGCGGCATTCGCTTCGGCGAGGGCACGACGCGCTCCCGAAAGCAACTTCGAAGTGATATGGCTATTCCAGCGGCTCACGACGATCGCGAACCGATAGGAGTTGGCTGAAAGGCCCTTATTTTCAAGATCCGTTTTCATTCAAACGGCGATACTGCCGATAGATAAGAGTATAGGAATCGATGAGGTGGTTTACAAGGTCAGAGAGGTGAGAATAGTTTGAGCGAAACCACTGCAACTCGCCGTGGCCACGTTGGAGTATCTTTGGCGGCTAAGCCGCCGGGATGTTTGGGTGGTTGGGTCGGAAAAGCATAGGTTTTCCGCTCGGCGACGGGAGCGGCGGTGCAGTGAAAGGCTGAACGTAGAGCGAAAGATACGCCGGACCCTTACTGACGTACGCGCTACGGACACGATTCAGTTTGTGCATTCTGTGCAGTTTGTTCATTTTGTCCGTTTTGTGCATTTTGTATCAATTCGTGCAAAGTGTGTCGTTTTGTGCAAAGTGTCCTTCAAATGAATGGTCTATTTGGATATCCTTTCTGTGGTTGGTTGATCTTTGACAATTTAATTTGGCGGGTTTTCGCGGGTGCTTTTTGTCGGGAAAAGAACGTGGGATCCGCGTATCGGAAGATGCGGCTTTCAGCTTCGTTAGGAGCGGGATGTTTATAGCACGGCGATGGATCGACTTCTTCGGAAGCGTGTGAAACACGCGACAGAGGCTTGTCGGCGGCAAGCCGCCTCCGAGATGTTGTTGGGGAGCGAGGACCACGGCTTGAAAGCCGTGGCAATTCCCGAAGGAAGGCTGTGGCAATTCCCGAAGGAAAGCTGTGGCAATTCCCGAAGGAAGGCCGTGGCAATTCCCGACAGAAAGCCGTGGCAATTCGCGACAGAAAGCCGTGGCAATTCTCGACGGAAAGCCGTGGCAATTCCCGACAGAAAGGCGTGGAAATTCCGGGCGAAAGTGTAGCGGTCGCGCGTTATTCCGAGAGCGATGAGCGGAAGAATTCGATCAGACGTTGATCGTAAGCCTCGGACTGCTCGACGGAAGCGTTTATCATCGTCATGCCGGTCGGACTCAGATCGAGTTTTGCTTCGATACGCGTCGATGACGGGAAGCATTTTGTAAGGCGCGTCGTCGCGTCGGCATACGCCGGTGCATCGAGGCCCGCGAGAAGCAGCACGCGTCGATCCTGCAGCTTTTTCACGGCCGAACACGTCGATTCGCGATCAAAGCAACCCTGGTAGTAATAGAATCGCGAGCCGAGCAGGGCAAGCTTTCCGGTAACGCTGCTCATGAACGGGAACCGCTGATCGACGACCTGTTCGAGAAGCTGTTCGGAGCTTTCAGGGACAGAGTCGAGAGCGAGGGCAGTGACCTCAGGCTTTTCGGCGGCCGCAGCAAGTGCGTAGAGCGAGCCGAGCTCAATGCCGTAGATGCCGACCTTCTTTTGGATCAGCGAAATGCCTGTCGGCGTGCGTAAGTTCAGAAGAAAATCGACCGCGGCGACGGCGTCCTTTGCATCGCATCCGCCGAAAGTGCAAAAGCCCTCGGACGTTGCGCCGTGCGAACGCAGGTCCGGCATCAGAACGGTGTAATTCGTCGATTCGTTGATCTTTACGCCGAGGTTCAACAGGTGCGATCGATTCGTGCCGTATCGGTGATAAAGGATGACGGCAGGAGCCGATTCCGCACCGCGCAGCAACCAACCATGTGCCTGCGAACCGTCTTTATTCGGCCACGTTTCCTCGGTGATTTGCGCTGCACGCGACGAGAGCCGGGCGTACTTGTCAGGAGTTAAGATATTTTGGGTCGGCATCGGGCGAGCAACCGTGTAAACAAGCCAGATCGAGAGGCCGACGACGACGATGATGACAAGAGCAATAACCGGTAATACCAGCTTTACGAGGCTTTTTATTACTTTAGTGATTTTTGCCATGGCGTTTCCAGGGGGAAATGCAGGTTGAGGCCGCCTAGG
>JAANMY010004597.1_pt1 | contig 10221 bp, 17 predicted proteins | sample 7279691 | NCBI WGS metagenome assembly JAANMY01 (sample SAMN14094543, study PRJNA606508) | bioreactor metagenome | isolation source: A lab-scale SPAN reactor treating ammonium-rich wastewater day 388 | place: Ireland: Galway | collected 2018-02-07
GCCATCCGCATTGATGCGGCGAGCGGTCTTGGGTGCCAAACCGAGCAGCGCCTTGATCGCCGCAGAAGTTTGCGAACGGGCCTTCAACTCGATGATCTGGCCCAGCATGGTCAGCGAGATGATGACCACTGCCGCCTCATAGTAAACAGCCACGCGACCCATGGAAATGAATGAATCCGGGAACACGCCCGGCGCCACGGTAGCCACGAGGCTGTAGAGAAAGGCCGCGCCCGTACCCAAACCGATCAAGGTCCACATGTTGGGGCTGCGGAGGACGAGAGACTGCCAGCCGCGTACGAAGAAGGGCCACCCCGTCCACAACACGACGGGTAAGGAAAGCACCAGCTCAACCCAGGTTTGCACCTTCATGTCAAACCATCCAAGACGATGGCCGAACATTGCAAGAACGGTGACAATGACTGTGAATGGCAGCGTCCACCAGAAGCGATGCTGAAAATCCTTTAACTCATGGTTGTCTTCCTCGTCCAGAGGAATGATTGGCTCCAATGTCATGCCGCACTTGGGACAGATTCCAGGATGATCCTGCCGCACCTCGGGGTGCATAGGGCAGGTGTAGATGGTGCCGGCCGGCTCTGGCGCGGTGTCCTCGGGTGCAGTAGATACAAGGTATTGCAGTGGGTTCGCTGCGAACTTGCCTTGGCACTTGGCGCTACAGAAATAGTAGGGCCGCCCTTCGTGCGTCAATTTGTGTTCAGACTGCTCCGTAACGGCCATGCCGCACACCGGATCCTTTAGATCCTTTGGCGAGGCTGGCTCGGCAGGGGGGTGACTGCCGTGATGGTGGTGTGCATGCATGTCCATTGCTTATTCCTTGTTGTTGTTGGTGCGCCGTGGCGGCTGCGCATGGTTGCCGTGCCCACCATGGCCGCCGTGGCCGTGCATCAGGTGCATTAGCGGACAGGCGAGGAGCAGCAGGTAGGGCCAATAACCCAGAACATGGCCCCAGTGCTCTCGCAGCAGATAAAAACCAGCGATCACGGCAGCCGTTGCCAGCGCCATGCCGGCTGGGCGGCGCCAGAACGATGGCGCATGGGAGTCGTTGTCAGGCTGATCCATGGCGTTGCTCCTTCAAAGTTGCCTGCAAAAGGTACGGGCGCGGACGCGCCCAGCCGGTCGACCCGGAATCAAATACCGTGGCCGTCATCGGCAACCACAGCCCCCCGCACCGCCGCTGTGGCAGCCCGAGGCTTTAGGCTGCGAGGTCGCAGCGGGAATGGGCGCGTCTGTGGCCAGCTTTGCGGGGTAACCCGCATCCGTCAATGCCATCAACAATGGGGCGCTGCCCTGCGCCAGTTCCCCGCTCACCCGGACATGCCCAGACTGGAGATCGACCTCCACCCCACTGACACCCGGCAGCGGTTGCAATGCGTGCGTGACGTGCTTGACGCATGAGCCGCAGCTCATGCCCTCGACTTGCAGATCAATCGTTTTCATATATCAAACTCCTAAAAATTGAAACGTATACCGCCGGGGAAATATTCCAGATCATCTTTTTGACACCGAGTCAGTCGTCGACTGGGCCTTGCCCATGCGAGGGATAAACCGGGGTGTGCGCTGGGCGTATGTGTCGTACGTTGCACCGAACTGTTTGTGCATTTCGTTCTCTTCGGTGATTGCCAGACGTCCGTACATCAGGAGCAAGACAGGGAACATGGCCAAGGTCAGCAAGGTGGGCCACTGCAGCAGGAAGCCCAGCAGAATCATCACAAAAGCCACGTACTGCGGATGGCGAATGCGCGCGTAGGGGCCTGTTGTTGCAAGCGATTGGCCACGCTGAGCGTGGTAGAGCACATTCCACGCTGTGGACAACAGGTAGAAACCAAAGCCCAGAAAAACGTAGCTGGCGATGTGCAGTACGCCGAAATGCGGGTCGCCCTTTTCGCCTAACAGGGTGGACCACAAGTGACCCGAGGCGTGGGAGAGCAGATCCAGGTTCGGAAACTTGGTTTGCAGCCAGCCCGACAGCAGATAAATCGTCAGCGGAAAACCATACATCTCTACGAACAAGGCGACGATAAAGGCTGCGAATGCGCCAAACGTCCTCCAGTCACGGGCCGTTGCAGGCTTGAAAAAGCTGAACGCAAACATGATGAAGATCGCTGAATTGATGATGACCAGCGACCACAGGCCGTACGCAGATTCGGTGTGGTTCATAGTGGATCCCCTTCCTTGCGTGATTCCGCAGTTTTCTTGGCATCAGGCTTACTCTGGCCATGTCCGCCATGTCCGCCATGTCCGCCGTGCATGAAGATATGCATCAGCGGGCAGGCGAGGAGCAAGAGAAAAGGCAGCGCCCCGACAACATGCGCGAGGTGTTCTGTCAACAAAAAATACGCCGCCACGGCACCAATCGCCACGTAGCCGATGGCGTATCGAGAACTCCAGAAACTGGGGGGCGACTCGTGCCCGTCGTGTTGATGGTTCATGGTGACTCCCAATTCGGTGGATGCGTTACTTGGTCATCGAGGCAGGCAGACGGTCCAGCATCATCTGCATCATGGACTCCATCATTTGCATGCGCTTTTCCATCATCTGATGGCGCTCGGCCATGTTGGTGGGCATGCCCTTGCCACCTTGCATGCCACCCATGCCCTGCATGCCTGCGCCCATCTGCTGCATCATTCCCATACCGTCCTGCATCAGGTTCATGTGCTCGTCCATGAGCGCCTGCCGCTCTTCCGGCGTTTTGGCCGCCATCATCTTTTCGTGCATCGCTTGCATGGCTTTCATGTGCTCGTCCATCTTGGCCATTCCAGCCATCTGCCCCGTACCCATTGGCTTTGCGGAAGTCTTCATTTGGGTGGACGCGGGCTGCGTGCTACCTGCAGGGTGATGGGCCTTGTGCTCATCGGCGGCTTGCGCCATCACGCTCAGTGAGGCCGAAGCGATACAGATACCAACCAGGGTATGGCGAATTTTTGACATAGTGCTCTCCTTCTCCAGATTACAAAACCGTCGCAGTCAGCAATCAATAAATCCATCCGCGACGACACAGCACGCTAAAGCAGCGTGTTCTCACTGAGCGGGCTGAATGTCTGTGACAACCATCTTCCCGCCCTCGTTGACGACCATGAACTTGACCTTGTCGCCGGGCTTCACTTTGCCCAGCAGACTCTTGTCTTTTGCGGTGAACACCATGGTCATGCCGGGCATGTCCATGTGCTTGATTTCTCCGTGCTTGATGGTGACCTTGCCAGTGGACTGATCGACCTTCTTGATTTCGCCGTCGGTCATGGATGCCGATGCTTGGGACATATCCATCTTGCCGTGATCCATCATGGTCTGGGCGAAGCTGCCCATGGGTGTTAATGTGCCCATGGCAAGCGCGGAGATAGCAAGAATGTTTTTGATGGTGTTCATGATTTCCTCAGGAATGAGAGTAAAAAAGTGGATTACTTCTTGGCCATTTTGACGGCCCACTTCATGCCGGCCTCGTAATGACCAAGCATCAGGCACGCGAAGTTGACAGTGCCCGCCTTGGCGAATTGCCAGACGATCTCACCTTGCTTGCCAGGGACCAGCGTGACCTTGCTGGGCACATCACGACGAATGACCGATCTCATGGAAGAGATTCTGAAGAGCGACCCTGTCAGAAAGCTGTGCGCCAGATTACATATTTGTTATCTGCATGTCGGGAACGCAGAAACTCGTCAAACTCACGTCTACGCCAGATAGCGGAGAGTGACCATGAAGATATTGATCGTCGAAGATGAGCCTAAAACCGGTGAATACCTTCGCCAGGGATTGAGCGAGGCCGGATTTGTGGCCGACCTGGCTCAAAACGGTAGCGATGGGCTGCACCTGGCACTCCAAGGTGAGTACGACCTCGTGATCCTGGATGTCATGCTGCCCGGACTGGATGGCTGGCAGGTGCTGCAGTCCCTGCGCAATCGCGGCTTGCAGATGCCCGTGCTGTTCCTGACGGCCCGGGATCAGGTGGAAGATCGGGTCAAAGGGTTGGAACTGGGCGCTGACGACTATCTGGTCAAGCCCTTTTCATTCGCCGAGTTGCTGGCCCGTGTACGCACAATTCTGCGCCGGGGCCGAGGAGGCACCGAAACCAACACACTGCGCGTGGCTGACCTGGAGCTTGATCTGCTGCGCCGACGGGTCTCGCGGGGTGGCCGCCGCATTGACCTGACAGCCAAGGAATTTGGTTTGCTAGAGTTGCTGATGCGCAGGCATGGAGAAGTGTTGCCTCGCTCGCTGATTGCCTCCCAGGTGTGGGACATGAACTTCGACAGCGACACCAACGTGATCGAAGTGGCGATGCGCCGCTTGCGTCTGAAGATCGACGAAGGCCAGGACGTCAAGTTGATCCAGACCGTGCGAGGCATGGGCTATGTGCTGGAAGCGCCGGAGAGCGTTTAAATGTTCCGGTTCTTTTCGCTTACCCATCGTTTGGCCATCTTTTTCACGATGGTGGCTGCAGCCATGGTGCTGGGGCTTGGAATGTTGTTCCTGGTTGCGACCGAACGCCACTTCCTGGAACTGGATCGAATCACGCTGCAAGACAAACAGCACCTGATCGAGAACATAGTAGTCAATACCAACTCCATCGATGACATCCCATCGCGCTTACGCGAGTCATTGAACAATCACCACGGCTTGTCTGTCATTGTCAAAAACGCTAAAGGGGATGTTCTTTTCAAGACTGAAGGGTTTCAACCTCCAGCCACTTTAGATGCGCCAACACCAGAGCATCGGATTTCCGAGATTCAGAGTTGGAAAAACCAAGGCCGTGAGTTTCGTGCGTTGAACTTGCGCGTCAACCCTGCCCACAGTGCGGCGCCACCGCTGGATTTCCTGATCGCTATTGACATGGAAGATCACATGCAATTCATGGCGCAGTTGCGGCGCACGCTGGCGCTTTACGCCATTGGTGCCATCTTCGTCAGCGGGATGCTGGGGTGGTTCGCAGCCTACAAAGGCATGGCACCGTTGCGCGCCATGAAGACCCGAGCCACAACGGTCAGCTCCCATCGTCTCGATAAGCGAATGCCCGTCGAAGCAGTTCCTGCGGAAATGGCTGACTTGGCGCAGGAACTCAACAAGATGCTGGACAGACTGCAAAATGACTTTCAGCGACTCTCCGATTTCTCCTCGGACTTGGCGCATGAACTTCGCACGCCCATCAGCAACCTGCTGACGCAAACCCAGGTCGCACTCTCCACCAGGCGAGACGCTGACACATATCGAGACATACTGGCGTCGAACGCGGAGGAGTTCGAACGCTTGGCGCGCATGGTGTCGGATATGTTGTTCCTGGCCAAGACGGATCGTGGGGTTGACTTGCCGAACAAGGAGCGGTTTTCCGCCGCGAAGGAAGCCCAGGCGTTACTGGAGTTTTACGAAGCCGTCGCGGAAGAAAAGAGCGTCACACTACGCCTGTTCGGTGACGGAGACGTCTTGGGTGACCGACTGATGTTTCGAAGAGCGTTGAGCAATTTGCTATCGAACGCATTGCGCCATTCCAAAAACCATAGCGATGTAACGATTGACATCAGCGATACAGCGCAAGCCGTTATCGTGACGGTCGAGAACACAGGGGAGGACATTGATCCTCAAATCATTCCTCGCCTGTTTGACCGCTTCTACCGTGCCGACCCGTCTCGATTGCACCCACAATCCGATGGTGCTGGCCTAGGACTATCAATTACCCGGGCCATCGCACAAGCTCACGGGGGACGTGTGACGGTTGAATCCGGTGCGGGGAGAACAAAGTTCAGTCTGGAATTTCCGAGCAGGTTGCTGTGATAGAAATAACCAACGCCAACAGGGCTCCCATCGGCACTACAGTACCTTATCCCTCTTATGTTGCCGCCGGTGAAATTGACCAGCCTATCAATCGTTCGTTGATCAGGCGGAATTACCGGAGACATCCAACACAGCAAAGGCTTTCGGCCTCATAAGCTGATCAGATCCTGAGGTTTCCCCTCAAATTTCGCTTGCAAATCAATAGCATGGGGGCTAGATTGGCTGTCCAAAACAGCGCCTGAGTGCATGCATGGTTAGTTGAGTCCCCACTGGTGTTTCCACACAAGCCACGAGGAGACACCGCCATGCATGCCATAGAGATTTTGCGCGATACGCTGGCCCGCAGTTGCCCGGGCCTACACAAGCGCAGGCTGCAGACTCTGATGGGGGCCGTCGAGGCGGCGTTGCATGCGCGCAGCCATACCCTATCGAACCTGGCCCGCGCCTTGAACGGGCGCACCAGCGTGCGCCAGCGCGTCTAATGCATGGATCGCCTGCTGGGCAACGCGGCATTGCAGCGCCAATGTGCAGACATCTACGCTGGCATGGCCAGGCAAATACTTGCGGACTGCAAGCAGCCAGTGATCTTGGTCGATTGGAGCGATCTCAAGGCCGATCGCAGTGTGCAGCTGATCCGCGCCAGCTTGGCCTTGCATGGGCGCAGCCTGAGCTTGCTCGAGCAGGTGTACGGCGCCAAGCAGGCGGCCACGCCCCGCACGCATACGCGCTTTCTGCGCCAGCTCAAGGCCATCGTTGGCGAGCGGGCGTGCCCTATCATCGTCACCGATGCAGGCTTTCGTGCGCCCTGGTTTGCCGCCGTGGAAAAACTCGGCTGGCATTGGCTGGGGCGTATCCGTGGGCGTGATCTGCTGCGTCCAGCGGACCACCCGCAGGCGCGCTGGGCCAGCTGCCGCAGCGTGTGGGCGCAAGCCACCACCAGGCCGAGCGACCTGGGCGCTTATGAATGCGTGCGCTCGCGCCCCCATGTGTGCCGGCTGGTACTGCTCAAGCACGAGCCCAAAGGCCGGCACAAGCACACGGTGCGCGGCACCCGCGCGCGCAGCAAACACTCACGCAAGAATGCCCGCTCGCAAACCGAGCCGTGGCTGCCTCATGCTCGCTGCGCCAGCTCAGCGCTGCAGCGATTGCGGCGCGGTACGCGCAGCGCATGCAAATCGAGCCATCGTTTCGCGACACCAAGAATGCGCGTTGGGGTCTGGGCCTGGAGCGCAGCGGTACGCGCACGCCCGAGCGCCTGGCCGTGCTGGTGCTGATCGCCACGCTGGCGCAGTGGGTGCTGTATCTGGTCGGGCAATGGGCCTACGACGGTCAGCAACAACGCCATTGGCAACTGACCAACCGCCGCAGCCGCCCACAGCTGTCGGTGCATCAACTGGGCTGGTTAATCGTTACTGTCCTTGATCCGCCCACCGAGCCACTGTTGCAGATCATTAGCCGCTGGAGCAATCCCAATGCCGCGCTTGAAGTTTGAGGGGAAACCTCAGGATCGGATCCGAAACCGGCCAGAAACATCGACCCGTGGCCGACGCGCAGCGCGCTGCGGACATCTACCGGCGTTCCGTGATGCTGGCGAGTGCACGCTGCTAGATGCAGGATGACGGCATGGGATTCTCGCTCGTTCCGTGTAAGTCGGTGATCGAGCCGCGGCTGGGTCAGCGACTCGTCGGGACGGTTCGCGGCGGTGGGGTGTCATGGGAAATTGGACGGCGGCCTGGGCTGGCCCGAGGTTAGTCAGGCCGACGCCAACAATCCCACAGAATGGATTCCAAGGAATTTTCTGCAGCCCCACCGAGGACAATCAACCGGGGGAATAGAGACGCAGACGCGCGTCGCGTTCTTCAGGGGACTCGCTCCGCAATTCGTTGATTACTTGCTCACGCGTCTTGCCTGGACCTGCTGCATCAGGTGTGCGGATAGGGTAGTTGCTTTCGCCGTAAGAAAGGAGGCCTTGCCGCATGGCAGCCTCGGCTTCTGCTTTGACTTGGGCACGGGTTTTCTCGCTCTTGAAGTGTTCCGGGTGAACGATTACGCCCTTTTCATTGTTGGCAGGATGTTCGTATGCGGCCGAAGCCATCCCTGGAAGGCCCAGGGTAACCACTGCGGCCGCCGCGGCAATCATGGAAGAAAGGGAGAGGCGTTGTTGGATCATGGTTGAAGCTCCTAGCGATGGTGAATAAAACTTGCATCTCTCATGCCTTGCTTGGGCGTTGAGGAGATGTGTTCATCGTAGGGAGCGCACCCCAACAGAATCTAGACAGCCCGATGACATTTTTATCAGGGAGCGGCGCGAGCTGGAGCGCAAGTTGGTGGACCTGTGCGGGGGACAAACGCGGAGGACGGAGGATCTACCACACGGGTAGACAGAAGTCGCCAGTGGATCGGCGCGAGCGAGCCTGTCAGAAATTTTGTGTGTGAGGCATAGCATGTCAACAAGGAGCATGAATGCCACGCAAGACGAAGACGACTGCAGCAGCGGACAAGGCGGCGCAGCCGCAATTCTCAGCCGAGCTGCTGGAGCAACTCATTCCCGGGCCGGTAACGCCGGCCGAACTCGAAGGCATCTTCCAGCAGTTCAAGAAGTCGGTTCTTGAACGAGCGCTGGGCGCCGAGATGAGCCATCACCTGGGCTACGCGCCCGGCCAGGCCAAGCCAGAAGGGGCTGCCGTCAATCACCGCAACGGCAAGAGCGCCAAGACCGTGCTGACCAACGTCGGCGCCTTGCGCATCGACGTTCCCCGCGACCGCGAGGGCACGTTCGAGCCCCAGCTCATTGGCAAGCATGAGCGCCGCTTCACCGGCTTTAACGACTTGGATCTCCGCCATGTACGCACGCGGCATGACGGTGCGCGAGATCCAGGGCTTCCTGGCCGAGATGTACTCGGTCGATGTCTCGCCCGATCTCATCAGCAGCGTCACCGACGCGGTGATGAGCGAGGTCTCGGCCTGGCAGACGCGCCAGCTCGAGCCCATGTACCCCGTCGTGTTCTTCGACGCGCTGCGGGTCAAGATACGTGAAGACGCTGTGGTGCGCTCCAAGGCCGTGTATCTGGCGCTGGCCGTGCTGCCCGACGGCAGCCGTGACATCCTGGGGATCTGGATCGAGAACACCGAGGGCGCCAAGTTCTGCGATGTTGCGTGTTCAACGATCTGAAGACGCGCGGAGTCCATGACATCCTGATCTCCGTGACCGATGGCCTCAAGGGCATGCCCGAGGCGCTGCAAGCGGTGTTCCCGGCCACGACGCTGCAGACCTGCATCGTGCATCTGATACGCAACAGCTTGGACTTCGCCAGCGGGAAGGATCGTAAGCTGCTGGCCGCAGCCATTAAGCCGATCTACACGGCCGTGAGCGCAGAGGCGGCCGAGGCCGAACTGGATGCGTTTGCCCAGGGGCCATGGGGCCAGAAATTCCCGACCGTCGTTGGCGCCTGGCGCAGGGCCCGGGACAAGGTCATCCCGTTCTTCGCCTTCCCGCCCGAGGTGCGCAGGGTGATTTACACACCAACGCGATTGAGAGCGTGAATGCGAGGCTGCGCTTTGATCTCAAGACGCGCAGACACTTCCCCAGCGACGACGCGGCCACCAAGCTGATCTGGCTGGCACTGCGCAACATCACCGAGGACTGGGGACGGGCGGCCAACAACTGGAAATCAGCGATGAACCAATTCGCGATCCTCTACGAAGACCGGTTCACGAAATCGAGCACGTAAGATATTCAACTAGCTTCACGATATCGGTGAAGGTTCAATGAGCCTCACACACAGAAATTCGGACAGGCCCAGCGCATCCGGCTCCAGTTGAAAGGAGACGGCGAGGTCGAAGGCGATCGCCTGATGTTCCGCCGTGCGGTGAGCAACCTGCTGTCCAATGCCCTGCGTTACACGCCCGAGGCCGGCGACATCACCATCCGTATCACCAGCACGGCACAAACCACGACAGTGGCCGTGGAGAACACTGGAACCGACATCGATGCCAAGATCCTGCCCCGGCTGTTCGACCGCTTCTACCGAGCCGATGCTTCCAGGGCCCATCCGGACTCCGATGGCTCCGGGCTGGGCCTGGCCATCACACGTGCCATCGCTGAGGCCCACGGCGGTAGCGTCACGGCGACGTCGGGCGACGGGCGAACCTGCTTCACCTTGATGTTTCCTCACCGTGGCTCACAGCCATCAAGCTGACAACAATCTCATCTGGCTGTCCGGATTCTGTTGGGGTGCGCTCCCTAAGATGAACACATCTCCTCAACGCCCGACCAAGGCATGAGAGATGCAAGTTTCATCTACCTTCCTTAGGAGCTTCAACCATGATCCAACAACGCCTCTTCCTTTCTTCCATGATCGCAGCCGCAACCGCAGTAGTTGCTCTGGGCCTTCCAGGGATGGCTTCGGCAGCATATGAGCATCCTGCCAACAATGAAAAGGG
>JAANMY010004600.1_pt1 | contig 10212 bp, 10 predicted proteins | sample 7279691 | NCBI WGS metagenome assembly JAANMY01 (sample SAMN14094543, study PRJNA606508) | bioreactor metagenome | isolation source: A lab-scale SPAN reactor treating ammonium-rich wastewater day 388 | place: Ireland: Galway | collected 2018-02-07
TGAGGCCTTGCGGTTATTATGCACCAAGACGCCCAGCGTGCCAACCGCGAAGGTGTGCCAGTCGGCGTCGCCGCCGTCGTCGAGCTTGGCGGAGCCGCCCTGTGACAGCGGTATGTCACCGAGCAGCGTGCGGGCGGTGTTGGCGTATTTGAGGAAGCCCGTGGCCTCCAGATTCCTGCCAAACAGCAGATCTACGTCCGCGAGGAGCGGGTTGGACATGATGCTGGAGGGGGCGAATCCTCTCAATGCACTATTCACTTCCAAGGCTGATCGGAAAGTCCAATTTGCCAGCCGGCCGCCGTTGCCGCTTGAAAGCCCTGGCGGCAGCCCCGCCATGCTCGTCGACCAGCACCGCCTTGCCGGGGCGTTCTTCATTACGCTTGAACACATTCGCCCCGATCCCCAGCAGCCACGGAAAACCCTGGACCCGAAGAAGCAACGGGAACTGAAGGACTCAGTTCGCCGGCTCGGCATCCTCCAGCCCATTTCGGTCCGCTACGTCGCCAACGAAGAGACCTACCTCATCATCGCTGGCGAACGCCGCTTCTTGGCTGCCCAAGCCGCAGGACTGGCGGAAGTGCCTTGTTGGGTGCAGCGTCTCAAGGACAACGAAATCCTGGTTCATCAGATCGTCGAGAACTGGCAACGCGCCGACCTGCATCCCTTCGACCTGGCCGACGCCTTGGCCCTGCTTCGCGACGGCAACGGTTACACGCAAAAGCAGTAGGCGGAGGAGACGGGCAAGCCGGAGAGCGAGATCAGTAGGCTGCTGTCGCTCTTGAAGCTCGACCTCGATATGCAACGGCAGGCCTGAAGCGAGCTCACGGGGGATGTCACGCGCCGCCACCTCATCGCCATCGCCGCCGCCAACCCGGCAACCCAGCAGCGGGTCTTCCAGATCGTGAAGGCGAAGGGGCTCACGGCCCTGGAGACCGAAAAGCTGGTGCAGGAAGAGAAGCAGCGGACGGTCACGCTCGACAAACGGGTGAGCCATGCCGTCGAACGCTTCCGCTACAAGACCGGCAAGGCGATGGTCATCGTCCAGTTCCGGCGGGGAAGTTTGAGCAAGAAGGATGTGCTGGACGCCTTGGGGGAGACGTTGGCCCAGGCGGCGAAGGCGGCAACGCAGAAGTGATGAACGGAGCGAACGCTTGCGCCGCTCGCAATTGCATTCTCTTCGGTAAAAGTCGGAAGCCGCCGCTGACCGCAATCCGTATCTCGGTTTTTTTTCTGCAACCCCTTGCCAACCCTGGATCACGCCACGTATAACGTAGTTATACGAAGGTATGAGAAGACTATACACAGGTACACATCATGCCCGCAAGTACGAAGGAATGGGGCGCGAAGCTCGCGGCTCTCCTAACCCACGACTTCAAAGAGGCCGACAAATACGTCGACTGGATCTGGACGCCACTGGGCAGCCTTCTGCTCGCGGCAACCGCGACGCTCTTGGGCGGCTTCTTCCTGCACCCCCAGTGTTTCGTAATGTTCGCCGGCATCCTGGGCATGCTGGTGCTCGGCGCGGCTTGGCCGTGGCTTGCGCTCGCCGGACTGTCAGGCCGGCTGAGCTTCTCGCAGGCCCGCTGCCGGGAAGGCGATGAAGTCGAGCTGACGATCGCCGTCCGCAATTGGCTCCCGTGGGGAACGTGGGGCCTCATGGTGTTGGGGCTCGAGCGCGAAGGCATTTTTACGGCCGCCGCCGCGCGCGGCCAAGGGCTGCCGCACGCGCCAGGACGGCGCGAGACTCGGCGAAGCTGGACCTTCACGCCGCCATGCCGCGGGGCCTATCCTGTCGGCCGCCCCCTCTTGGCCTGCGGCTTCCCTTTCGGCCTGTGGTTGGCGAAGAAACCGCTGACATTGGAAGGCGAGTTGCTCGTGTGGCCGAGGACTCTCCCGGTCGGCTCGCTGCCAGAAGAAGCCGGCGAGCAGAATCAAGACCGAGGCGTCTATTGCGACCAGCCAGGCACCATGGGCGACATTCTCGGCGTGCGGCCCTACCGTCGTGGCGATCCGTTGCGCCGCATCCATTGGCCGCAGTCAGCCAGGCATGATCGGCTCATCGTGTGCGAACGCCAGTCAGTGGCCTTGCCCACGGTACGACTGGTCCTCGATCTCGATCCGACCGCCCATCGCGGCGCCGGGCCGGACGGCAGCCTGGAATGGTCCATCCGCGTTGTCGCGAGCCTTGTGGAGGGATGGCGCGAAGCAGGCGCGCGGCTGGAGCTGGCGTTCGGTACGAAGTTCTTCGGCTCTGACGCTGGGCTGAGCCAGCAGCACCGCCTCTTCGACGCGCTGGCCCGCATTGTTCCGGAAGGCGGAACGCCGCTGTCGGAAGTCCTCAAGCGTCCGGAAGTCCGCGAACGCGGCGCGGGCGCCTGCGTGATCGTCACCACGGACTTGGGCCTGGTGCTGCTGTCGGCTCGCCTGCTGAAAGACCCATCAGTCCATTGGGTGGTCTTGCGGGCCGACTGCTTCGGGGGCTCCTGCCATGACCACGCCGCGCACCGGCCGCTGCCGCTGCGGCCGTGGCTCTTGCTTTCGAATCCCGAGCATCTTCCGCATCAGCTTCGCCCACAGGGGCTGGGGGTGTGCCGTGTCCGCTGAAGCAGGCTGGGGTCGGCTTCAACTCGTCCTGGCTGGACTGATGCTGGTCATCGCCCTGGTTGGCGTGGAGATCGTCTGCGCTGAGGGACTATCGGCCCCGCTTCCTGACCTCTTGATCGGCGTCGCGGCGCTGGCGCCGGCGCTCTTCCTTACCTGGCGGAGCGGCCGAATGCGAACGGGAGAGGGCAGGACTATGCCTCCGGCGGCTTTCGCCTGCCTGGTCGGGCTACTGTTGCTGCCGCTGCCAACGGAATTCCTACGCGGTTCCGTTTTGGACCGCAGCCTGTCCTTGGAGCTGGCTCTGCTCGCTGGACTGCGCAACTTGACCTTGGGACTTGTTGTTCTGTCGCAATGGCGTGCAGCTTGCCGCTGCGCGTTGGCGGCCAGCGCCGCGATGACCCTATTCGCCGCCGTGATGGCGCTCGGCGAGTGGGGCCGCTGGCTGCTGATCGCTTACGGCCTTCTCGCCTGCTTGTGGTTGGTGGCCTCCTACTGGCGCCGGCTCGAAGGCATTGAGGCTTCGCAGTGTTTCCCGTACGGCTTGGCCGCAGGGCTGGCTCTCTTCATCGCTACGTTCGCCGCCCTCGTCACGATAGGACCGGAGCGCGTCGCTGCCCACATCGCTTCCTGGTTGCCTTCATCTGGCGGCGACGGCGGCTCAGGCCCAAATGCCCGCGGCGGCTTGGGCGATGGTGACGAAACGACAAATGCCCGATTCGCCCCCCGCAGCGCCGGCATCACCGACAGCGACCTGATGCTCGAAAGCGCTCAGCCTTCGCTCTACGACCTGGTCAACGAACAGTACGGTCCTCCCCTGCGCAGCCCGGGCCAAGACCAGGCCCAAGCCATGGACGGCAAGAAGAAAAAGCAGGACTTCGTTACCGCCGAGAACTACCGCGTCAGCCGCGACTTTCCGCTGCTGCGCGGCAATCCGAAGCCGCACGACGAGCATAGCGAACTGCCGGACGCCTTGCTCTACGTCCAAGGCCGTGTTCCGCAACACTTGCGTCTAGAGGCGTTCGTCGATTTCGACGGCGCCAAGTGGTCCGCCGCCGAGCAATCGCCACGGGCGCTACAGCTCCATCGGGAATACGGCACGAACTGGTTTGCGATCGAAGGGCGACTCGACGCGCCGTTCGAGGCCGGCAGCGAACAGCTCACGGTGAAAGTGACGAAGCTGAGTGGCGCCGTGCTGCCGTTGCCGCGCGGGGTCGAGCGTTTCCGCTTGGGCAAGATCAACCTGGCCCACTTCTTCGCTTGGGACCAGGAAGATCTTCTGAAGCTGCGGGACCGTGACCTGCCGACCGGCTTTGCCATCGACGCCCAAATCCGCACGCTCGATTGGGAGCAAGTGGCCCTGGCCGACTTTCCAGCCTTCGCCCAATCGCATCTACGCTGCCGCAAGCTCCCGGAGAACTGGCCGCTGAAGGAGCGGCTCGGCGCCCTGGCGCGGAAATGGACCAAGAACGTGCCGGCTGGCTGGCCGCAAATCCAATCTGTCATCGAAAGACTGCGAAATGGCTATGCCCTAGATCTGACCTATCGCCCGACGGGGGACACGGCTGACGCGCTGGAAGACTTCCTCTTCGTCGGCAAACGCGGACCGGACTACCAGTTCGCCAGCGCGGCCGCGTTGCTTCTCAGGAGCCTCGGCTATGCTACCCGGATGGTGACCGGCTTCTATGTCAACCCAAAACGGTTCGACTCCGCCACGGGCCATACATTTGTGCAACGCGATGATCTGCACACCTGGCTCGAGGTCCTTGGGCCGGAGAACCAGTGGATCACGCTGGAGCCATCCCCCGGATTCCAGCTCGCGGCGCCCAGCTACGGCTGGCTCGCCCAGACGTGGCGCGCCTTTGTTGCGCTAAGTGATTGGATCGCCGCGCGTCCAGTGGCATCTGCCGTGCTGGGCGTGTCAATCCTCCTGGTCTTGGCGCTTCCGCGTCGGTTGCAAGACTTGGCTGCGACGCTGGCATGGCGGTTACGGCCAAGGGGGGATTGGCGTGGCGAAGTGCTGGCGGCGCTGCGGCTGGTGGAACGGCGAGCCCGCTGGGCCGGCCAGCCTCGCCCCATCGGTCAGACCCACTGGCGTTGGGTCCGGCAACTCAAGGCGTCACATCCTGTCGATGGACAGCCAGAAATCGAAGCGTGGTTGAGGCTGGCCGAAGTCGCGCTCTACGCGCCGCCCGAGCTGCCGCCGCCCTGTCCGCACCACGAGGCCTGCTCTTGTGCTGAGGCCGCAGTTCGGTGTTTCACCATTCCCTCCCTGAGAGCCGCAACAATGGCACGAGCAAAAGCATGAACGCGATCCACGATGAAGCTCAGCAACTGCTTGCGCGCCTACGGGCGACGTTGGGGCATGCGTTGCGCGGCAAGGCCGACGTGATCGAGAAGGCCCTCGCCTGCCTGCTCGCGCGCGGCCACCTTTTGCTTGAAGACCTACCCGGCCTGGGGAAGACGACGCTGGCGAAGGCACTCGCGGCCGCCGTCGGCGGCAAGTTCGCACGCGTGCAATGCACGCCGGACCTGTTGCCGGGTGACTTAACCGGCTTTTCCGTCTTCAATCAGAAGACGCGCGAATTCGAGTTCCTGCCCGGCCCGGTCTTCGCCGACGTGCTGCTGGCCGACGAGATCAACCGGGCCATGCCGCGCACGCAGAGCGCCCTCTTGGAGGCGATGGCCGAGCGCCAGACCACGGTGGACAACGTACGGCACGTACTTTCAGATCTCTTCTTCGTCGTCGCCACGCAGAATCCGGTCGAGCATCACGGCACCTACCCGCTGCCGGAGGCGCAGATCGACCGCTTCGCCATGAAGCTGAGCCTGGGCTACCCGGACCGCGCCCATGAGTTGCAGATGCTGCAGGCCGATGCAACTGACGGGGCTGCCAGCCGAATTACCGAGGCCCCCGTCCTGAAGCCCGATCAGCTTCGAGCCCTGCAAACGCAGACGGCGCGGCTGTCGGTGGCCGCCAATGTCCAAGGCTACCTGGCCGATCTGGCCCAAGCCTGCCGCACGCATCGCCACATCACGCTGGGCCTTTCGCCACGCGGACTCTTGATTTGGCAGCGGGTGAGCCAGGCGTGGGCGCTGCTGCAGGGCCGCAGCTTCGTCACGCCGGACGACGTGCAGGCCGTCGCCTTGCCGGTGCTGCAGGTGCGGCTCGGCGTCGATCCGGACGCCGCCGCACGCACGCTTGAGGAAATCATCGCTTCCGTTCCCGTGCCCGTTACACCAGCTGACTAGGAGCCGACCATGCCGGATGAACTGAATGTGAAGCTGTGGGGCGCGGCCCTCCGCATGATCCAAGCCCTGGTGGAGGCCTCGCCCACCATCCTCGTCGGCCTTTTCGTCGCCGGCATCCTGCGGCGGATGGTGGGGGAGAATGACACGCTCCGCCTCTTCGGCGGCAACACCTGGCGGAGCCTGCCGCAAGCCTGGTTCCTCGGCATGCTGCTGCCGGTCTGTTCGCTCGGCGTCTTTCCGATCATGCGCGAACTGCGCCGAGTGGGTACTGCCGGCGGCACGGTACTGGCGTTCGCTCTGTCCGCCCCGCTTTTCAATCCCCTGTCGTTCCTCTATGGCTTGACCCTGTCGGAGCCGCTGGTCATCATTTCCTTTAGTGCCGCCTCGCTCCTGATCGTCACCTTCGTGGGTCTCTTATGGGATCGCCTCTTCCCGAACACGGCGGCCACAACAGCGACGGAAGCGCCGCCCACCGACTATGGCCTTAAACGGCTGCTGGCAGTGCTCGTCGTCACCGCTCGCGAGGCCACGGGGCCGATGCTGCTCTACCTCTTGATCGGCATGTTGGGCACCGGCCTCTTGGCTGTCATCTTCCCTTTCACCGCGCTGCAGTCGCTGATGAAGTACCCCGACCCCGCCGCGCCGGTGGAGATGCTCGGCATCGCGATCCCCGCCTACAATCCGCCAATGCGGGCAATGATGCAGATTGGACAGATGTTCGACCACGGCAACTCGGTCGGCGCCGCCCTCGTGCTGCTGGTCTTTGGCGCCGGGGCCAACCTGGGCTTCTTCGCCTGGACTTGGGCGAACTACGGCTTTACCCGGATGCTGGGCTGGTTCGCGCTGGCGGTCGCCATTGTCCTTCTGTGTGCCTATGCCGTGAATCCGTGGTTCCCGCCGGCCTACATCGAAGACCACACTCACGGCTTCGACGACTTCGTCGCTCCCTTCCCGGAAAGCACCAGCGATCCTGCCAGCCAGATCTGGCTGCGCATCCAGGACCGCTTCGATCACAATCCCCACGAAATCGTCGGCTGCTTGGGTCTCTTGTGCCTGTTCGCGCTGGGTCTGGGGCTCCGCGCGCTGGACCGCGTGTGGAGCATCGATGCCTGGCTGGAAAAACGCTCTGGCCGGGAGGATGCCGAAGCCCCCTTCTGGAATCGGGCCTTGCCGAACTGGCTGCTGACCCTGGTCGCCTTGGGCGGACTGGCCATCTTCAGCGTCATCGGCTGCTACCTCTACTACCCGGACCCGAAGACCGTCTTCGAGGACATCGCGGTCGTCAAGTCCTACGTGCTTTCCAGCTTGGTGAACAACCGCGAGGAACAGCTCTTGATGAAGGAAGCGCGGCGGTGGGATGACCTCAGCCGACGCCTGGAAGTGGGCATCTACTTGCGCACCTTCAAGGTCGATGAGGAGGTTCATCAACTCGCAGAAGAATTCCGCGAAGAACTGGAAGCGGTTCGCGATGCGGTGCGGCTGAAGAAAGCCCTGGACCGCTACGCGGCTCAAATCAAGCTGTTCCGGACCTACGAAAAGCTACGGAGGAAGGTCATCGCTACCTATCCTGATTGGTTTGCTGATTAAAGGTGCTACCTTTAGCGAAAGGAAACCGCTAGGCGTGGCTAGCAGAAGCCACTTCAGCGGCCAGTTCGCGCCGCTGGTGGTGCAAGCATCATGCTCGTAGCGGGTGTAGCAATCATGGCTTGAGCCCGCGCCGTTGAAGAGGTAGCAACTAACGGCCCAGCCGTCGGGAGTCAGGGCGCCGACCTGATGGAGCGTGCCGTTGGTCAGGCCGCAAGGGGCTTAACGTAAGCACATCTAACGAAGTTGGTTTTTGACTTCCTCCCATTCCGTCAATAGGGTCTCGACCGACGCGAGATCGCCGATGCAATCTACCTCATCTGTTTGCGAGTCAAAGACGTATAAGCTGTTTTCCTTAATCGCGTAATACCAAACATTCGCCGAGTCCATGAAGAACACTAAACTGGAATCATAAGCATTCGCCCTCTTGACTTCAGGCTGACTGCAAAGCTCATCGATCTTATACAATCCGAAAACCTCAGGCCCCGTAAGCATCGCAATCTTCAATGAACCTTGAAGCAATGAGCCTCCAAGTGAATCTCCGTATAAACTATTCAAAACTGCGTAACGTGGATGAATCAAAGGTGCTGGCCCGTCAGCAAACTTATAAAGGCTACACAGGAACGGTTCACGATGTACATTCCAGACTAGCTCCGTAAGCTCACCAAGAGGATGGTGCAACGGCATTCCGTACCTTCTGCATAGGATTTGCTCAATTATCCCCATTACCCATACTCCGTTGCTAATAGGGCTTACGATAATCGCCGCCGTGAGCGGCCAGATGCCCTTTCGGGCCACCTCGGACCGGTCGAATCACCGAAGGGTCTCCGGCTAGGTCCGGTCGATTCGCGACCGTTGGATCGTGGTGCCAACGAACGTCGCTCGGGAATACCTTCGTCTTTCTGATCCTCGCCAATTCGTCCTCACTCCACACTCCGCTTCCCTGGCCACCAGCAAGGATATCTTCCAGCTCTTGCTTTTTCTTTGCATCGATACCGCGCCTTCTCGCAGCTTCGATTGCCTTCCGGTCCGGGGACCCCTTTGATGGTAAGCGAGCGTTCCCCGCCTTCTCCTTACCTTTGTCTTGCGAGTAATCCGCATTATGCGCCCAGACGGCGAAGCCCCAACTGGCGTCGCCGACGAAGTAGGTATGGTAATCCGCGACGCGGAGGTTGTAAACCGGCTCGACTTGTCCCGTCGCCAACAGTTCGACGACCGGCAGCCAGTTGCCGTGCGGGTCGAGGAGCTCGTCGCCGATGGCGAGATCACCGGCCGCGGTCCATGCCCCGCGCTGGTTCTTGGTGCTTCTGACCCAGAAGGGATGCTCGGCCGATGATTCGAACTATGTCGGTCAGATGAAAGCAGTTTTCATGCTTTATATGTTTCCGCTGCCTCCTTGCACGCAATCACCAGCAATTCCATTCTTTCGAGGTCATCTCCAATTAGTGCCGGATCCTTTTCATGCTTGGCCAAGTAAGTCAATAAGCCGTCCAAGCCGCGCACTCCATATACCGTGGACGCTGCGCTCACTAAGAAATCACCACGCGTTGGATGCAACCGCTCCCACTCTGGAGAATCCTCGTCAATGATTTTTAGAACGGGTGCGAGGTACCCATATTTCGCAAAGTAGGGCAGGCCATATCGATGGACTCGTTCCATCGTTCGGTCGTAGAGCGCCTCCACTTCCTCTTCTGTCTCGATTGAGTCGGCAGTCCAATCCTGAATGCCCGCCAACAGCTCATAATGACACTCGAACACCGCGCCGATCGAATCGTAATACGCTCTGAGGTCCGGCGGAAGTCGCGGGCCAGGGTATTTCTCACGTATCTTCTGATTGATCATCCGCAGGCCAGTCCACGCGACATCGAACCGGAGATTAAAACGCAGGTAAATCGACAGGTCGTATCGGGAATCAAGCTGGCACACAATGCCATGGTGCCCTTCATCGGTACGCTTGATGTAGGTATCACGAAAATCCTTGCGCTGCCTCGTGAAGCCTAACGCGCGCATGCCATTCAGGAGCATCGCCTCAAAACTCTTTCGCATTCTCGCCTGCGCGGACATGGACCAACTCCTAGAAATACAAAGGCATCGTTGGGATTCGTTGCAATTCCTTGCCCTGCCAAGTGCCGCCGCCAAGCGCCAACGCTTCATCCTTCAGGCCTTGCAAGAGCGTCCTTCTGGCGTTGCCGCTCTTGATTTCGTAAGCAAGCAGCTTACCATTCACCCTGACGATAAAGTCAACGACCCGTCGGCCCTTGCTGGTAATTACGTGGGCCTGCTCGGCAACAATCTTTATCCCTTTCGCATTGAACCAAGCGCGAGCGGCCGCCTCGGCGGCTTTTCCCGCCACTTTGTTCTTCTGTAACTGCGCGGCAGTGTACGCATTATGCGCCCAGACGGACCAGGGGGCGTCCAACGAGCGGCCGACGAAGTAGGTATGGTAATCCGCGACGCGGAGGTTGTAAACCGGCTCGACTTGCCCCGTCGCTAGGAGATCGGCGACCCCAATGTATCCTGATTTTAAGGCAGAAATTTTGAATGGGCTCGACTTGCCCCGTCGCCAACAGTTCGACGACCGGCAGCCAATGGTAATTCTTGTCGCTTCACTAACCCTACAGCCGGACGTACTCTTCGCGCGCCGACTCATCGACATATTCGCCAAAGCGTTTGAGAACTTGATAACGGCCCTTCCATGGCAGTTTCTTCAAATAAGGCCGCAGATGCTCGACCAGCCGATTACAGTCCGGGGCGGACATGAAGATGCGAATCTCA
>JAANMY010004603.1_pt1 | contig 10207 bp, 7 predicted proteins | sample 7279691 | NCBI WGS metagenome assembly JAANMY01 (sample SAMN14094543, study PRJNA606508) | bioreactor metagenome | isolation source: A lab-scale SPAN reactor treating ammonium-rich wastewater day 388 | place: Ireland: Galway | collected 2018-02-07
AGCACGCCGCGATCCAGCAGACGCTCGACCAGCTCGACCTTGTTGCCGACCGGGTAGTGGCGCCAGATCTCCTGCTTCAGCGCAGTCGGCGAGCCGCCGCCGTGCAGGCTGATCAGCGAGTACCAGCCCCCCTGGTAGGAGGCGGTGAGATCCTCGATGAAGCGTGACACCTCGATCCGCTTGTCGTAGGGAACGCTCGGGTTGGCGCGCAGCACTTCGGCAAGCGTGGCAGCGGTCGCCGGGTTGTGGTCCTCGTCGGGGCCGGGCAAGGCGACGATCAGGCCGCCAGAGACTTCGTGCGCGAGCCGGTGCATGTCGTAGATCTGGGTCGAGAGCAGCAGCTTGCCGATGTTCGAATACACCGGCTCGGGCATGAAGCTTCTTGAGTGCGGGTCCTGCACCGCATAGACGCTCGCCGCCACGCCGCAGGCGTAGAAACCCTCGGTGATCTTGATCAACTCGACCATTGGGTCGCGCAGGTTGGCCTTCTTGTCCGGATCGAGGCCGTTCGCTTCGCACATCAGCGCTCCGGCGCCGATCAGCAGATCGCCGAAGCCGGCGCGCGCAGCGATGCAACTGTGGCGGTGGTGGGTCGCGTAGTTGTAGGTGACGTCCCCCGAGAACTCCCATTCCCCGGCGAGGAACACCCGCTCCCACGGCACGAAGACCTTGTCGAAGATCACCACGCCGGTCGATTGGCCATACTTGCGTGAGAAGAGCGGTGCGCCGTGCTCTGGCTTCTCGCCGGGACGTCCGGCCGGCCGGGCGACGATGGTCACCCCCGGCGCATCGACTGGCACGGCACAGCACAGCGCGAAATCCTTGTCGTCGGCGCGCATGTTTCGCGAAGGCATGACCAGGAACTCATGCACGTATGGTGCGCCGGTAACGATGGCCTTGGTGCCAGTGATCACGATGCCCTTGGTGTTGCGCTCAACCACATGAACATAGACGTCCTGGTTCAGCTGCTGGCTGGGGCGCTTGCTGCGGTCGCCCTTGGCGTCGGTCATCGCGATGCCCAGTGTCAGATCCTCATCCTGGACGCGCTGGAGATAGGAGGCGAACCTGGCGCGGTACTCCGTCGAACCCTTAGCGTCGTCCAGCTTGGCCATGGCCTGGCCGATGCCGTTGAGGGCGTCGTGCGCGAGGTAACGCTGCGCGCAGCCCGTCTCCTGGCACAGCACGCGGATCGCTTCGAGCTTGTTGAGCAAGTCGCCGGCCGATTCGTTAATGTGCAGCATCCGGTTGACCGTCTTGCCCGACACCGACTGCTTCGCGAGCATCAGCGGCGCCAGCGCCGGGTCGTGCGCGAAGTCGTAGGTGACCGCCAGGGCGTTGATCCCGGGTTGCAGAGAAGGCGCATCGGCGACGGACTCGATCCGTTGTCCATCGACATAGACGGTGGGTTTGTACTTTCTCAGGGACTCCCGGTACTCCTGACCGTCCATCAAACCGCTGGTGAGCGTGGCTGACATGGCGACTCCTCTCTGGTGGCGTGCTTATGAAATTGAACAGTGTTCAATTATTAGGCCAGTGTAGAATTCGTGTCATGCCTAAGTCAACGATTGCCCGTAACGAAGGAGCCGGCGCTCGCACGACGCCGGGCGAACCGCGCGCGCGCCGCGAACGCACGCTCAATGAGGCGCGCCGCACGCTGATCCTCGATGCTGCGCGAGCTGCGTTCTTCGAGCTCGGCCTGGATGGCGCGAGCCTGCGCGAGATCGCCAAGCGGGCGGGCTATACCCCAGGCGCCATCTACAGCTACTTTGCCAATCTGGAAGAGATCTATGGCGCCCTGCTGGGCGAATCCCTGCAACGCCTGAACGCGGTCGTCGCTGCCGCCGATGTGCGTTCCGGCGCGCCCGCTGAGCTGTTGCGGGCCAAGGCCCGCGCCTTCTACACGTTCTACCGCGACAACCCGAAGGAGCTGGACCTCGGCTTCTACCTGTTCAATGGGGTCAAGCCCCGGGGGCTGACGCCCGAGCTGAACCAGACGCTCAACGAACAGTTGATGGCGGCCCTGCGCCCCGTCGAGCTTCAGCTCACGGCATTGGGCCTGCGCGTCGACGAGGCCATCGCCGAGACCACAGCCGTGTTCGCGCACATCGTCGGTGTGCTCGTGCTGAACAACACCGGGCGCATCCGCCTGTTCAAGCAAAACCCGGACACGCTCTTCGAGCGCTACATGGACGCCCTCCTCGCGCGCCTCCCTGCACCACGCACCTGAGCACACGCAAACGCCTCGCCAGGGGCTTGCACGCCAAAAAGAACTGAACTATGGTTCACTCGCTGAATTAAAGTTCACTTCATCATGGCCTATCGCAAGACCGAACGCGTCGAGGCACGCCTCGCCGATAACCGCAAACGCATCCTGGACGCTGCCCGCCGGCTGGTTTCCGAGGGGGGCTGGAGCGAGGCACAGATCAGTCACGTCGCCTCCGCAGCCGGGATCGCGACCGGCTCGGTTTACCGCTACTTCCCCTCCAAGGCGGACCTGTGCGTCGAGGTGCTGTCGGTCGTGTCGCAGCGCGAGGTCGATGTGCTCGAGGCCATCGCCAACAACGCCGAAGCGGCTTATCAGACCCTGCATGTGGCGGTCTCGGCCTTCGTCGAGCGTGCGATGCGCAACCGGCGCCTGGCCTACGCCTTGATCGCCGAGCCCTGCGACCGCGAGATCGAGGAGGCGCGGTTGGTGTATCGCCACGCCATCAGCAAACAGATCATGCGCATCGTCAAGGACGGCCAGGCCTCGGGTGACTTCCGCGCCGACCTGGACCCCAGCATCGCCGCCACGGTGATCGTGGGCGGCTTCATGGAAAGCCTTATCGGCCCACTCTCGCCGCTCAACACCGATTTCGACCGTTCGGGCAGCGAGGGTCCCGAGGCCGTCCATGCCCTCGCAGGCCAGATCGCCGAAGTGTGCTGCGCGGCCGTCGCGGTCTACCCCGACAAGATCGCTTCACTCGACACCCACCAGAGGAGACACGCATGAACGCACCCAACCCTGCCCAGAGCGTCCTCAAGACGAGCCCCGACCGCTATTCGACCCACGTCGTCAAGAACCAGGCGGCGATGCCGAGCGGCTTCAACGCCTTCGACGACGACGTTGTGCTGAAGGCCGCCATCGAGCGCGAAGCGCCGTGGGCGGCTTCCCGCTGCGCCGCCATCGGCCAGCTGGCGGGCGACGACGCGGTGCAGGAGCTGGCGCGACAGGCCAACCGCAATATTCCCGAGCTCAAGACCCACGACCGCTTCGGCAACCGTATCGACTGGGTCGATTTCCACCCGACCTGGCACGAGCTGATGTCGCTCGCCTGGCAGCACGAGGTGCCGACCCTGTCGTGGACGAGCAAGGAGAAGCATCCGCACTATGCGCGCGCGGTGCTCTCCTACCTGTGGAACCAGGTCGAGCAGGGCACCGGCTGCCCGACCGGCATGGCCTATGCCTCCTACGCGGGGTTCAGCCACGAGCCCGCGCTGAAGATCTGGGCCGAGAAGTGCTTGGGCACGGTCTACGAGAACAGCCGCCGCGAAGTGGGCGACAAGCCTTCGGTGGTGATCGGGTATGCGATGACCGAGAAACAGGGCGGCTCGGACCTGCGCGAGACGCAGACCACGGCGGCGTTCTCGCACACCGCCGACTACCACGGCGCCACCGCGCACTGGTACGAGCTGACCGGCCACAAGTGGTTCTGCTCCGTGCCGCAGTCGGACGGCTTCTTCACGCTGGCCAAGGTCAATGGCGGCGTTACCTGCTTCTTCCTGCCGCGCACGCTGCCCGACGGCAGCTACAACCGCTTCTTCATCCAGCGACTCAAGGACAAGGCAGGCAACCGTTCCAACGCGGGCAGTGAGGTCGAGTACAGCGGCACGCTGGCGATCCGCGTGGGTCAGGAAGGCGCTGGCATCCGCGAGATCATCTCCCACTCGCACCTCACCCGCCTGGACTTCGCCGTGGGCTCCGCCGGCCTGATGCGCCAGGTCCTGACGCTGGCGCTGAACCACGCCACCACCCGCAATGGCTTCGGTTCCAGCCTGGCCAAGCGCCCCATGATGGCCAACGTGCTGGCCGACATGGCGGTGGAAGTGGAGGCCGCCACCCTGATGGCGCTGCGCATCGCCAAGGCGACCGATTACATCGACGCCGATCCGCAGAAGAAGGCCTTTGCCCGGGTGACGACGCCGATGGCGAAATACTTCAATTGCTCGCGCGTGGTCGCGGTCGCCAACGAAGCCTTGCAGTGCCACGGCGGCAACGGCTTCGTCGAGGACGGCCCGATGGCCCGTCTCTACCGCGAAGCGCCGCTCAACAGTGTGTGGGAAGGCACGGCAAACATGATGTGCATGGACGTGCGCCGGGCCATGCTAAAGGACGCGAGCTGCCGCGACGCCCTGTTCGCCGAACTGGCTGACGTGCGCGGGCAGGATGCGCGCTTCGATGCCTACGTCGGTGCGATGGGGCCGGTGCTCGACGCCATGCTGGAGGACGAGTTCTTCGCCCGCCCGGCGTCCGAAGCAATCGCCCGCTCGCTGCAAGGCGCCGAACTGCTGCGCCACTCGACGCCCGAGGTCATCGACGTCTTCATGAAGACCCGGCTCGGCGGCAGCATCAACAGCTGGGGCGCCATGTTCGGCACCCTCGGGCCGGGTGTGAGCCAGGCGCAGGCGGACATCATCGTCGAGCGCGCACGCGTCAAGCGCTGAGCTTCTTCCGTTCGCCCCGCTTCTCGCGAGGCCCCTCCGCCTGCAAAGGCGAGGGGCCTCGCGTTCGTTCTGGCTGAATGCGCGCATCGCACGGTCTCGTGCGGCGCAAATCCGAAAACGAAAGTTATAGAACATCGCAGTTGCTGCTCTTCGCAGCCACCGTGCTGCCCTTGGTCTGCACACCCGGTCCCGACCTGCTGTTCATTGCCAGGTCTCGCCGGCGGGCCTCAGGGCGCCTTGCGCGCCAATGTCGGAGTGATTGCGGGTTACGTCGCGCACGCGGTCCTGGGCGCGCTAGGCGTTGCCGCCGTGGTGGCCACCTCGCCGTGGCTATTCGAGGCACTGCGCTGGACCGGCATTGCATACCTGAGCTATCTCGCCATCCAGATGCTGCGCTCGGCCTTGAAGCCAGGCAACCTTGCACTGCACGCCAGCCCGCGACCCGCCTCGCTGTGCAAGGGTTTCCTGACCAGCTTTCTCAACCCGAAGGGCTTGATGGTCTACTTCTCCATCCTGCCCAACTTTATGACTGTCGGTGACGACGTGGCCGTGCAAGCGCTTGCACTCTCAGCGGTCTTAGTTGCCCTGTGCGCCGTGGTGTATGGGATGGTGGGCTACGTCGTCGCGGCATCGGGAGCATCCGGCGGCGTCAATGGACGTGCTCGTCGGATCATCGAGGGGTTTGCCGTGGGCATGCTTGCGCTTGTGGCTGTGCATGTGGCGCGGCCTTGAGGGTCCAGGCAATCTGCCAAGCTGGCGTGCGGGTCGTAGGCTCGAAGGTCTAGGTCCGGCCATCAGCTGCCGCACGTCGTTCCGACAAGGTGGCCGTTCGAAAGACTCCTTCGGTCGGAGACCGGCTGGATCCCTGCCCCCAGACTCTGGCCGAATCGGCAACCAACTCGCGCGGCCAGACGAGCCGCTTTCCCAAAAGGCGAGAGCGCATCCGATAGCGCCTCGTGATGCGCAAAGTCCCCCCGTCGCCCTTCGACGACGGGCTGGATTCAGCCCCTATTCCGCGAGCTTGCGCATCTCGCAGATCAGGTCGGACTTGCCCTCGAAGCCGATGCCGGGCAGCTCGGGCAGTGTGACGTAGCCGTTCTCGACCTTGACCCCATCGGGGAAGCCGCCGTAGGGCTGGAACAGGTCGGGGTAGGACTCGTTACCGCCCAATCCGAGGCCTGCCGCGATGTTGAGCGACATCTGGTGGCCACCGTGCGGAATGCAGCGACTGGCCGACCAACCATGCTGCTTGAGCATGTCCAGGGTGCGCAGGTACTCGACCAGTCCATAGCTCAACGCGCAGTCGAACTGCAGCCAGTCGCGATCGGGGCGCATGCCGCCGTAGCGGATCAGGTTGCGCGCATCCTGCATCGAGAACAGATCCTCACCGGTCGCCATCGGCTTGTCGTAGTAGTTGCGCAGCGTGGCCTGCAGTTCGAAGTCCAGCGGGTCGCCCGGCTCCTCATACCAGAACAGGTCGTATTGCGAGAGCGCCTTGGCGTACTGGATGGCGGTATCCAGATCGAAGCGCCCGTTGGCGTCCACCGCCAGCTTCTGGCCGTCCTGCAGCACGCTCAGGATCGAGTCGATCCGGCGTAGATCCTCATCCAGCGATGCGCCGCCGATCTTTTTCTTGACCACCGTGTAGCCACGATCAATGTAGCTGCGCATCTCGTCCTTCAGTTTCCCGTGATCCTGGCCGGGGTAGTAATAGCCACCGGCGGCATACACGAAGATCTTGCGATTCGCCTGGCTGTCGCCATATCGATCGGCCAGCAACTGGAAGAGCGGTTTGCCTTCGATCTTGGCCACTGCATCCCAGACCGCCATGTCGATGGTGCCGATTGCCACCGAGCGCTCGCCATGGCCGCCCGGCTTTTCATTGGTGAACATGCAGTTCCAGATCTTGTGCGGGTCCAGATTGTTGCCGGTGGCATCGATCAGGTTTTCCGAGTCGGCTTCCAGGATGCGTGGAATGAAACGCTCGCGCATCAGGGTGCCCTGGCCATAACGGCCATTGGAGTTGAAACCGTACCCGATGACCGGTTTGCCGTCGCGGATCACGTCGGTGACGACGGCCACGAGGCTGAGCGTCATCTTGCTGAAGTCGATGTAGGCGTTGCGGATCGGGGAGCTGATCGGAACGGTCTTCTCGCGAATTTCCACTATTTTCATCTGCGTCTCCTTGAGGGCTCGAAGCTGGTAAGTCAGCTCCAGTGACGCTAGGATAGTTATAAGCGTCGCCCTCATGTTTCAGCCTGAAATGAGATCACTATTAAGTAATGCTTAAGACTGCAAGCCTCTCCGAGCTCGAGTTCTTCGTGCTGCTGAACCGGCTGGGTAGCTTATCGGCGGCCGCGCGGGCGCTCGACATAACGCCCCCGGCCGCCACAATGCGCTTGGCGGCGATGGAAAGGCGTATCGGCGCGCGACTGCTCAATCGCAGCACGCGCAAGATCAGCCTGACGCCCGAGGGGGAGATCTACCTCCAGCATGCGAGCCGCCTGATCGAAGAGCTGCGGGAGCTGGACGAAATCGTCTCGGGGAACGGCCTCGCGCCGCGCGGACGCCTACGCGTCAACGCGCCGCTCGGATTTGGCCGGACGGTGATCGCGCCGCTCGTCTCGACCTTCACCGCCCGGCATCCCGATGTCGAGGTGCAACTGGAGGTCACGGATCGTCCGATCGATCTGATCGAGAAGGGCTTCGACCTCGCGGTGCGGTTTGGCGAGTTGCCGGACAACCGGATCAATGCGCGCCGGATCATGTCGAATCGGCGCTTTCTCTGCGCCTCGCCCGCCTACTTGGAACAACACGGCACGCCGAGGAAGCTCGACGATCTGACCCGGCACCGCTGCATCGTCCATCGGCAGAACGACGATGCGTACGGCGTGTGGCGCTTCCTCGTCGACGGGCGCACCGAGATCGTCAAGGTCCATGGCGCCCTGTCCAGTAACGATGGCGACATCGTCCAGGGCTGGGCGCTTGACGGTCAGGGCATCGTCATTCGTTCGGAGTGGGATGTGATCAAGCACCTGGAAAGCGGCCGGCTGCGGCGACTTCTTCCCGAGTTCACACTGCCGAGCGCGGATCTCTACGCCTACTACCCGAGCAAGAAGAATCTGCCTGCCCGGGTCAGGACGTTCATCAATTTCCTGGTCGAGCAACTGGCGAGCGAAGCGGCATAGCCGATCGGTATATCGCGCTGCAATCGCAGACAGTTTTCGTGTGGAGATAGCGCCTGCTCTCCGAATCATGCAAGTAATTTCGCTTGCGGGTTGCCGAGGATGTACACGAGAAGCTTTATCGGTATCCTGCGCGCCAGGACTTGACGCGAAGATGGCCGGGCTGCTGCTCGTGAGTGACCGCGTCGAGTGGCGGCTTCGCCCAGAGAGCAGACCGAAAGAGGGCGCGCGGACGAACGTCATCTGTGGGTCGGGACGCGACGAGCAACCTTCTTAGTTCGGCGCCGGAAACCGTAAGCGGTAACCGAGCGGCGTTCTTGCCTACTTCGAGCGCGGGTGGAGATCGGATCGAAGCGGATTGGCCGCGAAGTGTTGCTTCCACAGCCTTGGAGTGAGTTGCGCGACATCGGCGGCCGGGTGCTGGCCGACGCGCTGGAGCACATCGACCAGATAGGCATAGGGGTCGATGTCGTGCAGGCGACAGGTGGCGATCAGGCTCTGCGCGATCCCCACGTATTTCGCGCCGACCTCGGTCCAGCAGAAGAGCCAGTTGCGGCGGCCCATCGGCACTACGCGTAACGCCCGCTCGAGGTGGTTGGTGTCGATCGGCACCTCGGGGTCGGCGAGGTAGACCTCGAGGGCGGCCCGGCGCTCACGCACGTAGGCCAGGGCAGTGGTCAGCGGTGAGCTCGGCAGCAGACCGTGGGATTCGAATTGGGCGTCGACCCAGTCGAAGAACCGGTCGACCATCGGCTTGGCCTGGGCGAGCCGGTATGCGCGGCGTGCCTCGCCGATGAGTTGTGCCTCACGGATGTGCTGCTCTACCGCGTAGAGCTGGCCGATCATCTCCAGTGCCTGCGCCGCCCGTTCGGGCTCGACCGACTGCGCCTCGAAGAACTTTCTTCTCGAGTGCGCCCAGCATTGCGCGCGCGTGAGCCCGCATTTTTGTGCGTAACGTTCGTAGGCCGCGTAGCCGTCGGTGAGCAGCACCGCCCCCTCGGGCGGCGGGTCGGTCCCCAGGGTCTGCGCAATGTGCTTGCCGCTACGCCCCTCGTGATACGCGAAGCAGATTTCGTCGCGCTCGCCATACACCGGCCAGAAGTAGCCGCCCTTCATCTTCCCCGGCCCGGCGCGACCGGCCTTGATCGGGGTCTCGTCCATCGCCTTGATGCGACTTGCCCGGATCGAGTCGAGCTGGGCCGTAAAGACCGGCTCGAGCAGCGCGAGCGCCGCGTGGGTGAGCTGCGTGAGCCACGGGCGCGAGACCCGGATGCCGTTGTCCCCGAGCCGCTGATGCTGGCGGTACAGCGGCTGGTGGTAGCAGAACTTGTCGGTGATGAGCCCGGCGACGAAGCTCACATCGGCGCGGCTACCGTCGATCACCCCAGCGGGTGCGGCCGGGCAGTGGATCGTCTGCGTGTCGCGGCGCTTGATGACCGGGCGCACGTACTTGAGGATCACGTAGCTGCCCGGGCGCTGCGCCAGGCGATGGCTCACCTTCTCGCCGATCACCTCGAACTGTTCGGCGGTGAGGCCCTCGGTCTCGGGGTTGGCGAGCGTGATCGTCTCGACCGGGACGCGCGTCTCGTCGAAGAACAGCGCCGAGTCGTCCTTGCTCTGGGCGAAGTCGGTGCGCGACGCACGACGGGTGTGTCCCGCCACGGTCTTGCCGGGGACATCGGGCTGTGTGTCGGGGATCGGCAACTCGCCCAGATGCATCTGTGCCGGGTCTGGTGGCACCACGCGCTTCTCGCTCTTCTGGCCGAAGAGCTGGCGGCGGAACCACTCGAGCTGATGCTTGAGCGCCGCAAACTCGAGCCGCATCGCATCCATGTCACGCTGCAGGGCGACGTTTGTCCGCGCCAGTCCGACGATCTGCTCGGGCGCCCACTGGGCGGCCTCGGCAAGGGTCGGAACGGGGGCGGAGTGCGGTGCGGGCATGACGCGTATTTTACCGTAGAACCCAGCATTCATGCGGGTTGCACGGCGTTTGCGGACAGTTGGAAACGGCGCTTGTAGCGGGCCGGCTCGATGCCTTCGAGCAAGAGCTTGAGCCCGGTCCAGTCCATCTGGCGCGTGCTGACCTGCGCCCAGTTCGACACGAAGCGCCCCTCTTCGAGGCGCTTGGCCCACACGCAGAATCCGGTGCGATCCCAGTACAGCACCTTCATCTGCGTGCCGCGTCGGTTGATGAACACGAACAGCTCGCCCGACAGCGGATCGCAGCCGAGCGCCTGGCGCGTGAGCGCGTACAGGCCGTCGAAGGATTTGCGCATGTCGACCGGGCGGCCATAAACATGGACCCGGACCGCGCCTTC
>JAANMY010004604.1_pt1 | contig 10206 bp, 10 predicted proteins | sample 7279691 | NCBI WGS metagenome assembly JAANMY01 (sample SAMN14094543, study PRJNA606508) | bioreactor metagenome | isolation source: A lab-scale SPAN reactor treating ammonium-rich wastewater day 388 | place: Ireland: Galway | collected 2018-02-07
GCGGGTCAGTGTGGATGGCACGGTCTGGCTGGATACCGCGGCGCGGGTCGATCTGCCGCCGCATCGCCGCCGGGTCGGCATGGTGTTCCAGAATTATGCGCTGTTCCCGCATCTGAGCGCGCTGGGCAATGTGATGGCGGCGATGCATCGCGCCGATGCCGCCGAGGCTGCGCGCCTGCTGGATCTGGTCAATCTGCACGGGCTGGCCGACCGCAGGCCCGCGCAATTGTCGGGGGGCCAGCAGCAACGCGTGGCGGTGGCGCGCGCGCTGGCGCGGCTGCCGCAGGCGCTGCTGCTGGACGAGCCGTTCTCGGCGGTGGACCGCGCCACGCGCGAGAGGCTTTACAGCGAGATCATTGCGTTGCGCCGCCATCTGGCCATGCCGGTGGTACTGGTGACGCATGACATGAACGAGGCCCAGCTCATGGCCGACCGGATGGTGGTGATCGAGCGCGGCCGGATGATCCGCGACGGCAGCACCGCCGAGGTCATGGCCGACCCCGAGGCGCTGCGCGCGCTGGGCATCCGCGAGGTTGCGGCGATGCTGCCCGCCGTGGTTGTCGAACAGGCGCCCGACGGCCTGACCCGGCTCGATACCGCCACCGGCCCGCTCTATCTGCCGGGGATCGACAGCGCGCCGGGCCAGTCGCTGCGGGTGCGGATCATGGCGCATGAGGTGATCCTGTCGCGCGCCCGGCCCGAGGGGCTGTCGGCGCAGAACATCCTGCCGGGGATCGTCGCCCGGATCGTGCCCGGCACCGGCCCGGGGGTGATCGTGCATATCGCCATCGGCGAGGACGAGATTCTGGCCCGCATCACCCGCCGCGCCGCCGAGCAGATGGCGCTGGCGCCGGGGGATAGGGTTCATGCCATTCTGAAATCCATGTCGGTCGCGCGCGATCACGTGGCGCGGACGGGCGGGGCGTTCAGCGGGTAAAGCGGTCCTTGAACTGCTCGCGCAGGACCACTTTTTGCACCTTGCCCATGGTGTTGCGCGGCAATTCCGGCAGCACCACCAGCGCGCGCGGCAGCTTGAACCGCGCCAGCCGCTGGCCCAGATCGGCTAGAATCGCCGCCGTGTCCGGCGTGGCGCCCGGCAGCGGCACGATCACCCCCAGCACCGCCTCGCCCAGATCCGGGTGCGGCACGCCGATCACCGCGCTTTCCAGCACGCCCACGGCCTCGTCGAGTTCCAGCTCGATCTCCTTGGGATAGATGTTATAGCCGCCGGCGATGATCAGATCCTTTTGCCGCCCGACGATGGTGACATAGCCGTCGGCGTCGATCACCCCCAGGTCGCCGGTGATGAAGAACCCGTCGGCGCGCAGTTCCGCCGCGGTCTTTTCCGGCATCTGCCAATAGCCCTGAAACACGTTGTCGCCGCGCACCTCGATCAGGCCGGTTTCGCCCTGCGTCAGGGTGGCGCCGGTGGCGGGATCGGTCACTTTCACCTCGACGCCGGGCAGGGGCAGCCCCACCGTCCCCGGCTTGCGCACGCCCTCATAGGGGTTCGAGGTGTTCATGTTGGTCTCGGTCATGCCATAGCGTTCGAGGATGCGATGCCCGGTCCGCGCTTCGAAGGCGGTATGCGTTTCGGCCAGCAGCGGCGCCGAGCCCGAGATGAACAGCCGCATATGCGCGACCAGATCGCGGGTGAACCGCGGATCGTCCAGCAGCCGGGTGTAGAAAGTCGGCACCCCCATCAGGCTGGTCGCCTGCGGCATCCAGCGGATCAGCGCGTCGATGTCCAGTTTCGGCAGCAGGATCATCGACCCACCCGCCAGCAGCAGGGTGTTGGTGGCGACGAACAGCCCATGGGTGTGAAAGATCGGCAGCGCGTGCAGCAGCACATCGGCATCGGTGAACCGCCATTCGCGGGTCAGCACCCGCGCGTTGGACAGCAGGTTCTTCTGGCTCAGCATCGCGCCCTTCGAGCGCCCGGTCGTGCCCGAGGTATAGAGCAGCGCCGCCAGATCGCTGTCGGCCCGGTGCACGGCCATCGCCTCAGGGGCTGCCGCCACGGCCTCGGCGAAACTGCCCGATCCATCCGCGTTCAGCACCATCACCCGGGCGCCGCAGATGGCGGCAACCGGGGACAGCGCGGCCTCGCGGCGGCCATCGGCCAGCAGCAGCGCCGCCCCGGCATCGTTGAGGAAATAGGCCACCTCGTCGGCGGTATAGGCGGTGTTGAGCGGCACGAATACCACCCCCGCCATCACCGCCCCGCCATAGAGCGCCAGCGCGGCCGCGCTTTTCTCGACCTGAACCGCCATCCGGTCGCCGGGCCGCAATCCCAGCGCCTGCAACGCGCCCGCTGTCCGGGCGCAGATCGCGTGGAACGCCTCGCCCGAGAGGGTGCTGCCATCGTCAAGCGTCAGCAGAACGCTGTCGCGGCCCTTGAGCGGGGCAAAAAGCGCGTCATAGAGCGGGTTGGGCATTGGTGGTCCTCCTGTCGGGAACGGGGATAGCGCGCCCGCGAACGCCGGTCCAGCGCATCATCTCGCCAGACAGCCGCGCGCGGGTTCCAAAGGGGCGTGCCCCGGGGCGACGGAGCCGGGCTGCCCCCGCTAGCGCGGTGCCGCCGCGCGGCGCAGCCGGTCGTTGATCGCCCGGCCCAACCCGGCTTCCGGCACCGGGGCAAAGGCGATGCCTCCGCCCGGGCCCGCCAGCGCATCGGCCTCGTGCAGGGCGTGGAACAGCCGGGCCGCGGCCTCGGTCAGGTCGCCCGTCGCGCTCAGCGTCAGCGCCGCGCCGGGGCAGGGGCCGAAACCCACCCAGATCTCGCCGGGTTCGGGTGCCGTCACCCCCAGCCGCACCCGTCCGCGCGGCGCGTAATGCGAGGCGAGTTGCCCGGGCGCGGTGATCCTGTCGCCCGCGGGCAGCCCTACCGCCAGCCCCAGCGCCTCGACCGCCTCCACCGCCAGCCCCCCGGCGCGCAGCAGCACCGGCGCCGGGCCGGTCGCATCGAGGATGGTCGATTCCAGCCCCACCGCGCAGGCGCCGCCATCGACCACCGCGTCGATGCGCCCCTCCAGCCCGTCCAGCACATGCCGCGCTGTCACCGGGCTGATCCGCCCCGACGGGTTGGCCGAGGGCGCGGCCAAGGGCCCGTCGAACGCCGCCAGCAGCGCCCGGGCCATCGGATGGGCCGGCACGCGGATCGCCACGGTATCGAGCCCGGCCGTCACCAGCGGCGACAGCCCGCCTTTCAGCGGCAGAACCAGCGTTAGCGGCCCGGGCCAGAACGCCGCCGCCAGGTGCCGCGCCAGCGGTGTCAGTACCGCATGGCGCGCGACCTGATCCACGCCGCCCAGATGCACGATCAGCGGGTTGAACCGGGGCCGCCCCTTGGCGGCAAAGATCTCCGCCACCGCCCGGTCCTGGGTCGCATCGGCGCCCAGCCCGTAGACCGTCTCGGTCGGAAAGGCCACCAGCGCGCCGCTGCGCAGCAATCCGGCGGCCTCGGCCAGGCCTTGCGCATCGGGACTCAGAAGGCGGGTCTGGGGCATGGGGCAGGGGGCTCCGGTGACGCTGCGTCTTGATTTCTGCGGGTAGCGAACGAGCTTGTTTTGCGGCAATACAGCCGACGACCGGGCTTGCCAATCCCGCCCGCCCTTCCGTCCGCAGCCGACGCCCCGGAGAATGACGATGCCCTACGCTTCCCCCGTTGCCGAAGTCCGCTTCCTGCTCGACAAGGTGCTGGGCTATGACCGTCTGGCGCAGACCGCCACCTTTGCCGAAGCCGGGGCCGAGACGACCGAAGCGATCCTGACCGAGCTGGGGCGGCTGTGCGACGGGGTGCTGGCGCCGCTGAACCGCAGTGGCGACCTGACCCCCGCGCGGCTGGAGAACGGGATCGTGCGCACCTCGCCGGGGTTCAAGGACGGCTACAAGGCGATTGCCGAAGGCGGCTGGCTGGGCCTCGCCGCCACGCCCGACCACGGCGGCATGGGCCTGCCGCTGACCCTGAACACGGTGATGAACGAATGGATGTCGGGCGCCTGCCTGTCGCTGCAGCTCTGCCCGCTGCTGTCGCAGGGCCAGATCGAGGCGCTGGAACATCACGCCAGCGACACGATCAAGGATCTGTACCTGCCCCGGCTCATCAGCGGCGAATGGACCGGCACCATGAACCTGACCGAGCCGCAGGCCGGGTCGGATGTGGGCGCCCTGCGCACCAAGGCCGAACCCAGGGCCGATGGCAGCTTTGCCATCACCGGGCAGAAGATCTTCATCACCTGGGGCGACCATGACGTGGCCGACAACGTCTGTCATCTGGTGCTGGCCCGCCTGCCCGACGGGGCGCCGGGCACCCGGGGCATCAGCCTGTTCATGGTGCCCAAGCTGATCCCCGATGCGCAGGGTAATCCCGGCGAACGCAACGCGCTGCGGGTGGTGTCGCTGGAGCACAAGCTGGGCATCCACGGCTCGCCCACCTGCGTGATGAGCTTCGAGGGCGCGACCGGCTGGATGGTGGGCAAGCCCCACGGTGGCATGGCGGCGATGTTCACCATGATGAACAACGCCCGTCTGGGCGTCGGCGCGCAGGGCATCGGCGTGGCCGAGGCCGCCTATCAGCACGCGCTGGCCTATGCCAGGGACCGCAAGCAGGGCCGCACGCCGCTGGGCGACGGGGCGATCATCGACCACGCCGATGTGCGCCGCATGCTGGCGGTGATGAAGGCCGAGGTTTTTGCCGCCCGGGCCATCGCGCTGGATTGCGGCATCAGCCTCGACATGGCGCGCGCCACCGGCAAGGGAAGCTGGCAGGCCCGCGCCGCGCTGCTGACGCCGATCGCCAAGGCGCATGGCACCGACATCGGCTGCGAGGTCAGCTCGATGGGGGTGCAGGTGCATGGGGGCATGGGCTTCATCGAGGAAACCGGCGCCGCGCAATATTTCCGCGACGCCCGGATCACGCCGATCTATGAGGGCACCAACGGTATTCAGGCGATGGACCTTGTCGGCCGCAAGATGATGGACGGCGGCGAGGCCGCGTTCCGCCTGCTGCAAGAGGTCGAGGACAACGCCGAGGCTGCACGGGCCGAGGCGCCGGATCTGGCGGGCAAGGTCTGGGAAGCGGCGGAAACCCTGCGCGAGGCGACGGAATGGCTGGTCGCGCAATCCGCCGACGACCGCAACGCCGGGGCGGTGGCCTATCTGCGCGCCTTTGCCCGGGTGCTGGGCGCGCATTACCACCTCAAGGCGGCGCTGACCGATCCCGCCGGGCCGCGCGCCCGGCTGGCGCGGGTGTTCATCGACCGGCTGCTGCCCGAGCATGAATCGCTGCTGGTGCAGCTTCGGGCCGGGGCGGCGGCGCTCTATGCCCTCACCGCCGAGGATCTGGAAAGCGCATGACCGCCGCTGCACCGCGTCCGGCCGATCCGGGCATCCGCTTTCCGCATGACACCCCGCCCGCCGCGGGCGAGGCGCTGACCGTGGCGCCCGGTGTGCTGTGGATGCGCATCCCGCTGCCGATGTCGCTCGACCATGTCAATGTCTATGCCTTCGATGACGGCGACGGCTGGACGGTGATCGACACCGGCTTTGCCGGCAGCCGCGCGCGGGCGGCCTGGCTGGCGCTGATGCAGGGGCCGCTGGGCGGGCGGCCGGTCAAGCGGCTGGTCGTCACCCATCACCACCCCGATCATGTCGGCCTTGCGGGCTGGTTCCAGACCGAGCACGGCGCCGAGCTGGTCACGACCCGCACCGCCTGGCTGTTCGCGCGGATGCTGCAGCTCGATGCGCATACCCAGCCGGTGCCCGAGACCGTGGCCTATTGGCGCGGCGCCGGGGTGGACGAGGCCGAGATCGCCCGCCGCATGACCGAGCGGCCCTTCAACTTTGCCGATGTCGTCGATCCGATGCCGCTGGGGTTCACCCGCGTCGCCGATGGCGACGAGATCACGCTGGGCCAGCGCCGCTGGGTGGTGCGCTGCGGCAACGGCCACGCGCCGGAACACGCGACGTTCTGGAGCCTCGACGACAATCTGGTGATCGGCGGCGACCAGCTCTTGCCCGGGATCAGTGCCAATCTGGGCGTCTATGCTACCGAACCCGACGCCGACCCGGTGGGCGAATGGATCGAAAGCTGCACCCGGCTGGCGGCCTTTGCCGAGGATCGTCATCTGGTGCTGCCGGGTCACAAGCTGCCCTTCACCGGCCTGCCACTGCGCCTGCGTCAGATGGTCGATAACCACCGCGGCGCGCTGGACCGGCTGCAGGCCTGGCTGGGTGAGCCGCGCACCGCCACCCAGTGTTTCCTGCCGCTCTTCAAGCGCGAGATCACCGGGCCGGATGCCGGAATGGCGCTGGTCGAGGCGGTCGCGCATCTCAACCACCTGCTGCACAACGGCCGTGTGCGTCGCTGGCGGTCCGAACACGGGGCGTGGCTCTGGCAGGCGCTCTGACCCGGCGGGCGGTGGTTCTGGGGCTGGCGCTGGGGGGCTGCGCGCCGCTGCGCCACGGCGCCTTGCCCGACCCGTCCGGGGCGCCGCTGCAGGCGGTGCACCGCCTGCGCATCGTGATCTTCGAGATGGCGGGCCCCGACGTGCCATTCCACACCGGGCTGATCGTGCAATCGGGCGCCGAGACGCTGATCTATGATCCGGCCGGGATGTGGGCGCCGCCGGGGCAGGCCCGGGGCGAGGGCGAGGTGATCCGCAACATCACCCCGGCCGATGAAGAGTCCTATCTGACACGGCAAGGCATCCGCTATTCGCTGGGCGGCTGGCTGGTGCATATCTTTGACGCCGCGGTCAGCCCGGCCGTCGCCCGCCTTGCCATGCGCCGCGCGGTCGAGCGCCCGCAATCGCTGCCGCTGCATTGCGCGCATAATGTCTCGACGCTGCTGTCGGGGCTGCCGGGCTTTAGCGATATTCAGCCGCACCGCATCACCGGCGAGTTGCTCGAGGATCTGCTGTTGCGCGACGATCTCACCTATACCCGCCGCGCCCTCGATACCACGCAAAGCGGGTGACAGCCGATTTGCCATCCGCTATGGAGGGCAAAACCGTAAACCGGAGATACCAATGGCACATGAACACGGCTCGATGGACACCACCACCCAGGAAAAGACCTTCAACGGATTCATCCGTTTCGCCGCCACCGGCGCGGTCGTGTCGATCTGCATCCTGATCTTCATGGCGCTGGTCAACGCCTGAGCTGCTCTGGCCCGGCGCCTCGCGCCATCCGGTGAAGGACATCCCATGCCGTTTCTGACGCGCCTCGTCGCCCTTGTCGCGCTGGCCTTGCTGGCGGCCTGCACCAAGCCCGTGGTCTGGGCGCCCGAGGCGGATGTGATCGCCGCGCGCTATCAGCATCCCGGCCCGACCGAGATCGTGCTGTTCAACGTCATCAACAACGAATCCGGCCGGGGCGAGCATTCGGCGTTGATGATCAACGCCCCCAGCCAGCGCGTGCTCTATGACGGGGCGGGCACCTGGACACATCCCGACGCGCCCGAGCGTCACGATGTGCATTACGGCTTCAACGAACAGCAGCTCTACCGCTATACCTATTACCACGCCCGCCGGACGCATCATGTGCGCATCCAGCATCTGCAGGTCGCGCCGGAAACGGCGGAATACATCCTGCGTCTGGCTGAACAGGAGGGCCCGGCCTCGGACGGGTTCTGCGCCAAGGCGATCATTGCGATCCTGCGTCAGGTGCCGGAATTCACCTGGCTGCGCGACGGGTTCCAGCCGAACCGTCTGTCAGACCAGTTCGCCACGATCCCCGGCGTCACCGAAGAGCGGATCTATTCCGACGCGGAACCGACCGAACGCCAGCAATACACGCAATGACGACAGGGGGCCGCGCGGCCCCCTTTCTCATCCGCCGAGCAGGGTCAGCAGCGTCAGCGTCACCGCGCCGCCCAGCATCGCCCAGATGGCGTTGCGCGTCCACAATCCGACCGCCAGCGTTACTGCCACAGCGGCCAGACGGGTCAGATCGGGGCTGTCGGCGCCCTCGAGCGGCAGAAAGATCTGCGGGGCCATCAGGCCGGGGATCACCGCCACCGGTGTATAGCGCAGCAGCCGCAGCGCCCATTCCGGCAATTGCCGCTTGCCGATCAGCCCCAGAAACGACAGCCGCAGGGCAAAGGTGCCGATGCCCAGCAGGACGATGACGGTCCAGATCGTCGATTGCGCGATGGTCATGGCTGGCCCCCCCGGCGGCGGGCCGTCCAGACCTCGACCGCCGCGCCGGTCGCCATGGCAGCCAGCGCCGCCGCCAGCAGGCCCAGGTTGTAGGGCAAAAAGGCCAGCGCCAGCGCCCCGGCCACCGACACAAACGCCGCCGCGACATGCGCCAGCGTGCGCAGCATCGGCCCGATCAGCGCGATGAAGGCGATGGGCACGGCGGCGCCCAGCGGGATGCTGTCGGGGATCTGGTTGCCGACCAGCGCGCCCATCAGCGAGCCGAAATACCAGGCCGGGCAGACCAATGCCACCACACCGAAGTAATAGGCCACCTTGGCCTGCGTGCTCAGCCCAGGCTGCTGCTCGAAGCGCAGGATCGAGGTGGCATAGGCCTGATCGACCATCAGATAGGCGATCAGCGCCCGTTGCCAGAGCGGCGCGGCGCCCAGATGTGGTGCCAGGCTGGCGGAATACATCGCCATGCGCATGTTCACCGCCAGCGCGGTAATCAGCACGATCAGCAGCGGCGCGTTTTCGGTCATCAGCTGGATCGCCGTCAACTGCGCCGCCCCGGCGATGACAACGATAGAAAAGCTGAGGGTCTGCAACACGTTCAGCCCGGCCTCGGTGGCGACGACGCCGAACACCAGACCAAAGGGGCCGACGATCAGCACGAAAGGCCCGCCGTTGCGGACCCCCTGCCAAAAGCTTTGTCGGGGTGAAATCGTCGCGGGATCGGTCATCGGCTCATCCGAAAATGCCGGTCACACGGCCCAGCAACATGAAGGCGCGGGCGGTGCGGGTTTCGGCGAACTGGGCGATCTCGCCATCCGAGGCGAGCGATTCAAACACCACGAACCGGCGGTCGAAGGCACGCAGGAACCGGTGCGCCGCGTCGCGGAAGGCCGGATCGGCGCGCATCCGCGCCCCGGTCAGCGCCAGACACGAGCGGTCATGCACGCCGCCCAGCGCCGCCACCTCGGGGCCGCGGGCGCCCAGCGCGAAGGCGCGCCAGACCTCGGGCCGGGCGCGGTCGGGGCGCAGATCGTCCATGAAGATCCCCTCTTGCGACAGATGGGTCAGCACGTCCTGCGCCGCGCGCACCAAAAGCGCGGTGCCGTGGTCGGCCAGCGCCCGGCGCAGGGCGGCGAAACCGGCCTCGTCGCTCTCGGTCTCGGGGAAATTCAGCGCGCGGATGAAATCGGCGGGCGGGACGGGTTCGGGCGCGGGCAGCGGGTTTTCCAGCGCCAGCACCGGCTGCGCGCCATCGGCGGCAGCGGCCGCCGCCGCGGCGCGGCGCGCGGGATCGCGGCGGGTGGCAAAGCTGACCAGCCGGTCCTCGGTCGCCTTTTGCGCGGCGGCGATCTCGTCGAGCTTTTCCTCGACCGTGGGTTTCAGCGCCAGCCCGGCCGCCTGCTGCTCGCGGATCCAGCCGCGGCGCATCCCCTCGACGGTGGCGTGCAGCCGGGCCGATTCGTCGCGCATGTCGCGCGCCGCGCGCAGCACCAGAACCGACAGCCAGATCAGCGCCACCGGCAGGAACACCGCCAGCGCCACCACGACCAGCCCCAGCGTGTCGGCGATCTGCATGCCCTGCTGGCCCAGCACCCGGAACGCCGCCACCAGCAACACCAGCCAGACGAGCGACAGCACGAAGGCCAGCATCTCGCCCGACAGGCGCGGGCGCGCGGGGGCAGGGGGGGGCGGCGCGTCGGGCATGGCCGTCAGCGGAAATCGACGGTGAGAACCTCGTAGCTGCGATCACCACCCGGCGTGCGGACTTCGACCGAATCGCCCGGCTCCTTGCCGATCAGCGCGCGCGCCAGCGGCGAGCGGATGTTCAGCAACCCGTTCTCGATGTCGGCCTCGGCTTCGCCGACGATCTGATAGGTGCGCTGCTCGTCTGTGTCCTCGTCCACGATCGTGACCGTCGCGCCGAATTTGATCGGCCCGCTCAGTTTCGACGGGTCGATGACCTCGGCCCGGCCCATGAGGCCCTCGACCTCCTTGATCCGGCCCTCGATGAAGCTCTGTTTTTCGCGCGCGGCATGATATTCGGCGT
>JAANMY010004611.1_pt1 | contig 10189 bp, 11 predicted proteins | sample 7279691 | NCBI WGS metagenome assembly JAANMY01 (sample SAMN14094543, study PRJNA606508) | bioreactor metagenome | isolation source: A lab-scale SPAN reactor treating ammonium-rich wastewater day 388 | place: Ireland: Galway | collected 2018-02-07
GGGGTGACTCCCGGAGTTTGACAACTCCGGGAGTCGTTTTTGAGGATCGCAGTGGTGAACCGCCCAGGCTCAACCACAGGAGACTCAAAATGAATACATACGGAAGTTTGAATCACACGAAATGGGAATGCAAATACCACGTGGTGTTCATCCCGAAATACCGGCGCAAGACGCTCTTTGGGCAGTTGCGACCGCACCTGGGGAAGGTGCGGCGGGAATTGGCGCGGCAGAAGGAGTGCGCCATTGAGGAGGGACATCTGATGGTGGACCATGTGCATACCCGAGCAGCCGCCACCCAAGATCAGTGTTAATGGCGAACTGCTCGACTAAGGAGGTGCCTCGCTCGGACTCGACCTGTAGTGAAGACTTTCACGGACGCTGCCCCGCATATCAGGGGTTTTAACAAAATCTATGGTCCAGTTGCGAAAGTCAGGCTAACCCGCCTTGGGCGGTTCACCATTACAAGCCTCCGGCTTTGCCGGAGGTCGCTGACTTTGAGGCAGGCGCGACGTCTATCCTGAGCGAGTGCGCGAAATGCGGCTCGATTTTTCGAGCGCGGCGAGGATTTTCTTGTGGGCGCTGGTAAAGGCGAGGCGATGGAGTTGCTGGCGCGTGAGCCAGCGGCCGCGAGGTTTGGGACTCGTGGGATGCGGCCCTCGGAACCGAGCGCGCCAGGCTTCGAGGGTGATGCGGTAGCGCGTGATGGAGTGCTTGATGACGCAGACAGGTCTGGTGGCGGTAAGGCGGAAATCGCTTTGCTGGTAGGGCGCGCCAGTCCGCTGGGCGACGTTCGTTGATTGCGGGGCGGCGGCGCACACAGAGTGACGCGCCCCACCCGTGTCCGCCCCGACTTCGACGTTCGGGAATTCCCAGAGGTGCGCGTTCACCACTCCTGCGGGTCGTTGGCGGACGAGGAACTTCCCACCGCGCTTGATGACAAAGGCAACAAAGTGGCGGTTGGTGGTCGCGGGTGATTTGCCCAGCTTGGGCAACTTCTCCTGCCAACCGCGGCAGCGGGCGACGCAGAGTTTCGTGAGTGGGCAAGTGTCGCACTGCGGCGCACGGGGAGTGCAGATCAGCGCGCCGAGTTCCATGAGGGATTGATTCAGATGGGAGCAGGGTGATCCGGGATGCGTTATGTGTGATGCGTGGAGGATCAGGCCTTCCGCGAGTTGCCAGAGGCGCGCGTTTGTCTTCTTCTCACGCGGGTCGGTGGTGATACCGAAGACCCGGGTGAGGACACGGATGACGTTGCCATCAAGGATCGGCTTGGGTTGATTGAAGGCGATGCTGCAAATCGCGCCGGCGGTGTACCGGCCAATGCCGGGGAGGGCGAGAATGTCATCGAATGTGTCCGGAAACTTGCCGTCGTGCAGTGCGTTGATTTGTTGGGCGGCTTTCTGGAGATTGCGGACGCGGGTGTAATAGCCGAGTCCTTCCCAGAGCTTGTGGAACTTGGCGGGCGATGCTTGGGCGGCGGCTCGAATTGTCGGCAGTTCATGCACCCAGCGCTCCCAATACGGGATGACAGTTTTGACCTGCGTTTGCTGGAGCATGATTTCGGAGACCCAGATGGCATAAGGATCGCGCGTGCGCCGCCAAGGTAAATCCCTCGCGTTCTGGCGATACCATTCCAGCAGTCTCGAAACGATGCCAATTCTCCTTTGCTGCCGCATGAACCTTTGCCCATTTCAATCGTGCCCGCCGTGCTGCCGCAGCAATTCAGTCAAGCGGGGACATGCGTAATCCTTCGGTATGCTCAAAGCCGTATATCCCCTTTTGTTCCTAGCATTGACATCCGCTCCTTTGGACACCAGCAATTTGGCCAAGGTTATGTCCCCGACACAATACCGCGCTGCCAGGAGCAACGGTGTATCGCCAGACTTGCTCTTGGCGTTGATGTCTGCTCCTTTGGCCAGCAATAATTCCACCATCCCCGCGTCCCCATTACGCGCCGCAACCAAGTGTAGGGGCGTGCGATCGTCGTGGTCCTTGGCATTTATCACCGCTCCGTTCGTTAGAAGCACTTCTACGATGTCCTTGCGGCCATATTCGGCCGCCCAATGCAAAGGCGTCATGCCATCCTTGCTGGTTGCTTTAACATCGGCTTTGAACGCCAAAAGTAGGTCCGTCACATCCTTCTTCCCCACTTGAGCGGCTACATGCATAGGGGTCTCGCCATCGCCGTCCCTGATGTTGACGTCAGCCTTGTTGCTCAACAGCAAAGTCACCATCTCCTTGTCGGCAAATCTCACTGCTCGGTGCAAAACCGCGTCCCCCGGGTCCCAAGCTCTAACGCCTTCACCAACGTAGACTCTGTATCTGCCCTTGGCATTGACATTAGCATTGTTGGCTAACAGGAATGCCGCCACATCTCTTTGTCGTGCGCTTACGGCCACGAGCAATGGGGTTGAGCCTTCGTCGTCCTTGCTGAAGACCAGACGCGGTCTGGCTTTGACCATTTCTTTGACCTTTGCCAGATCACCGCGCTTGGCCGCGTCATGAATTTCACCAGCCTGTGCGCGGCTGCCCAGAACCAATGCGAGCAGTAGGATGGGCGCGGCACGAAAGATTGCGGAGCGGCGGAATCGTTTTGCTGACAAGTGTGCGTTCATATCCGAACATATTGTTGGCTGGTTTCAGGCATCAGCTTGCAGAGTTTAGGGCAAGCGCCTACGCTCCGCCAGCGTTATGAAACCGCTGACGAGTTACACGTGCAAACTGACCGATGAACAGGCGGCGGCGTTGAAGTCGTGTTTGGAGGCGCGGCATTATGTGTTTCGCGAAGTGCCATACGCGCGGTTCGCCGGGGAGAAGGAAAAGACGAACGTAGTTTTCTACGGTAGCGGAAAACTCGTAGTTCAAGGGAAGGGGACACAGGAGTTCGTGGAGTTTGTGCTGGAGCCAGAAGTGTTGAAACAGGCGCGCCTCGGATACGAGGCGGTGTTGAATCCAGACTTGCTGCTGCCGCGCATTGGCGTGGATGAAAGCGGCAAGGGCGATTTCTTCGGGCCGATGTGCGTGGCGGGGGTTTATGTGAACGAGGCGGTGATCAACGCATGGAAGGACGCAGGCGTGCGCGACTCGAAGAGCATATCCAGCGACAAGAGAGTTTCCGATCTCGCGAAGTTCATCAAGGAAACGCAAGGTTGCGTAACGGCCGTGGTGCCGATTGGCAGCGGGGCCTACAATCGGCTGCACGCCAAGATGGGTAGTGTGAACACCGTGCTTGCGTGGGGACACGCGCGCGTGATTGAGAACCTGATGGGACAGCGGCACCGGATGAACCCGCCGCCAGTGCGCGCAATCAGTGACCAGTTTGCGGCGAACAAGAGCGTGGTGGAACGGGCTTTGATGTCCATGGGACGGGAGATTGATCTCGTGCAAAAGCATAAGGCCGAGGATGATGTGGCGGTGGCGGCAGCCTCGATTCTGGCTCGGGATGAGTTTGTAAAGCGATTGGCGGCACTGGGGCGGGATTACGGCGTGGAGTTTCCCAAAGGCGCCGGGGCAAACGTGGATGTGGTGGCGAAGGACCTGGTCACCAAACATGGACCGGCTGTGCTGACGAAAGTGGCCAAGACACACTTTCGGACGGCGTTGCGGGCTCAAGGTTTACCCGAGCCGCCGAAACTCGAATGGGGTCAGAGGAATCGTGCGCTGGACGCTGACAAAAAAAAATCAAATCCCCGTTGACAGCCAGTGGCGCGTTTCCTATTTTCCCCACCGTCTTAGGGCCGTAAAATAGACAAAATCGCGCCAATCCCACTGGCTTTTTCCACAAAAAAGACGTGGGATGGCGGTTTTTTGTCGCTTTGCGCATCAGGATGAAGTCGGTATTGGGTGTGCCCATGTAGCTCAGTTGGTAGAGCACGTCCTTGGTAAGGACGAGGTCATCAGTTCAATCCTGATCATGGGCTCCAGATAGTTTTAAGTGACGGACAAACAGAAACGCTAACGACATCAACGCAGGAGAGCACAATGGCAAAAGAGCAATTTCAACGAACCAAACCGCACGTCAATGTCGGCACGATTGGCCACATTGACCACGGCAAGTCCACCTTGACCGCCGCGATGGTCGAGGTGCAGGCCAAGAAAGGCTTGGCCACACCGATTTCCTATGCGGACATCACCAAAGGGGGCACTGTGCGCGACGAAACCAAGACGGTCACGATTGCGGTATCGCACGTTGAGTATCAGAGCGACCAACGGCACTACGCGCACGTGGATTGCCCCGGACATGCCGACTATGTAAAGAACATGATCACCGGTGCAGCACAGATGGACGGCGCGATTCTGGTGGTGGATGCCTCGGAGGGGCCGATGCCGCAAACGCGTGAGCACATTCTGCTGGCCCGTCAGGTCGGCGTGCCGGCCATCGTGGTGTTCCTGAACAAGGTTGACTTGGTGGACGACAAGGAATTGCTGGAGTTGGTGGAGATGGAAGTGCGCGACTTGTTGACCAAGTATCAATTTCCGGGCGACACCACCCCGGTCATTCGCGGCAGCGCGAAGAGTGCGCTTGCTGGTGAGGCGGAAGGGGCGGCCTCCATTCAAGAATTGCTCAATGCGATTGATTCGTTTATTCCGCTGCCGACTCGCGAGGTGGACAAGCCCTTCCTGATGTGCGTCGAGGACGTGTTCAACATTGAGGGTCGCGGCACGGTGGTCACCGGCCGCGTGGAGCGTGGGGTCTTGGAACGTATGTCGGACGTGGAGATTGTCGGCTTGAGGGAGACACGCAAGACGGTAGCCACGGATATCGAAATGTTCCGAAAGCTGTTGGACAAGGCCAACGCGGGCGACAATGTCGGCGTTTTGTTGCGCGGCACCAAGAAGGACGAGGTTGAGCGCGGCATGGTGCTGGCCAAGCCGGGCTCCATCACCCCGCACACGAAATTCAAGGCGGAAGTGTACGTGCTCTCGAAGGATGAAGGTGGCCGTCACACGCCGTTCTTCACGAATTATCGGCCTCAGTTCTATTTCCGCACCTCGGACGTCACGGGAACGTTGGCTTTGCCGCAAGGCGTGGAAATGGTAATGCCGGGTGACAACGTGGCGGTGGACGTGGAATTGCAGAAAGCGGTGGCGATGGAGAAGGGTTTGCGCTTTGCCATCCGCGAAGGTGGTCGCACCATCGGGGCTGGTCGCGTGTCGGAAATTGTTGCATAAGTCACGGAAGCGTATTCAACAGCCGGGGAGCGAGACCTTCCTGGCTGGCGTCGTCGTCAGGCACACGATGTGGCACGCTCGAAGGCTAGTAGGGCGTTAGCTCAATTGGTAGAGTAGCGGTCTCCAAAACCGTTGGTTGGGGGTTCGAGTCCCTCACGCCCTGCCAACCGCGCCGGAGAGGTGGCAGAGTGGTCTATCGCGGCGGTCTTGAAAACCGCTTTCCGCGCAAGCGGAACGGGGGTTCGAATCCCTCCCTCTCCGCCAGAAGAATTAGTTTGTGAACGAGACAACTCAAATTGTGGTCTGGGTGGTGGTGGTGGGAGCCGTCTTTGCCTTCCTGTGGTGGCGCGGACATCTCAAGCGCTTTGCCACGTACGTGCAGCAGACGCGCGAAGAATTGAGGAAATGCACCTGGCCGACCCTTGAAGAACTGAAAGGCTCCACCGTAGTGGTGATGATTTCAATTGTGCTGTTGGGGATATTCACCTTCGTCGTGGACCGGGTGCTGTTCTATCTGTTCGTAACCCTCTAGCGACCATGCGCAGCCAGTGGTTTGTCATTCACACGCTCTCCGGCCAGGAGCAGAAGGTCAAGGAGAGCATCGAGAAGCGCCTCAAAACCGAGGAGATGGGTGAGTATATCCACGAGGTTCTGGTGCCGATGGAGAAGGTTGTGGAAGTGCGTAATCAGAAAAAGACGGTTTCCACCCGGAAACTGCATCCCGGTTACGTTTACATCAACATGATGTTGCTGGATGAAAGCAACCGTGTGATTCTCAAGTCGTTTTATTTCATCAAGGAAACCCAGGGCGCGATTGGCTTTGTTGGCGGGGAACATCCGCACACCGCGACCGAAGAAGAGATGGAAGTCATCAAAGCCACAGTGTCGGCCTCCGAAGAAACCGAGCGACCCAAGGTGAGCTTTGGCGTTGGTGAAACGGTGAAGATCAACAACGGTCCGTTCCTGAACTTCAGCGGCGTCATTGAGGAAGTGGACCCCGACCGTGGCAAGTTGAAAGTGACGGTCAACATATTCGGCCGCAACACGCCAGTGGAACTGGAATACTGGCAGGTGGAGAAAGGCTGAAGAACTTAACTGCCAATCGGCGCTGATACGAAACAGGATTAGCGAGGATGAGCGGTTACCAATTGTATTTATGGCGAAGAAAGCTGTCGGATTAATCAAACTACAGATCCCCGCAGGCCAGGCGAACCCCGCCCCGCCGGTCGGCCCCGCCTTGGGCCAGCACGGCGTGAACATCATGGGCTTCTGCAAGGAATTCAACGCCGCGACCAAAGGCGACGCAGGTTTGGTGATCCCCGTGGTGATCACGGTTTATCAGGACAAATCCTTCACCTTCATCACCAAATCACCGCCCGCCTCGATTCTGTTGAAGAAAGCCGCCGGCATCACCGCCGGCTCGAAAACACCCAACAAAGAAAAAGTCGGCAAAGTCACCCGCAAACAGGTCATGGAAATCGTCAAAATGAAAACCAAAGACCTCAACGCCACCGCCGATGAAGCCGCTTTCCGGGTCATCGCCGGCACCGCGCGCAGCATGGGCATCGAAGTAGTCGAATGAACCTTGACCCGGCCAACACTCCGATCCCTTTCGGGCACAACCCGTTGAACGGACACTGCGGCCACTGCATGAATAAAATCAAATTTATCTGAACTAAAACAACTGCGGGAGAGTCCAAACCACTCGCTAATACCGCCAACCGTCCCATGCCAAGCAAACGCTACAAAAAAGCCCTCGAACAGGTGGATACCAAAAAGACCTATCCCCTGAAAGCCGCCGTGGAAGTGATGAGCAAATTTCCCAAGGCCAAATTCAACGAAACCGTGGACCTGGCCGTGCGCCTGGGAGTGGATCCCAAGCACTCCGATCAAATGGTGCGCGGCACTGTGCCCCTGCCGCACGGCAGCGGCAAAGTGGTGCGCGTGCTCGTGTTTGCCAAGAGCGGACCGGCCGCCGACGCCGCGCGTACGGCCGGCGCGGAATTTGTGGGCTTTGACGACATGATCAAGAAATGCCAGGACGGCTGGACCGACTTTGACGTCGCCATCGCCACCCCCGAAGCGATGGTGGAAGTCCGCAAACTCGGCAAAGTCCTCGGCCCGCGCGGCCTGATGCCCAACCCCAAGACCGGCACCGTCACCGAAGACACCGCCAAAGCCGTGAAAGAAGTCAAAGCCGGCCGCGTAGAATTCAAGATCGACAAAGCCGGCAACGTCCACGTCCCCGTCGGCAAGACCAGCTTCACCGCCACCCAGATCGAAGAAAACGCCCGCGCCGTCATCGAAGCCGTCGCCAAAGCCAAGCCCCAAAGCGTCAAAGGCACCTACCTCCAACGCTGCACCCTCTCGGCCACCATGAGCCCGCCCGTCCGCGTGGACCTGCGCGAATTCACCCAGCACTGACCGCCAACCTTTACGAACCATGCGCGCCGAAAAACAAATCCTCACCCAAGAATACCTGGCCCGGCTCAACGCCTCACCCTACTTCATCGTCGTCAACTACACGGGCCTCAAAGTCGGCCACCTGACCGAACTCCGCCACCGCCTCGCCAAGGCCGGCGCCGAACTGCACATCATCAAAAACACCCTCTTCCGCCTGGCCGCCCGCGAAGCCGGCCTGGCCGACCTGGACGGCACCCTCGCCGGCCAACTCGCCGTCGTCACCGGCCAAAAAGACATCTCCCTCGCCGCCAAAGCCATCAAAACCTTCGGCGCCGAATTCGACAAACCGAAACTCCACTTCGGCTACCTCAACCACCAACGCCTGGACCGCGCCGACCTGCTGGCCCTCGCCGATTTACCCTCCCTCGAAGTATTACGCGGCAAACTCCTGGGACTCCTGCAAACCCCCGCCACCCAACTCGTGGCCCTGCTCAACACCCCCGCCACCCAACTGGCCCGCGTGTTGCAAGCCCGCGTGGACCAAGGCGACTGATGCATGACCAACAGAATTTCCGACCCGCACAAGCCCGCGGACCGGGAGCAAACACAACCACAACGTAAATCGTCGGCCAGCAGGCCGCTGGCTCAAATCATCCGTGGCCGCGGATGGCGACGAGACGAAAGAAAGACAACATGGCAGACATAACAAACCTCGTAGAAGAACTGAGCAAATTGACGGTCCTCGAAACCGCCGACCTCGTCAAAAAACTCGAAGACAAATGGGGCGTCACCGCCGCCGCGCCCGTGGCCGTAGCCGCCCCCGGCGCCGCCGCCGCCGCCGCCCCCGCCGCCGAAGCCCAAACCGCCTTCGACGTCATCCTCGCCACCGTGCCGGCCGACAAGAAAATCGCCGTCATCAAAGCCGTGCGCGAAGTCAAAGCCGGACTCGGCCTGGCCGAAGCCAAAGCCCTCGTCGAAGGCGCCCCCAAACCCATCCTGGAAGGCGCCCCCAAAGCCGAAGCCGACGCCGCCAAGAAGAAACTCGAAGACGCCGGCGCCAAAGTAGAAATCAAGTAAACGGCGAAAACACCGGGGGGGGCGGCGTCCGGGAAGGATGCCGCCCCCCGCTTCGCCCGTAGCCCGGAAATGCAAAATGACAAATGCAAAATGACCAGCAATGCAAAATGCAAAATGGCCAATGGACTATGCCCTTCGTCATTTGTCATTCGTCATTCTGAATTTCTAAATTACCACTGAAGGATCCTATGCCAACGCGCGCCACCGAACGAATCAACTTTGGGAAGATCAAGGAAATCCTGGCCCCGCCGAACCTGATCGAACTCCAGACCCACTCCTACCACGAGTTCCTCCAGGCCGAAGTCGCGCCCAGCCGGCGCAAGAACCTCGGCCTCCAAGCCGTCTTTACCGAAGTCTTTCCCATTGAAAGCTACGACGGCAAATGCGTGCTGGACTTTCACGCCTACGAAATTGGCGAACCCAAAGTCACCTGGCTCGAATGTCTGCGCGAAAGCCTCACCTACGGCGCGCCCCTCTACGTCACCTTCCTGCTCAAAGACGAAAAAGGCACCAAAGAAGAACGCGTCTTCATGGGCGAACTCCCCCTGATGACCCCCCAAGGCACCTTCGTCATCAACGGCGCCGAACGCGTGATCGTGAGCCAGCTCCACCGCAGCCCCGGCATTGCCTTTGAAGCCACGCAACACCCCAACGGCAAGACCCTGCACTCCTTCCGCATCATCCCCGACCGCGGCTCGTGGTATGAAGCCCAATTTGACACCAACGACCTGCTCTACGTCTATCTGGACCGGAAGAAGCGCCGCCGCAAATTTCTGACCACCACGTTTTTCCGGGCGTTGAGCTACTTGGAAGCCGACCCGAAGAGCAAGGACAAAGACGCCGACAAACACCGGGGCACGGACGAAGAAATCCTGCGGTTGTTCTACGACATCGAAGAACACACCGTGAAAGCCGCCGAGAAACTCGACGATCTGGCCAACAAAGTCCTCATCCACGACGCCGTGGACGAAGAAAAAGGGCTGGTGGTGGCCCGCGCCTTCGAGCCCCTGAGCAAAGCCGTTGTCAAACAAATCGCCGAACTCGGCGTCAGCAAGATCAAAGTGGTGGACACCACCACGGACGACGGCATCATCATCAAGTGCATGAAGAAGGACCCCGCCAAGAACGAGGAGGAGGCCCTGAAAGACATCTACCGACGTCTGCGCCCTGGGGATCCGCCGACTGCGGCCAACGCCAAAGCGCTGATCAAGCGCCTCTTTTTCGATCCGAAGCGGTATGATTTGGGCCGGGTGGGCCGCTACAAGATCAACCAAAAGATCGGCCTCAAGCAAAAAGACGACGCCCGCACCCTCACCAAAGAGGACCTCGTCGCCGCCACCAAATACCTGCTGCGCCTCAAACGCGGCGAAGGCAGCCTGGACGATATTGACCACCTCGGCAGCCGTCGCGTCCGCACCGTCGGCGAACTCCTCGCCAACCAATGCCGCGTGGGTCTGGCCCGCACCGAACGCCTCGTCAAAGAACGCATGACCCTCTTTGACCAAGGCGTGGAAGCGATGACCCCGCAGAAACTCAT
>JAANMY010004616.1_pt1 | contig 10184 bp, 9 predicted proteins | sample 7279691 | NCBI WGS metagenome assembly JAANMY01 (sample SAMN14094543, study PRJNA606508) | bioreactor metagenome | isolation source: A lab-scale SPAN reactor treating ammonium-rich wastewater day 388 | place: Ireland: Galway | collected 2018-02-07
CATCGCGCTCGGCACGCTCGGCAACGAGCACGAGGTGGAAGCAGGCAGCGAGCGCCGCGAGGCCGACGTGGAGTGGCTGAAGCAGTGCGCCCGCATCGCGCAGGTTGAGCAGGACGTGCTGGAGTTCCCCAGGCAGTACGACACGCTGCTCGGCGAAAAGGGCGTGAACCTGAGCGGCGGCCAGAAACAGCGCGTGGCGATCGCCCGCGCCATCGCGCGCAAGCCGGCCATCCTGCTGCTGGACGATTGCCTGAGCGCCGTGGACACCCAGACCGAGGAGGCCATCCTGCGCGGCCTGAAGGAAGTGATGAAGCAGTGCACCACCATCATCGTAAGCCACCGCGTAAGCACCGTGGAGCACGCGGATGAGATCATCGTGCTGGAGAATGGGCGCGTTGCCGAGAGAGGCACCCACGAGGAGCTATTAAAGAAGAAGGGCTACTACGCCGAGCTGCACAGCAAGCAGCAGCTCGAGCAGGAACTGAGCGGGCAAGGATAGATGTCGGTTGTCAGTTGCCGGTTGTCAGCACTGCAACTGCCGGCCGTACGTGGATCCCCCGAAGGTCCGACAACTGACAACCGATAACTGACAACTGCAATGGCTGACACGTTTGAAGAAGACTTACTCGAGGACAAGATCAAGACGAACGTCTGGGATCCGGTCCTGTTTCGCCGCATGGCCAAGTACGCGAAACCGTACTGGGCGCGCATGCTTACGGGCACGCTGCTGGTGGGCGTGATCGCCTTCTTCGCCATCCTGCCGCCCGCGCTGATGGGCGCCACCGTTGACCTGGTCTTCAAGCAGGAAGACAGCTTCGTCGCCAACGCCGTGCGCAACGCGATCACGCCGTTCTTCCCGTCCTTCGCCGACTTCACCGCCATGCAGCAGCTGTGGGTGATGGCCAGCCTGTTCCTGCTGGTGCGCGTGGGCGCCTTCTTCACCGAATGGGGCAACGGCTACCTGCTGGCCGGCCTGGGACAGCGCGTGATCTACGACATCCGCATGCAGCTGTTCCAGCACATTCACAGTCTCAGCCTGTCGTACTTCCACCGCCACCCCGTCGGCCGCATGGTCACCCGCACCACCAACGACGTGGGCGCCATGGAGGAAATGTTCAGCACCGCCTTGGTGATGATATTGAAAGACATCGCCATGCTGCTGGGCATCATGCTGTTCATCCTGCTGATGAACTGGAAGCTGGGCCTGATCGCGCTGGCCATCGTGCCCTTCATCGTCACCGCCACGCTGATCTTCCGCAAATACGCCCGCGCCGCCTACCGCCGCTGGCGCGCGGCCTTGTCACGCATTAACGCCTTCACCGCGGAGGTGCTCGGCGGCGTGCGCGTGGTGCAGCTGTTCCACAAGGAGAAGCGCAACGACCAGGCCTACGACCAGATCGGCCAGGAGTACAAGAAACACTTCATCGACCAGCGCGTGGCGTGGGCGATCTTCCGGCCGGTGAACACCACGCTGTCGGCGGCGGGCATCGCGCTGGTGATCACTTTCGGCGGCGCAGCGGTGCTGGGCGAGTTCAACTTCACGAACGGCGGCGCGTTCAGCATCGGCCTGCTGTTCGCGTTCATCGGCTACACGGAAATGTTCTTCAACCCGATCCGCGACCTGACGGAAAAATTCGAGGTTGTGCAGGGCGCCATGACCGCGGCCGAACGCATCTTCACCATCCTGGACGAAAAGCAGGAGATCGTGAACCTGCCCGGCGCGCAGGACTTCGGCCGCGCCCAGGGCCGCGTCGAGTTCGAAGACGTGCACTTCGAGTACAAGGCCGGCGAGCCCGTGCTGCGCGGCGTGGACTTCACGATTCAGCCCGGCCAGACCGTGGCGATTGTCGGCCACACCGGCGCCGGCAAGACCACCATCATCAACCTGGTCTGCCGCTTCTACGACATCCAGGGCGGCAAGGTGAAAGTGGACGGCCATGACGTGCGCGACTGGACGCTCGCGGGCCTGCGCCGCAACATCGCCACCGTGCACCAGGACGTGTTCCTGTTCGCGGGCACGGTGTTTGACAACCTGCGGCTGGGCGACGAAACCATCACGCGCGAGCAGGTCGAGCAGGCCTGCAAGTACGTGGGCGCCCACGCCTTCATCGAGAAGCTGGACGGCGGCTACGACGCCAAGGTGGAAGAGGGCGGCAAGACCTTCAGCGCCGGCGAGCGCCAGTTGCTCAGCTTCGCGCGGGCGCTGGTGTTTGACCCTGCCGTGCTGATCCTGGATGAAGCCACCAGCAGCATCGACACCCACACGGAAGAGCTGATCCAGGCGGCGCTGGTGAAGCTGACCAAGGGGCGCACCAGCATCGTGATCGCGCACCGGCTGAGCACGATCCAGAAGGCGAACGTGATCCTGGTGATGCACAAGGGCAAGCTGGCGGAAAGCGGCAGCCACCAGCAGCTGCTGGCGAGGAAGGGCCTGTACCACAAGCTCTACGAGCTGCAATACCAGGCGCTCGAGGACACGCCCAAAGAACCCGAGTTCGCCGTGGACGGTGAAATGCTGTCGCCCAGGCACAGCAGCGGCGCGCTAAGAACAGCCGCCGCGGCCACCGGCAAAGGCAACACAGCCAGGGCCGCGCAAGACGCCGGCAACGAGCGCAGCACAGCCAACGGCGACGGGGAGTGATGGAGCGCGAAGCGTAAGCGAGCGGTCGCCGCAGGCGACAACGCTTCATCTATTCCATTGGCAAGTCGGCGCCCTGACCGGTTCGGGTGTACTCGCAGGCGTTGTTTACGCCTCGTTTGGTGAAGAGCTTGCGCTTGCTGCCGCCTTCGGTCCACACCTCTCGTTTGGGCTCGACGCAGCCGGCCTCACGGATACGGCGGGTGCACCAGGCCTTCAGGTCGGAGAGCACTTTCGTTGCCGACACAGGCGCCCATATCACAACGTGAACGTGATTCGTGCGGACGTTGAGTGCTTTGAGTATCCACTTGCGGTGCTCGCAGACCTCGCGAATCGTGCGGTCAACCACGCCGCGGGCCTTCGCGTCGAGGGTGAAGGGCGGCCACTTCATTCGCTCGCGGTTTGCTTCAGCGCGGTCGGGCGATGCCGCCGCGTACGGCGAGCCGTAGGCACGGTGGGCTTCGTCGACGCTGCCTCGTTCGTCGCCATGGAGCCATGTGCCGTAGGTGGTGAACGTGAGGAAGTAGGCGAGGATGTCGAGGTCGGAAGGCATCGTGCATTTCCGTTGTCGCCTTCGGCGACCGCTCGCTTACGCTTCGCGCTCAAACACGCGCTCGAACCCCTACCTATGCACGAACTTGGCCTTGGCGCGGGCGCCTTCCTTGAGGAAGGTTTCCATGCCGATGTGCATGTCCTCGGTTTCTACGCACTCGCCGAAGGCTTTGCTTTCGAGCTTCAGGCCTTCGCGCAGCGGCTTCTTGCAGCCCTCTATGATCGTGTTGCACAGGATCTGGTCGATCTTTTTGCTCAGGTGGCCGAGCTCGATTTCCGGCGCCTTGTCGGGCACGCCGGCAACGGGCTCGCGGCTGATGCGCTTCAGCTCGCGCTTGCCGCCGGCGAACTCGTTCACCAGCTCCACGGCGCGGTCCGCCAGGTCGCCTTCGACTTCCTCGCTGATCAGCCCGAGCTGCAGGCCTGTTGACCCGTCAATAGGCTTGGCCGTGCGCATCAGCTCAAGCGCCTTGTCGATCCCGATCCAGCGCGGCAGGCGCTGCGTGCCGCCGGCGCCCGGTATGATGCCCAGGTTCACCTCGGGCTGGCCGGCCAGCAGCTTCAGCCCCTTGCGCGCGATGCGCGCGTGGCAGGCCATCGCCAGCTCGTTGCCGCCGCCGAACGCCAGGCCGTTGTAGGCGCACACCACGGGCTTCTTCATGTCTTCGATGTAATCCAGCGTGACGTGGAACTGGCGGCTGTTGGCCTCGCCCTCCGCGGCGGTCTTCAGCGCGGCCAGCATGTCGATGTCCGCGCCGCTCACGAACGCCTTGGTCCCGAAGCCGGTGATCACCGCGCCCTTGATGCCCGCGTCGGCCTCCACCGCTTCGCAGTGGTTGCGCAGCTGGCGGAACACTTCCAGGTTCAGGGCGTTCAGCACGGCCGGGCGGCGGATCTTGATCACCGCCACGCCGTCCTTGTCGGTGCGGAACACCATCGGGATCTCGAAGGGCTTGCCGCTGGCGGCCTGCTGCTTGATGCATTCGGGCACGGGGAAGCCGGGGTTGGCGGCCGCGTAGGCCTCAACCAGCTTGAGCGCGTTGGCCACGCCCATTTCGTTCATCCACTCGAAGGGCGGCTTGATCACCAGTGCGGTGCTGACGGCCATGTTCATGTCGCCGACGTTGCTGATGCCGGCATCCACGATTTCGCCGACCAGGCCGAAGTAGGCGCCGGTCATGGCGTCGGCGACCTTCTTGTACTGCTCATCGCTGTACTCGACGGTTTCTCCGCGGCCTGCGGTTTCCCAGGGCTTGTTCTCTTCCAGGGCCTGCTTCAGGCTGGCAGGGGCGCGGAACCACTTGTGGATTTTGGTCGTGTAGTGGTCCAGACCGACCGCCGTGATCGGGTTGCCGCCGGTCAGGTTCATGGCGGTGAAGGGGCCGATGCCCTGGCCCAGCGCCTTCTGGGTGATCACGTCGACCTGCTTCACGCTGGCGACGCCGCTTTCGGCCTGCAAGGCCGCGGCCTGGAACAGGCCCTCGAACACGGGGTCAACCGCGTAGCCGTAACGCGAGCCGACCTGGATCGGCGCCTTGCCGATCTCTTCATAGAAGGCCATCAGCCAGTCGCTGACCTGGCTGTCGGTCTGCTTGCCGGGCACCACCTCGACGATGATGTTGCGCTCGGCGGGGAAGAAGTAGTGGATCACCAGGGTGTTCGCGGGGCGCGCGGCCTTCTCGAAGATCACCTCGGGTTCCATGTGCGAGCTGTTGCTGGCGATCATGCAGTTCTCGGGCACGATCGACTCGATCTGCGCCACGATCTTCTGCTTGATGTCGCGGTTTTCCGTGGCGGCCTCGATCACCAGTCCCGCGCCCTTGAGCGCGCTGTAGTCGCTGGTCCAGCTGATGCTGCCGGTCATCTGCTCGGCCTGCTCGGGCTTGAAGGCCTTGGTCTCGACGCCCTTGGCGACCTTCTTCTCGAGCTTGGCCTTGCCCTTGGCCAGCGCGTCGGCGCTGACGTCAACCACCACAGTTTTCACGCCGTGGGGCGCCAGCGTCTTGGCGAAAAACAGCGCGATGTCCGGGCCGATCTGGCCGGAGCCGATCACGCCAACCTTGTCGAATGTCCGGTTCTTCAACGTGAAAGCCATGGTGTTTCCCCTGTTCGAACGCCCCGGGTTTAGCGTCTGCAGCGGCACGTGCAAGGCGGGATTCAGGTGAAGCGTCAAGTCGCCCAGGCATGAACGTATGTGTCTCAAGCAAATTGGTCGGCGGCCTGCCTTCAGCGCTCAAATCCCCTCGTTGACCGCACCTGAGTCTGCGCCCATACTCCGGGCTGGACACTGACTGGAGACATCATGGCACTCGAGAACGTTTTCATCCCCTACGGCGCTTACTGGGCCAGCCCCTTCGTCAAATGGCAGGGCAGCCTGGCCGACGAAAACTCCGTCACGCTCGCCGCCGCCACGGCCGCGCGCTGGCTGAAGTCGCGCGAGATCTCGCCTGAGGTCTTCACCAGCGTCGCGCTGGGCTTCACGGTGCCCCAGAAGCACAGCTTCTACGGCGCCCCCTGGCTCGCCGGCCTGATCGGCGCGCCCGGCATCACCGGCCCCATGTACTCGCAGGCCTGCGCCACCGGCGCGCGCGTGATTGCGGGCTCGGCCCATGAAATCGAGGCCGGCCTCACCGAGTGCGTGCTGGGCGTGACCTTTGACCGCTGCTCCAACGGCCCGCACGTCGTGTACCCCGCACCCAACGCGCCGGGCGGCACGGCCGACGCCGAGAACTGGGTGATGGATAACTTCAACAAAGACCCGTACGCCAGGAACGCCATGATCCAGACGGCGGAGAACACCGCCAAGGCGCACGGCATCAGCCGCGAAGAGCAGGACGAGTGCACGCTGATCCGCCACGAGCAGTACCTGAAGGGCGCCGAGCTGCGCAAGCGCACCACCTTCGCGATCGAGGTCGGCAGCGGCAAGCGCGCCAAACTGATAGAGACCGACGACGGCGTGTTCCCCACCACGAAAGAGGGCCTCGCCAAACTCAAGCCCGTGCTGCCCGACGGCACCGTCACATTTGGCGCCCAGACCCACCCGGCCGACGGCAACGCCGGCATGATCCTCACCACCAAAGCGCGCGCCGAGCAGCTGAGCCGCGACAAGAGCATCCCCGTGCAGGTGCTGAGCTTCGGCCAGTGCCGCGTGGGCAAGGGCCTGATGCCCACCGCGCCCGTTCCCGCGGCCCAGCAGGCCATGAAGGCGGCCGGCATCGAGCTGAAGGACATCAAGGCGATCAAGACCCACAACCCGTTCGCGGTGAACGACGTGTACTTCGCCAAGCAGACCGGCAAGAAGCTGGAAGAGTTCAACAACTACGGCAGCCCGCTGATTTTCGGCCACCCGCAAGGCCCCACAGGCATGCGCGTGATCATAGAGCTGATCGAAGAGCTGGCCCAGAGTGGCGGAGGTTACGGCCTGTTCACAGGCTGCGCCGCCGGCGACACAGCCATGGCGGCGGTCATCAAGGTAGGGTAGCGCCCGTGGGCGGACATCCTGTCTATCATGTAGGGACACGCGGCAGCGTGTCCCTACTTTTTGCGCGGCCGTCCGCGCGGACGAATCGTTGACTCCAGCCCCAGCTTGCGCGCGGCGTTCTTGCGCCAGGTGTCGTCGCCGAAGGGCGAGCCCCGGTTCACGCACTCGCGCAGCTTGGCCAGCTGCTCGGCCTCTTCTTCCCGGTTCACGAAGCGCAACCAGGGCTGAGGCCGAGGTGTAGGCCCCTCCACCAGCCAGTGCGCGAGGGGAAAAGGGTCTGGCTCCGCGGCTCCAGCCGCGGTGCCTGACCCTTTTCCCGGCTGCGGTGCCTGACCCAATTTCTGCGTGGGCTCCGCGGCCCCACGGGGTCTGGCTCCTTTTCCGGCCGGCGCAGTTTGCCGGGCGGAAAAGGTGCCTGACCCCTTCCCGGGCCCCGAGTCCGAAAAGGGGTCAGGCACCTCCGCTTTCGCTCCGGAGCCTGACCCCATTTCGCGCGCGCTGGAATACAGCCAATCCTGTGCCCTGGCGACCATGCCCGCGCGCACGGGGTTGCGCTCGACGTAGCGCAGCACGGTCAGCAGATGCCCGCCCGGCTCGATCGGGAAGCTGCGGTAGCGCCCCTGCCAGACGTGCCCCGAGCCCCTGTAGTGCTTGTGATAGCGCCGCACATGGCAGGTGGTGGCCCACTGCATGAAGGCCTGCAGGTCACCGTCGCGCCGGGGCCACAGCACCAGGTGGAAGTGGTTGGTCATCAGCACCCAGCCCAGCAGGCGCATGTTGGAGCGCTCGCAGGCCAGGGAAAGGATGCGCTCAAAGGCTGAGAAGTCTTCGGGCTTGTGGAAGACGTTCGCCCGGCCGTTGCCACGGTTGATAACATGGTAGCAGATGCCGCCCCGTGCCGTTCGAAGAGGTCGAGCCATATCGGGAAGCTACCAATCGCACAGAAATCATCAAGATAAAGGAGCCTGACCCCTTTTTGTTTCGCGCTGAGGAGATAGCTTGCTACTACGAAGACTTGAAGCAAGATGAACTGAAGTGGCTTGCTGAAGATGACCTAGTGGGCAAACAGATGGGCGATGTCGTGTATCTGGCGAGTCTGGGTCCACCTCAGTACTTTCAACGCCGCGCAGGTCCCGGCGTCAAGTCCACACTTACTCCAGATTCCGAGTCGAAAACGCGGGGCAGTTTTTCATCATTTGGTCAAGAGATCAAAGAGAGGCGAAGAGCCATTTACCGGTTCTATGCCGTCTACGAAGTTGGTGAACTCGCAGGCGGTGTTATCGAATCGAATGCCATCGGACTCTCAACTCTTGATCGCAAGCAATGATCGCGTATGGAGGCAAAACGGGGTCAGGCTCCTTTGTCCACCGCTCTGCGGGCTGAATCGCAGGTGAGTGCTGTGTCTGCACCGGTGGGCGACAGCCGTCCATCCCGCTGGACGTGATCAACGGCCTGGTGCGCTGTGTGCATCCGGGGATCGACAACCACGTCAGTTTCGGCACGGTGCTGAACGTGGACTATGACGCCGGCCTGATGCAGTCCTACATGGATGTCGAAGACCTGGAAGGCCGCGTGCTGAACGCCATCACTGAGTACACCTGCGACCTCACCGTGCCGAGCAACTACGCCAACCAGCTTAGCAACGGAAAGCGGCGGCCGGTGTCGCGGCACGTGCTATACTTCCGGGCAGGGGGAAGGGAGATCACCTGCCCGGGATGTACGGTCGTTGAGAACACGAAGAGCAAGACCGAGGCTGCCACCAAAGCCGCTTGCAAGGCTCCGGTGCGGCACGGGAGCCTCCAAACCAGCCGCCAGAAAGGGAAATAAAAGAGCCTGAACCCTTTAACGTTCTTTGCGGATCTTCAATGCCCTTGAACACTACCTGCCTTTCATGCGTGCGAATGTGGTCTATTCAAATGATCGATTGAGAAGAATCTTGGGCGGAGATGTTTCTCAGCGCGACCCCGTGTCGCATGGTTTACCTAAATTGCTCGGGAATGTGAGCTACAAGGAGGCGCTTCGTGAGTCGTTCAAGCCCTAGTACTGGCAGCGGGCACAGGTGCCATCGTGCGGATGGCCTAGAAGGTAGATGGGCAGTAAGGCTTCTCTTAGCTTACTCGGTGCTGATGTGTTCCTGCGCGGGATCCGCAGGCAATGCGATGCCTGAGGGAGACGGCAGTGTCAGTGCAGCCTGTGGTGATGCGTCTGGGAATACCAAAGATTACTTTCGCCCCCAACTGAGTACTCGATACGGGGTGCTGATGCGGGTGAAGGCCGAAATGATCCGGCCGAAAGAGCGAACGAAGCTGCCCTCCGCGTCGAAAATAAAAATCATAGAGCGAAATGGGGAAAAAGTAGATCCACCCATCGTACTCTGTTGGAGCCGAACTCCACCCGGAGTCCACGAAGAAGAACAAGAGATCGAAGATGGAGCGACATTCGAGGCTATTGGGTATGAGTGCGTCATCATGGAAGGAATGCCCGAGGGGATCGAGAACTTTGAGGAACTGGAGGGAACCACCGACTACGCATACAGCGGGTGGAACGAGTGGAAGGTGTTTGTCGGCATGTACGTGACGCAGAGTGACTAGGAAGCCATCAAGACCCGGTGGTGGGGTCGACGACGTTCCCCTCGTTGGGTGGCTTTACGACAGTTTCGGCTGTGACGCCCCGTTGGACTACGAAAATTGTGAAGAGGTCCTGTACGTTCAGTTCACGGACGGCCGTGGCCGCCGCCATCACCCGCGTTTACACCTACTTCGGCTTCGGCATCCCGCTGGACGTGGTCAACGGCCTGGTGCGCTGCGTGCATCCGGGCATCGACAACCACGTCAGCTTCGGCACGGTGCTGAACGTGGACTACGACGCCGGTCTGATGCAGTCCTACCTGGAAGTCGAAGACCAGGAAGGCCGCGTGCTGAACGCCATCAAGGCGTACGGCTGCGACCTCACCGTGCTGGGCAACTACGGCAACCTGGCCCCGGGCGTAGGGCCACGCGGCCGCGTGTCCTTGCCAACCAGCGTAGCAATAGAAAGCGGCGGCCGGTGTCGCGGCACGTGCTATACTTCCGGGCAGGGGATGAGAGATCACCTGCCTAGGCTGTACGGTCGTTGAGAACACGAAGAGCAAGACCGAGGCTGCCACCAAAGCCGCTTGCGAAGCTCCGGTGCGGCACGGAAGCCTCCAAACCAGCCGCCAGAAAGGGAAACAAGTGAGCCTGAGCCCTTTAATGTCCCTTCTTGTCATTTTGCTTGTGGCATTGGCACCCCAACTGTGCTGGGCAGCAGACAGATACGATGAGCACGAAGGATTTATCCTGGCATCGTTCATTGACAAGGACTGGTTCAACGCCAACAGCGTGCGTACCGCGCAGCGGGGGGCAGCCACGACCGCTTATGTTTGCCTGGAGTACACTAGAAGCCTTCTCGAAAACCCCAAAGTAGCGGTGTTTCGGGTGCCGATACAGTCGGCATGGACCTTACAAACGCGCAATGGGCTCTGATCGAGCCGCT
>JAANMY010004624.1_pt1 | contig 10161 bp, 5 predicted proteins | sample 7279691 | NCBI WGS metagenome assembly JAANMY01 (sample SAMN14094543, study PRJNA606508) | bioreactor metagenome | isolation source: A lab-scale SPAN reactor treating ammonium-rich wastewater day 388 | place: Ireland: Galway | collected 2018-02-07
ACGATCTTCTCGACTACGCCGGGGTCGGCCAGGGTCGTGATGTCGCCCAACTGCGAGTACTCGCCCGCGGCAATCTTTCGCAGGATGCGCCGTATGATCTTGCCGCTGCGTGTCTTGGGCAGGCCCGCCACTACCTGAATGTGGTCCGGCGTGGCAATAGGCCCGATCTCCCGCCGCACCGCGTTCTTGAAGGCCCCGATGAGTTCTTCGGGGTCTTCCTTCTCGTATTCGGGCTTGATGACCACAAAGGCGTAAATGCCCGTGCCCTTGAGGTCGTGGGGAAAGCCGGTCACCGCGGCTTCGGCCACGGCTTCGTGGGTGATCAGCGCGCTCTCGATTTCCGCCGTACCCAGGCGGTGGCCGCTGACATTGATGACGTCGTCGACGCGGCCCGTGATCCAGTAATAGCCGTCTTCATCGCGCCGGCAGCCGTCGCCGGTGAAGTAGAGCCCCGGGTAGGTGGAAAAGTAGGTCTGCTTGAAGCGGGAGTGGTCGCCGTAGATCGTGCGCGCCTGGCCGGGCCAGGAGCCCCGCAGGCAGAGGTTACCGGTGATGTCGTTGCCGTGGATCTCGTTGCCTTTGTCGTCGACCACCACCGGCTGCACGCCAAAGAAGGGCAGCGTGGCCGAGCCCGGCTTGCAGGGCGTCACGCCGGGCAGGGGGGAAATGAGGATGCCGCCCGTCTCCGTCTGCCACCAGGTGTCAACGACGGCGCAGCGGCCTTCGCCCACGACATCGTGATACCACTGCCAGACCTCCGGGTTGATGGGCTCGCCCACGCTGCCCAGCACGCGCAGGCTGTCGCGCTTGTACTTCGTAACGAAGCTGTCTCCCTCGCGCAGGATGGCGCGCAGGGCCGTGGGCGCCGTGTAGAAGATCGTCGCGCCGATGTCATCCACCACCTGCCAGTAGCGCCCGGCATCGGGCCAGGTGGGAATGCTCTCGAAGATCACCGTTGTGGCGCCGTTGGCCAGGGGGCCGTACACGATATAGCTGTGGCCCGTGACCCAGCCCACGTCGGCGGCGCAGAAGTGAATGTCATCTTCGTGGCAATCGAACACCAGCTTGTGGGTCAGGGAGGCGTAAAGCAGGTAGCCCGCCGTGGTGTGCAGCAACCCCTTGGGCTTGCCCGTGCTGCCGCTGGTGTAAAGGACGAAGAGCGGGTCCTCGCTGTGCATCCACTCGCAGGGGCAGGTGCTGCGCTGGCGCTCCATTTCTTCGTCCAGCCAGAAGTCCCGCCCGGCCTGCATGGGAACCTCCGCGGGGGTGCGCCGCGCCACCAGTACCGTCTTGACCTGCTCAAGCCCTTCAATGGCAGCGTCAGCCGTCTTCTTCAGGGGCAGCTTCTTGCCGCCACGCAGTCCCTCATTGCTGGTGATGAGCACCTTGCAGCCGGCGTCGATGATGCGGCCGCGCCGGGACTCCGCCGAGAAGCCTCCGAAGACGACACTATGCACGGCGCCGATGCGGGCGCAGGCCAGCATGGCATAGGCAGCCTCGGGGATCATGGGCAGGTAGATGCAAACGCGGTCGCCCTTCTTCACGCCATGGGCCAGAAGCACGTTGGCGACCTTGGCCACGTTGTGCTTGAGTTCGCGGTAGCTGATGTACTCGTACTGACCGGGCTCGTCCTTGGCCCAGATGATGGCGGTCTTGCCGGGTGTGGCCGTCGCATGGCGATCGACGCAATTGAAGCATGCGTTGAGCATGCCGCCCCCGAACCAGGCAAAGTCCACGGCCTTGTGGTCGTAGTCGATGATGCTGTGGGGGTGGTGAAACCAGGTCAGCGCCTGGGCCTGCTTGCGCCAGAAGTGGTCAGGCTCGCGCAACGACCAGTAGTAAAGCTGCTTGTACTCCTCGCTGCTCTTGATGTGGGCGCGCCTGGCGACGTGCTTCTTGACAGGAATCATGGGCATGGCTCTCTCCGGCGCGAGACTTTAGCAGCGCGCCCGGGACCCGCCACAGTTCCGGCGGTCACGCCCTGGCGGGGCCTTTGCCAGCGCCCGAGCCAGCCTGCGCGGCATGGGCGTTCGATGAATGGCGGCGCCCATGTAACAAGAATGTCATTAGTGAGCAGCAACATGGGAACTGTGCTGCCCGGCCTGGAAAGCCCAAATTCAGGCTTTCCAGGGCATCACGAACTAACTGGTTGGTGGTTTGTCGCATAAGTATGGCCGGTTTGTGGTCTCCGCATGAGCATATTCGTAACCTTATTTTGGCGATTATGCCTTTGACGGACCAGACCCCAACCCATAGGGAAACGAAAACGCCGCGAATAAACGCGGCGTCTTTGCCTTTGGGATGATCTAGCGCCCGCGATGTTCGGGTTTTGGTGGCGGGACGCTCATGGCGGCGCGTAAGGCGTCGTCTAGCTTGACGCCGGGGAAGGCAAGCCGTTCAAGGCGCGGCGAGCTACTACTCTTTTTCTTTTTCCTGCGTTTACTCATGGTGTACTCGCTGGCGGGGCCGGTGGCTGCTGAGTAGCTGGCGGGGCCGCCTTCGCGGGCTGCTTTGGTTGGTTCGGATATTTGATTAGCGATATGTCGCCGGGCGCACAAACCTTCATGCCCACTATCTTGGAGAGATTTCCCCGCTGGTCAGGGAGAGTCGGCTGTGTTTCTCCGGGACGCTTACGGAATTGGTCAGTTGTGAAAAACGTGGACACCTTGGCAAACCGGGCGCAAGCCAAATGAATCGCATCAGCAATCTCCATTGGTATGGCCTTGGGTTTGTGAAGCATGCACCTCTGTTTGATTGAGCGGGCATCACGCGCAATTTGCGGGTTAAGGGACACGAAATGAACTGGCGACTTCTCATCATTCCAGAGGGCTTCGATAGCTTGCTCTTCTTGGGCTGTCAGTGGCCCAACGAACACGTCGGCGACAAAAACTACCTCGGCAATCGAAATTTCGGACGTGTAGATTTTGCGATTTCCCTGAATCGCGTCATTCCAAAGAGCTTGGGCTGTAGTCCCGCGTTCGTCGTTTTTGCCCTTAAGCAGGTCAAGGAACACCGTAGTGTCCCAATACTCGAACTTCTTGGCGGGTTTCCGCGCGCTTTTTCTAAACCTCGCCATTGCGTATCCGCCTGACTGCCTCGTCTGACTCGACGTTGAGGCGATCTTTGAATAGCCCCGGAATCTGGTCAAAGGCTCCTGCCGCAACCAGTTCCCGCTCTTCTATGCGGGTAATTGATCTAACCGCTATTGGCTTTCCAGAAACGGCGTCGCGCGAAATTAGACCATCCACTTCAACCATTTGGCCGAGCAGCCCGTCGAGCCAAGCCCGTTGCTGAGGCTCTAAGTAGCAAAGCACGACATTCCCTGACTTCGGGTCATCTAACTCGAAGAGCAAGTCCTTTCGGATGTTCACCACATAGGCCCTGCCGGACACCGTTCCCAAAACCGGCCGCTCCATAAATGAGGCGTTATCGACTTGCTGCTTTTCCTCCGCAACCTTTGGCGGCAATGGGCGCAGCGTTGCGTCTCCCGACCGCGTGGAGACGACGACGCCGGTGATTTTTCCGTTGAGAACCGCCCTCAGACTATCAACAGCCTTTTTCTCGGCAGGCGAAGGGTTGCGCTGCCTTCCTGAAATCAGGCCCCTGACGCGCTCAACGATCACGGTGCGCCTGGTTTCAAATCGCGGCTCTAATTTCGGCTCTGCTTCCAGCCGTAAAGGGCTGTTGTAGGACAATGCGTGCACCTTCCACTCGGAAGGTGCACCGGTGCCCTTCAAAACAGTCTTGGCCGCGTTATGCAGGACCGCATCAAAGCGCGAAAGGGCTGCGATTAGGGCACCTGTTGAAAGATCGTGCCCGTCAAATTGAACCGTCAGTGTGCGCGCGCCATCCATGCGCGAGTACTGTAACACGTGCCGCGACGAGATTAAATAGCCCACCTTTTGCAGTTGTTTTTCGGAGTCAACTCCGCGATCCAAGCGGCTTCCGGTACATCAACCGCTTGCCTTCCGTCTGTGTGAGGGCCACGTTCATGCGTTCGCCATCTTTGCAGCCCCGCAGATTGTAGCGGAACGCGAACTCATCTAAGTAAAGCTGCAAGTGCCGCTTATCGACGTGATGGTACGCGCCGTGCAAGCCGCGCTTGAGCAAGGAGAAGAAGCCTTCCAGCGTGTTGATATGCGAGTCGCCTTTGACGTACTCACCTTCCCCGTGATTCACGGTTTCATGGCCGCCGAAATCCGCTGCGATCTTCTTGTAGGCCGGGTATTCGTCGGTGTGGAGTGTTGCGTTCTTGGCGACGTGAGCGTTCAACATCGCGCGCAAGTTGGTAGCGTTCACGCCTTCGGTTGCCCGAACGCGCAGAGCGCCGCCCCGTTCAAACAGGGCAACAACGGGGGCTTTGCCGACAGAGCCGCGTCCCTGATTCAGCCTTTTGTTCGCGTGCTTGTTCCGCTCTTTGCCGCCGATAAAGGTTTCATCGCACTCAACTTCCCCTGCAAGGAGGCGACGAAAAGGCAACTCCTTCATGGCGTAACGGATGCGGTGCGCCATGTGCCATGCGGATTTGTAGGAGCCAAGCTCTAGCTCGCGCTGAAGCTGCAAAGCGGAAACGCCTTTCTTGGACGCGCACATCATGGAGAACGCAATCAACCACTTCCGCAACGGAATGTGGGAGTCTTCAAAGATGGTGCCCACGCGCACGGTGAACTTGGCGAGGCAGTCGCGGCACTTCCAAGTACGGGCGGGAGTGCTCTTGCCGGCCATGAGGTGCGCGTTTCCGACAACGCCGCACTTGGGGCACACGGGCTGCTTGTTCGGCCAACGGATGCCTTCTAGGTACTCGTGCGCTTGTTCTTCGGTGAGACTGGCGATGTATTGCGTGGACATGGCGTCTTTCCTTTCGACGCCCGAATTCTACAGCTTGTGGCATGGTCCGTCAAGTGCATAATCGCCCTTATTTTCATCTCAATCAGCTCATCCGACCACGAAACGCAGGAGACTTCTCCATGTGCCGCGACAGATTTATCGCACTGATGTTGGTCGTTCTCGGCTTCGCGGGCGCTGCAGAGGCCCAGACCTGGGTGCTGGGGCAACCCTCAACGGCCGCGGGCACGGGCATCACCTGGTATGGCGCCACCACCAGCCAGTGGAACATGGGCTATGAGTTCACATGTAACGTCGCCAACGTCACGGTCACCCACTTGGGCTGCGCCTGGCCGGACACCGAGGCCCACCCCTGCGCCCTCTTCAACGCCACCACTCAGGCCCTGATCGCCCAGGTCACGACTTCCACGGCCGCGACTTCCGGCGCCTGGCGTTCCGGCGCCCTGACCACGCCCGTGGTCCTGACCCAGGGCCAGAACTATGTCGTAGCCTCCCTCAAGAGCGCTACGCAGGGCTACATCGGTGTGAACTCCAGCGCCCCCGCAGCCTGGCACCCCACCTCCGGAGCCATCACCCACATCCGCGACCGCTGGGCCAGCAGCACTACGGTCACGACCTTTCCCGCCAGCACCAGCAGCCAGTGGCACTGGGGCCCCGCTGACTTCGCTTACACCACGGGGCCGGGCATTACGGTCGCGGCCACGGCGGGAACGTCACAGAACGTCTACGCCAACAGCACCGGCACCGGAAGCAACGGCATCTCCGCCGGGACTTTCACCCTCAGTGCCAACAGCTCCGGCGCGGCGACGCTGAACAGCATCAACATCACGGCTCAGGGCACGGGCAACGACTCCAACGCCTACTCCGAAGTGCGCCTGTATGAAGACACGGGCGGCACGGCGGGCGTCTATGACCCCGGCGTGGACACGCCCTACGGCGCGGCCGCCACGGTTTTCCCCGCCGACAACGGCACCCTCACCTTCACCCAGTCGCAGAACTTCTCGGCCTCGCAGACCCGAAGATACTTCATCGTCGTCAAGCTCAACGGCAGCACCCTGGCCACTTCAGGCCAGACCTTCAACTTCCAGGTCGGAGATATCAGCGTAGCCGCGCCGGCCAGCAAGTCGGGCGTGCCGTCGGGCACCATGAACGGGCTGACGATTCTCTCGCCCGCGTTCACGTTCACGGACAACACGTCGGCCACGCAGGGCACGGCCTATCCCTCCAGCGGCGGCTACGTGATGCAGGATTTCACGGTGGCCTACCCCGCCGGTCCGGACAACGCCCTGGCCAGCATCACGCTCACGGCCCAGGGCAGCGGCAATGACTCCACGGCCTATGCCTCCGTGGCGCTGTACTTCGACACGGACTCCAGCGGCAGCTACACCGGCGGCGACGCCCAGGTTGCCACCACGGCCGCCTTCAGCGCAGACAACGGCACGGCCACCCTGACCCTGACCGGCAGCAACAGCTTTACCGCCGGCGGGCCTTCGCGCCGCTACTTCGTGGTGGTGGCCTTCAACACCACGCCGACGGCCACCCAGACCTTCCAGACCCGCATCACCGCCGTCTCCGGCAGCTACACCACCACCACGGGCACCAATGTGCCCTCGCCCACGGGCGGCTTCACTGCGGGCTACCAGATCGGCCAGCTCAGCTTCACGTTTGCCGACGCCAGCCCCGCCGCGCAGGCCAACGCCTACCTCGGCGGCAGCGACTTCCTGCTCCAGTCCTTCACCGTCAATTACGCCGCGGGCCCCAACAACACCCTGGGCACCATCACCCTGACGGCCGCCGGCAGCGGCAACGACCTCAATGATTACGCGTCCGTGCGCCTCTACCGCGACGCCAACTCCAACACGACCTACGACGTCGGCGTGGACGCCCTCGTGGACACCGTGGCCTCCTTCAACGCGGACAACGGCACCCTGAACTTCACCCTCTCCGGCGCCGAGGCCCAGTTCACCGCCGCCCAGACCAAGCGCTTCTATGTCGTCGCCGCCTTCAACATGAACGGCGCCAACAACACCACCTTCCAGAGCCAGGTCACCGCCGCCTCCGCCATGGGCCTGGGCGCCAACGCCCAGGGCCTGCCCGCCCCGGCAGCCGGGCCAGCGCCGGGCCTGCTGCTGCTGGCCAACAATCTTGTCTTCACCCTCAACGGCCCCGGCGCGGCGACCACCGTGTACAACAACGCCCAGGGTCCCAACAACGAGGGCCTGGTGCTGCTGGATGTCACGGTCAACACGATTTCGGCGGCCTGGACGCTGAACAGCATCACGTTCCGCGCCTCCGGCACGGGCGATGACGCCACGGCCTACAGCAACATTGCGCTGTACGAGGACAGCAACGCCTCGGGCGCCTATGACGGTCCCTCGGGCGGCGACGCCCTGGCCGTGGCTTCGGCGGGCACGTCCTTCAACGCCAACGACGGCACCTACACGGCCACGCTCAGCAACGGGGCCTTTGCCGCGTCCACCACGCGCCGCTTCTTCCTGGTGGTGCGCTTTGGCGGCACGGCAGTCACGGGCCAGACCTTCAATGCCCGCGTGGACAGCGTGACGGCCACGCCGCCCTCGGGCGGCCAGACCACGGGGGTGCCCTCGAGCTACACGACGTCGTTCATCATTGATTCGCCGGCGCTGACGGTGGCCGGCGCGCCGGGCGCGCCGGGCGCGGCCGTGGTTGAGGGCGGCGCGGCCTTTGCCCACTCCCTGGGCCTGCTGCGCCTGAGCGCGACGAACAACAACGTGACGGTCACGGGCCTGACCCTGACGCCGGGCGGCACGGGCGACTTCGCCACGGACCTGGCGGCGGCCAACGGCCTGGAGCTGTACCTGGACAACGGCAACGGCACTTTTGACGGCGCCCCCACGGACAGCCTGCTGTTCAGCGGGCCCGGCGTGAGCAGCGCCAACGTGTGCAACTTCACCTCCAGCGTGACCGTGAACAACGGCCAGAGCCGCGACATCTGGGTGCGGCTCAACGTGCTGGGCACGGCGGGCGGCAGCGTGCCGGAGACGTTCACGGCCATGATCGCCAACACGACGGACGTGGCGGTGGTGGGCAGCCCGGCGGTTCTGATGGGCACGCCCTCGCCCACGACGAACTCCCTGAGCGTGGTGATCTTCGCGGTGACGGGCGTGACGCCGGTGACGGGCCCGCAGAGCGGCGGCACGGCCTTGACGATCACGGGCTCGGGCTTTCTGGCGCCGCTGACGGTGACGATCGGCGGCGTGCTGTGCACGGGCACGCCGACGATCAGCGCGGGCAACACCCAGATCACGGGCCTGATGACACCCGCGGGCGCGGGCAACAACCTGCCCATCGTGGTGACCAGCGGCTCGCTGACGCCCAAGGCCGCGCCGGTGCAGTTCAGCTACTTCGGCGGCAGCTTCATCGGCGGCGGCGCGGGAGGCGGCGGAGGCGGCGGCGGCTCGGGCTGCAACGCAAAGGCCGACGGCTCGCCTTGGGCGGCTTTGCTGGCGCTGCTGGCCCTGAGCGCCGCGGCGTTTGCCCTGGCCCGCCTGCGCCGCGCCTGAGCCCGCGTCTCAAGGCACCCCAAGCAGAAAAGCGCCCCGCCCTCACCGGCGGGGCTGCTTCTTTGGCCCCGGCACCCCTGCCCATGTGCCTGCACGCCGACAGCACCCGCCAGGAAATGCAGCCGGAGACCAAAGCACCCCGCCTTTCCCATGGCTCTAGAACATCAAGCGGGTGGTGCCGGGAACACGGAAGTGCGCCACGCTCAACTCCAGCCGTCGCTGGCCGATGCCGGCGCGGCGGCGCGCGAGTTCAAACATGCGCTCCACGGCCCTGACCGTGAAGCCCTCGCCCTTCATGCGCTTGCCGAAGCGGGAGTCATTGAGTTCGCCGCCGCGCGCCTCGCGGATGCGCTTGAGTATTTTTTCGCGGCGCGCCGGATAGTGGCTCTCGAGCCATTGCGTGAACAGGGGGCCCACGGCATGGGGCAGGCGCAGTACCGTGAAACCCGCAAAGCGAGCGCCGGCGGTGCCCGCGCGCGCGACAATCTCCGGGACCTCGGTCTCGTTGAGCCCCGGAATAATGGGCGCCACCATCACCCCGGCGGGAACGCCGGCCTTGTTCAGCCGCGCCAGAGCCTCCAGGCGTTTGAGCCCCGTGCTGGTGCGGGGCTCGAGCAGGGGGCGCAGTTCTTCGTTGAGGGTGGTCACGCTGAGGGCGACACTGACACAGTCAAAGCGCGCCAGCTCGGCCAGAACGTCGAGGTCGCGCAGTATCAGAGCGTTCTTGGTGATGAGCATGACGGGGTTGCGGAACTCCGCGCAGACCTCAAGCACCCGGCGCGTTACCTCGAGCTTGCGTTCCACAGGCTGGTACGGGTCTGTCACGCCGGAGAGCGCCAGTTTCTGCGGTTTCCATGACGGCAGGCTGAACTCGCGGCGCAGCAGTTCGGCGGCGCGCAGCTTGACGAAAATCTTCGTCTCGAAATCCAGGCCCGCAGATAGCCCCAGATGCTCGTGGTAGGGCCGGGCATAGCAGTAGATGCAGCCGTGCTCGCAGCCCCGGTAAGGATTGACGCTGGCTTCGTAGGGGATGTCCGGACTGTCGTTACGCGAAATGATGCTCTGGCTGTCGTCTTCAAAGAACTGCGTGGCAGGCGCCGGCGCGTCTTCTTCCTGGGGTTGCCACTCCACCCCGATACGCGTGAAGCGATTTTCAGGGTTGAATGCCGCGCCGCGGCCGTGAAGGGCTGCAGGAGAGTCCGCCATGGCCCCATGATAGCAGGCCGGGCGACGCCTTATGGGCCTGCGGGGAGGGCACAGGTCTAGCGCCTGCTAACTTAGCGGGTTTGCGGGCAGCGGCCGCCTGTGCGCGGCCTTGGAAGCCCAGGCGCGGCTGCTATCATTTCGCGCCCGAAGCGGAGGTTGTTTTACGTGAAACGGCTTGTCCTGATTCTGATGGCGTTGACCCTGGCGGCCTGCGGAGGCGTGCGGCGCGCCACGGACCTCGGCGGCGGCGGCGGGCACAGCGTTGTCGGCCTGCTGAGTTCCCGCGAACAGGCCCACGCCGCCATGGGTGAAGGCGCTTTGGCCTTTGACCTGCGCAGCCCCTCCGATTGGTCCCGGGGCCGCCTGCCCGGAGCACGCAACATCGCGCTCGATGAGTTGCGCGCCGGTCGCGGCCTGCCCGACGACCTCGACGCCCTGATCCTCTTCTACGGCACCGGCCCCCTTGACCGCACCGCCGAAGACGCCGCCGAGCTGGCCGCCTCGCGAGGCTACCGGCGCGTGCTCTACTTCACCGGCGGCTTTGAGGCTTGGCAGGGCGCGAAGTAAT
>JAANMY010004625.1_pt1 | contig 10161 bp, 10 predicted proteins | sample 7279691 | NCBI WGS metagenome assembly JAANMY01 (sample SAMN14094543, study PRJNA606508) | bioreactor metagenome | isolation source: A lab-scale SPAN reactor treating ammonium-rich wastewater day 388 | place: Ireland: Galway | collected 2018-02-07
GGCGTGGCGAAGATCTGCTTGATGCCGTCCCACATGCCGCCGCCGACCGCCTCGCCGCCGGCCTGATCGGGGCGCACGTGGGCATGCGCGCGTGCCCAGCGTCCCAGCCACACCACGCAGCCCACCGCGATGCCAAGCAGCGAGGCCGACACCAGCAGCAGCGGCGCCACGCCCAGCACCTGCACCAGCCCGCGGGTCAGGGTCGGTCCGGCCACCGCGCCGGCGGTGCCGGCCACGGCGATGATCGGGAACAGCCGCTTGGCCTGCTCCGCGTCCCAGATGTCGGTCATGAAGATCCAGAACAGCGACACCACGAACAGGTTGAAGACGCTCACCCACACGAAGAACGCGATGCCCAGCGTGCGCTGCGGCAGCAGGCCGGGATCGGCGAAGAACGGCACGAAGGCCAGCAGGCAGGCGATGCCCGCCAGGTTGAACAGCGGCACCACGATGTGGCGCGGCCAGCGCGAGACCACCGCGCCGAACACCGGCGCCAGCAGCAGCATGCAGGCGAAGGTCGCGCCGTAGAACCACGGCAGCTGGGTGGAACCGACCGCCGCCGACAGCTGCTCGCGAACCGGCCGGATCATGTAGTACGCCGCCAGCACGCAGAAGAAGTAGAGGAAGGACACCGCCACCGCCGGCCATTCGCCCTGGCGGATGCGGCGGGATGGGGCGGAAGCGGAATCTGCGTCGGCGGCTGCGGTCATCCGCGCACGGTAGCCGACCGGCGCGACGCATGTCACCGTCGGGTCCTGCGCTGGCGATATGCCTCGGTCAAACGCGCCCCGTTCAATCGTCCGCACTCGATTCACCCACTGAACAATGTGATGCAAATCAAACAGATGTCGCGACTACTTCGCCCTGTTCATGCATAAGCGGGAAAGGCCGACTATATTTCCGGCAGATCGATTCACCAGAGGGGACGTCATGCGCGCACGCCGCCGGAAAGCGCTGATCGCGTTCAAGCTCGCCACTTTCGCCATCCTGATGCCGGCCACCGCCGGCCTGTCCGCCCAGACCACGCTCGGCTGGCCGTCCAACTCGGGCCAGAACCCGGCTACCGCGCCCGCGCAGTCCGCGCCGTCCGCCCTCGACAACTACCTGCAGCAGCAGGCGTACCCGCAGCCGGTTCCGGTCGCGCCGTTGCCGTTCGACGCACGCACCTTCGAAGGCTTCGCCCAGCAGCTGGTCAGCAACCAGCGCATCCCGGGCCTGGCGGTCGCGATCGTCCAGAACGGGCGCATCGTCAGCGCGCGCGGCTACGGCATCACCGACACCAGCCGGCCCGAGCCGGTCGATGCGCATACCGTGTTCCGCCTGGCCTCGCTGTCCAAGTCCTTCGCCGGCACGCTGACCGGCATCCTGGTCAACGACGGCGTGCTGTCGTGGAGCCAGCCGGTGGTGCGCTACGTGCCGGGCTTCCGCCTGAGCAGTGCCGATTCCACTTCGCAACTGACCGTCGCCAACGTGCTGAGCCAGAGCACCGGCCTGACCCGCAACGCCTTCGACCGCGACATCGAGGCCAACGCCAGTTATTACGATGTGCGTTCCAAGCTGGCCGGCGCGCCGCTGCGCTGTGCGCCGGGCGCCTGCTACTCCTACCAGAACGTCGCCTTCAGCGTGATCGGCGACGTCGTGCATGCCGCGACCGGCCGCTATTACGACGACAACGTGCAGGCCCGCATCTTCAAGCCGCTGGGCATGCACGATGCGAGCCTGGGCCTGGAAGGCATCCAGGGCAGCCCGCGCTGGGCCAAGCCGCATGTGCGCGGCGGTGGCGGCTGGCGCTCGCTGATGCCGAAGCCGACCTACTATCGGCTCGCGCCGGCAGCGGGCGTCAATGCCAGCATCACCGACATGGCGCAGTACCTCATCGCGCAGACCGGGCACCGCCCCGACGTGCTGCCGGCCAACCTGCTGCAGACCATCCACAGCGCGCGCGTCGACACGCCGACTGAACTGCGCGGTTCCAGCTGGCGTCGCGAGCGGCTCAGCTCGGCCGGTTACGGCCTGGGCTGGCGCGTCTACAACTACGCCGGCCACAAGCTCTACTTCCACGGCGGCGCGGTGCAGGGCTATCGCGGCGCGATGGCGCTGCTGCCCGACCGCGACCTCGGCATCGCCATCCTCTGGAACAGCGAGAGCAGCCTGCCCTCCGGCCTGCTGCCGACCATCCTCGACAGCGCCATCGGCCTGCCGCAGGTGGCCTGGCTCAAGATCGACAACATGCCGATCGGCACGCCCGTGCCGGGCATGGAGGAAGAGAGCGAAGGCATCGGCAGCTCGTCCGGCGACGGCAACACCCCGCCGCGCTGATCCCGGCGCAACGCCAAGCAAAAAAAAACCCGCGTTGATCGCGGGTTTTTTGGTATCCGAATGACCGGAACCCAAGTATCCGGCCGCCTCCGCCTGGGCGCGAAGGGCGGCTGGACAAGTGCCGATATCAGATCGTCGGCATCGGCATCGGCGGCATCGCAGCCGGGGCCTTCTTGGCTTTCTTCGCGGCCGGCTTCTTGGCGGCCTTCTTCACGGCTTTCTTGGCGGTCTTCTTGGCAGCGGGCTTCTTGGCCGCAGCCTTCTTGACGGCCTTCTTCGCGGCCTTCTTCACCGGCTTCTTGGCAGTCTTCTTGGCAGCGGCCTTCTTGGCAACCTTCTTCACCGCCTTCTTCGCGGTCTTCTTGGCGGCCTTCTTCGGTGCAGCCTTCTTCGCGACCTTCTTCACCGCCTTCTTCGCGGTCTTCTTCACGGCCTTCTTCGCGGTCTTCTTGGCGACCTTCTTGGCGGCCGGCTTCTTGGCAACCTTCTTCGCCGCCTTCTTCGCGGTGGCCTTCTTGGCCACCTTCTTCACGGCTTTCTTCGCCGCCTTCTTGGCGGGGCTCTTCTTCGCAACTTTCTTCATCGCCATGTCATGGCTCCTTGTCATTGGGACTTGCTGTCAGCTGCCCAGGCTTGCACGCCGCGGGAGTCGGACCCGCGCCGGACCGGCCGCGCGCGGTGCGCGAGGCGACGGTGTGGATGCGCGCACCGGGAAGATGCGCGCGGATACGAAAGAACCCGCGTCGGTCAACGAAGCGGGTTCCTGGATGCCTGCACGGGCGGAAAGGAAAGTCCGGCGAACCCCGCTCCGTTTGGAAGCGGCGGCGATGGCAGCACTCGCTGCTTCGACCTGGTTCGTGTTGGCGCTGGACAATTCCATCGACCCGTTGTTTTCGCGAAACCTAATCACGGTTTTTTTCACTGTCAACACATGACGGGAATTTTTTCCGTGCGCGGAGGCGCGGACGCGGCCGCGGAAGCTTGCCGCCGGCGACCAAGCGTTGCCGTTGCGTGATGCACCGGACGCATGACGCGTCGACACACATCGAAATCCATGCTTGAAAACAAGCCTGTTTGCGAAAGCGCTTCGTCGCCGCGCGATGTGGCGTTCGAACACCGGCCCGACTGATCAATCCAGGATCGCGTCCGCGCACACCGCTTCCCGCCATCGAAAAAATTTTCCCCCGCGATGTTTTTTTTGCACCGCGGGAACGGTTTTGCGCGAAAAATTTTCCGCGCGTGCGCCAAGCATCCGGCACGCCGAAACAAAAATGGCCGCCCGGAGGCGGCCATCGATTCACGGGCGAAGGATCGACTCAGTGGTCGTCGTCTTCCATGCCGGCGGCATAGTCGTCGGCGGAGAGCAGCGCGTTGGCCTGGTCCGGTTCGCTCATCTCGACGACGAACAGCCAGCCGTCGCCGAACGCGTCTTCGTTGATCGTTTCCGGCTTGTCGGCGAGCGCCTCGTTGACCTCGACCACCTTGCCGCTGACCGGCGCGTAGACGTCCGACGCCGCCTTCACCGATTCCACCACCGCGCAGGCGTTGCCGGCTTGCAGTTCGTCGCCGACCGCGGGCAGTTCGACATAGACCAGGTCGCCGAGCAGACCCTGCGCATGGTCGGAGATGCCGACCGTCGCGCGGCCGTCGCCTTCGACGCGCACCCATTCGTGGGATTTCAGGAACTTCAGATCGCCGGGGATTTCGCTGCTCATGGGGAGACTCCGGGGTGGATGGGATGGCGGCTAGTCTAGCGTTTCGGTCAGGGTTCGAGACACGGGCATCAGGCGGCGTCGACCAGCACGGCGCCTTCGCGCACGAACGGGAACTTGACGATGCGCACCGGCACTTCCTTGCCGCGGATGTCGACGCGCACATCGCCCGGCTCGCCCGCCGGAATCCGCGCGAACGCGATCGCCTTGCCGATGGTCGGCGAGAAGGTGCCCGAGAGGATCTCGCCCTCGCCGTTCGCGGTCAGCACCTTCTGGCCGTGGCGAAGCACGCCCTTCTCGTCCATCACCAGCCCGACCATCTGCCGCGGCGCGCCTCCGGCCGCCTGCTTCTCCAGCACGGCACGGCCGTTGAAGTCGCGGCCTTCGTCGAGCGCGACGGTCCAGGCCAGCGCCGCCTCGTAGGGCGACACGGACTCGTCCATGTCCTGCCCGTAGAGGTTCATGCCGGCTTCGAGGCGGAGCGTGTCGCGGGCACCGAGGCCAGCGGGCTTCACCCCGGCGTCGACCAGCGCGTTCCACAGCGCCACGGTCTGTGCCTCCGGCACGATCACTTCGAAGCCGTCCTCGCCGGTGTAGCCGGTGCGGGCGACGAACAGCGGCACGCCGGCGGCGGTTTCCGTTTCCAGCGCGGCGAAGCGGCCCAGCTTCTCCGCCTTGGCGCGGTCGGCCTCGCGCAGCAGGCCGACGACCTTGGCGCGGGCATTCGGGCCCTGCACCGCGATCATCCCGAACTCCGGCCGCTCGACGACTTCGACACCGAACGGTGCGGCCTGCGCGCCGATCCACGCCAGGTCCTTGTCGCGGGTGCCGGCGTTGACCACCAGCCGGAACCAGTCTTCGCGCATGTAATAGATGATGAGGTCGTCGATGATGCCGCCGTCCTCGTTCAACATGCAGGTGTAGAGCGCCTTGCCGGGCTTCTGCAGCTTGTCCACCGAATTGGCGACGAGCCTGCGCAGGAACTCGCGGACGCGCTCCCCGCGCAGGTCGACGACGGTCATGTGGGAGACGTCGAACATGCCGGCGTCGCGGCGGACCTGGTGGTGCTCGTCAAGCTGCGAGCCGTAGTGGATCGGCATGTCCCAGCCGCCGAAATCAACCATCTTCGCGCCCATCGCGCGGTGGGTGTCGTTGAGGATGGTCTTCTGGGTCATGTCGGGCTCGCGCTGTAGGGAGCCCGGATTATCGCATCGCCACGGATCGGGGCCGCCGGGGTTGCCGCACGGCCCCGTGCATGGTCAGGCCGGCACCACCTGCAACGTCATGCCACGCGTGGCGACCACGCGGACGCGGCTGCCGGCCGGCAGGTCGGGGCCTTCGACGGTCCAGAACGCGTCGGCGATCTGCACCTGGCCGCTGCCATCGATGATCGGGCTCACAAGCAGTGTCGTCTGCCCCACCAGCTGCTCCGCGCGCCGGTTCAACGAAGGCTGGTCGCTCTGGCGGCCGCGGCCTCGGAACCATGTCCGGTAGATCGCCACCGACACGAAGCTCAGCACGATGAACAACACGACCTGCACCAGCACGCTCATGCCGGGCACCAGCAGCACGATCAGGAAGACCACCGCCGCCGCGAGGCCCAGCCAGAGCAGGAAGGCGCCCGGCACCAACGTTTCCGCGGCGATCAGCGCGAACGCGAGCGCGGCCCAGGTGAAGACATCCCAGCGCATGGCTCAGCCTCCGGTCGGGAACTGCGCGCGCGGTGGCTGCGGCGGACGCGGCGGCGTGCTGCCGTTGCGCTCCAGCGCCTCCTTCGCCAGTTCGCCGATGCCGGCCAGCGAGCCGATCACGCCGGCGGACTCCATCGGCATCATCACGAACTTCTGGTTCGGCGCCTCGGCCAGCGCCTTGAACGCCTCGATGTACTTCTGCGCGACGAAGTAGTTGATCGCCTGCACGTTGCCGCCGGCGATCGCGTCCGACACCACGCGCGTGGCGGTGGCCTCGGCCTCGGCCAGGCGCTCGCGGGCCTCGGCCTCGCGGAAGGCGGCTTCGCGCTCTCCCTCGGCCGCCAGGATGTTCGACTGCTTCTCGCCCTCGGCCTTGAGGATGGCCGCCTGGCGGAAGCCCTCGGCTTCGAGGATGTTGGCGCGCTTCTCGCGCTCGGCCTTCATCTGCCGTGCCATCGAATCCACCAGGTCACGCGGCGGCGCGATGTCCTTCAGCTCGATGCGGTTGACCTTGATGCCCCAGGGATGGGTCGCCTGGTCCACCGCGACCAGCACCTTGGAGTTGATCTCGTCGCGCTTCGACAGCGACTCGTCCAGGTCCATCGAACCGATCGCGGTGCGGATGTTGGTCATCACCAGGTTGAGGACGGCGATCTCCAGCTGCGCCACTTCATACGCGGCCTTGGCCGCATCCAGCACCTGGAAGAACACGATGCCGTCGACCTTCACCACCGCGTTGTCCTTGGTGATGACGTCCTGGCTGGGCACCTCCAGCACCTGCTCCATCATGTTGATCTTCCGGCCGATGCCCTGGTAGATGGGAATCAGGAAGTGCAGCCCCGGCGACAACGTGTGGGTGTACTTGCCGAACGCCTCCACCGTCCATTCGTAGCCCTGCGGCACCATGCGCACCGCCTTGAACAGGACGATGACGCCCGCCACGAGCAACACCAATGCCAACATCGGTCCACTGAACATGCTTTCCCCTCCGTGCGGATGCGTGATGGCCCGAGTATACGGAGTGGCGGAGGCTTCCCGCCCCGCGCGGGATCAACAGCCGGACGGCAGCGCCACGCCTTCCGCGCGGGCGATGCGACGGGCGATGTCGCGGCCGATGCCGGAGACGGCGGTCCAGCCCAGCGCTGCACCCTCCCCCTTCCGCGCCGGCTCGACGCGCAGGAACGAGGCCGACCAGCTCCCACCGCCCAGCCAGCCCTCGAAGCAACGCCTGAGCGCGACGCAGGGTCGGCAGATGTCGGCGCGCCGCTCGCTGGCGACGCAGGGCAGGCGCGCCCGCAGCGCCTCCCATTGCCGGTAGTCGCTGTCGGGCAGCAGGAACAGGCGCATGCAGCTGCGTCCCGCCTGGTCGAGGAAGCGCAGGCTTTCACGGGCGCCGTCGTCGTCCACGCAGCTTTCGGCGCAGACATCGCGCGCGCCCTGCCACGCCGCCAACTCGCTCCGCCATGCCTGCGGATACAGGCACAGCAACGGTCCGACACCGGCCAGCAGATCGCCGTCCAGCGCCGCCACCGGCACCCGCGGGAACACCGCCTGCCGGCACATCGACATGGTTACTTGGTGAGGATCAGCTTGTCGCTGCGGGTGTGCCGCAACCGGTACCAGGTATCGCCGTGGCGGATCAGCAATTCACGGCGGCCACGCAGCAGGTCACGGCTCGTGACCACGTCGATCGGCGGCTGTGGCGCACGGGCGGTGGGAACGCCGGCGGCGTGTGCGGATGCATACAGGGTGGCGGCGGCGCTTTCGTCGGCAACGTCGAGATCGAACACGGCGGACTCCTTGGGGATGGGGGATCGGTTTAAATGAGAATAGTTATCATTTGCGTCAATGGCAAGCATCGCCCTTTACAATCGCGCCAGCTCCTCGGGGAGTAGCCCGCCGGCCTGGTAGCCGGGGCGCGCGTCAACACACTTGGCCGGCCGGCCATGGCGCGCGAGGCGATGCGGTCACGCATCGCGGGGCAAGACCGAAGGCAGGCGGGGCGCCCCACGGCCGGGCGGCGTCCCGCATGCTTTCGCGTTCCTTGTTCCGCCCGGCCCCGGAGTCCTGCATGAGCGACATTCCTTTCTATGCGGCGCTGATTTCCACCGGCACCGTGGCGCTGGCCGAAATCGGCGACAAGACCCAGCTGCTGGCCCTGCTGCTGGCCGCGCGTTTCCGCAAGCCCTGGCCGATCATCGGCGGCATCCTGCTGGCCACCCTGCTCAACCATGCGCTGGCCGGCTGGCTCGGCACGCTGGTCGCGCAATGGCTGACGCCCGGGGTGCTGCGCTGGGTGGTGGCCGTGAGCTTCATCGCCATCGCGCTGTGGACGCTGAAGCCGGACACGCTGGAGGACGATGCCGCCCTGCCCGCGCGCGGCGCCTTCATCGCCACCACCATCGCGTTCTTCCTGGCCGAGATCGGCGACAAGACCCAGGTGGCCACCATCCTGCTCGCCGCCAAGTACCCGCCGCTCTGGCAGGTGGTGCTGGGCACGACGGTGGGGATGCTGCTGGCCAACGTGCCGGTGGTGCTGCTCGGCAGCCGCTTCGCGCAGAAGCTGCCCTTGAAGGCCGCCCGCATCACCGCCGCGGTGGTGTTCCTGGCGCTGGGGCTGTGGGCGGCGTTCCGCGGGATCGGCTGAGTTCGCACGCCCGCTGGCGCTGCAACGCCGCGGGCGCATAATCCGGCCGAAGGGGCTCGGGAGAACCGCGTGGCGGGGACGACGATGGGCTGGACAGGCATCCTGCGGCGCCTGTTCGCGCAACCCGACGAGGTGATGCTGGAAACCGGCGCCGGCGGCGAACTGGTGGTGGCCCGCATGCGCGCGTGGTCCAGCCCGCTCCTGTTGCTGCTGCCGCTGGCCAGCCAGCTGACCGGCGGCTCCGGCGCGGAGACGTGGATCGGCGTGTTCGGCGCCTGCGTGACCATCGTCTGTTCGATGTTGCTGCTGCACCTGGCCCGCCAGCGCGGGCGCTATCGCTGGCTTCCGTTCGCAAGCGGCACGTTCGACATCTCCATCATCACGATCCTGCTCGCGCTGCTGGCGCTGTACGACCCGGCCGCCGGCATCAACAGCATGGTGATCTGGAGCTTCTACCTGATCAGCATCTTCCTGACCGCGCTGCGCAACGACGGGCGGCTGGCGGCGTGGGTGGGCGTGCTGGCGATGCTGCAGTTCTGGGCGCTCGGCGCGTGGATCCTGGGCACCCACCAGGCCGCGCAACTGGCGTCGCCCGGCTACGGCACGGCGAACTGGGGCAACGTGATCCAGCGGCTGGTGCTGCTGGGGATCGCGACCATCGTGACCGCGACGATCATCCTCCGGATGCAGCGATTGATCGACCTGGCCGGCACCGACAGCCTGACCGGGATCGCCAACCGCAGCTGGCTGGGCTACCGCTTCCCCAAGCTGATCGCGCGTGCGCAGGCGCGCGGCGAGGCCTTCGCGATGGCGATCATCGACCTCGACCATTTCAAGCGGATCAACGACGAGATCGGCCACCTGGCCGGCGACCGCGCGCTCTGCCATTTCATCGGGCTGGCCAGGCAGGGGCTGCGCGAGGACGACTGGATCGTCCGGCTCGGCGGCGAGGAATTCGCGCTGGTGCTGCACGATGAGCTGCCCGTGGCACGGGCGCGGCTGGACGCGCTGCGCCAGCACGTGGCCGCCTCGGGCTTCGACCCCGGCGAAGGCCGGGCGCCGTGCCGGATCACGTTCAGCGCCGGCATCTGCACCTTCCCGCGTGACGGCACGAGCGCGGTCTCGCTGCTCGGCTGCGCCGACAAGCGGCTGGGCATCGCCAAGCGGACCGGCCGCAACCGGGTGGTCTCCGACGACCTGCCGGTCCAGGGGCTCGACCATACCGAGGCGACGCCGGCCGGCTGAACCCGCTGCTTCTTGCCGGCGCACCGGCGCTGCCCTAGTCTGGCGCGACTTCACGGGGGATGCGGATGGACGCTTTGTCGCGGATTGGTTTCGGGCTGTTCGGTCTCGCCGTGCTGATCGGCGTGGCGTGGTTGTTCTCCAACAACCGCCGCGCGGTGGACTGGAAGCTGGTGCTGACCGGCATCGCGCTGCAGATCGGCTTCGCGGCGCTGGTGTTGCTGGTGCCGGGCGGGCGCGAGGTCTTCGACTGGCTGGGCCACGGCTTCGTGAAGATCCTGGAGTTCGTCAACGCGGGCTCGGGCTTCATCTTCGGCTCGCTGATGGACGTCAAGACGTACGGCTTCATCTTCGCCTTCCAGGTGCTGCCGACGATCATCTTCTTCGCTTCGCTGATGGGCGTGCTCTACCACCTGGGCGTGATGCAGGCGATCGTCAAGGCGATGGCGTGGGCGATCACCAAGGTGATGCGCGTGTCCGGCGCGGAGACCACCAGCGTCTGCGCCAGCGTCTTCATCGGCCAGACCGAGGCGCCGCTGACCGTGCGCCC
>JAANMY010004630.1_pt1 | contig 10147 bp, 11 predicted proteins | sample 7279691 | NCBI WGS metagenome assembly JAANMY01 (sample SAMN14094543, study PRJNA606508) | bioreactor metagenome | isolation source: A lab-scale SPAN reactor treating ammonium-rich wastewater day 388 | place: Ireland: Galway | collected 2018-02-07
CTAGTTCAGCGCGGCCGTTTCGGCTACGTCCGGTCCCGGGGGTAGCCGAAAGCCTGAACGAAGCACCGGTGCGGTTCCAGGCTGGAGCCCGCCGGGCCGTGGATTTCGCGCGCGCGGTACCCGGTCGCGAAACCGACGACGGTGACGCTCGTCCCCTCCACTCGGAAGCGCGCGCGCCAGTCCTTGTGGGCGATCACCAGCTCGTCCCCGTCCCGCTTGATGCGCCGATACGGATGCGGCGCGGGACCCAGCGAGAGTGCCTTCTCGACCGGCTCGACCAGCTCGATGCCGAAGCGGTCGCGGAGGAAGCCGGCCTGCTCCGCCGCCCGCGCCGAGAGCCGCACCTCCCAGCGCGGTCCCGGGTCCTGCCGGGCCTCGGCTTCGAGCCAGCCGCTGCCAGGCTCCGGTGGGGCGTCGGTGTAGGCTACGTAGGGCTTCAGGTCCAAGACGGGGGTCCCATCCAGGATGTCCACGTCCCGGACGTGCAACGTGAGCCCCTCCACGCGCGAGAGCTCCACCACGGACAAGCCGATGGGGTTGGGCCGGTGCGGCGAGCGGGTGGCGAACACGCCGCGCCGCTGCCGGCTGCGCGGCGGCCGCACCTTGGGGCGCCAGCCTTCGACGCGGTCGAACCAGAACAGCACCCACAGGTAGCGCCAGCTCGCGACGTCCTCGAGCGCGAACTCGAATCCTCGCCCGGGGTCGAGCTCGATGCGAGCCTCGACTCCGCGGGCGGCGGCGGGTTGGCGCGGCGCCTCCGCCGGCTCGCTGAACGGCGAGCGCACCACGCCGATCGGCGTGAGGCGGAGCTCGCTCACAGGCAGTTGTAGCCGTTGGCGCAGACCGAGGCGACCTCGCCCACGCAATAGCTGTCCCAGAAGTTCGTGCAACAGTACGAGTCAACGGCGCAGATCTGGTTGACGCAGTTCGCCTTCGCGCTGTCGCAGTTGTTGACCAGTGCGGTGCCCGTGGTGCACAGCGTGTGCGAGCAGCTCCCTTGGGACTCGGAGCACTTCAGGCTCTTGCAGACGGTGCGGACCTCCATCACGCACAGCGAGTCCCAGTCCTGATTGCAGCAGAACGAATCCACCGCGCAGACCTTGGACACACAGTTGCCCGTGGCCGCGTCGCAGCCGGAGGTCAGCTTGACGCCCGTGGAGCACACGTCGTGCGCGCAGCCGCAGTTCTCGTCCACCTGGCCGTTGCAGTTGTCGTCCTGGTTGTTGCCGCAGGTGTCGCTCGTGTTACGCGTTCGACAAGAGCATTCGGGATCGTAGTTCCGAACTTCCCGCCGCTTAGTTCGAATACGCCTTGGCGGCAATTCCGCGTTTCCGTCGATGCGGTCGAGAATTTAACGGGGTACAACTTTTTCTCGGCAATTCCCATCAACACACAGGCGATCATCGAGCGCAGGCACGACGTTCAATAGTTCTTTATGAGACAGATATTCTTCCTGGCGGCCTTTGCGGTCGCCGTCCTTTCCTTCGGGCAGCGAAGCGTTTTTGCACAGAGAGAGCTTCCGATCTCGACGATCCAGGGCGACGGAATAGTGTCGCCATATGACCGCCAGCAGGTGAAGACCTCGGGCGTTGTAACGGCAAGACGCCGCGATGGATTCTTCCTGCAGACTCCTGATGACAAGGTCGATAAGGACCCGAACACAAGCGAGGGAATATACGTTTTCACAAAGGATGAGCCGTCGACGGATGCCGCGATCGGCAGTCTTGTTTCGATCACAGGCCAGGTGCAGGAGTTTCGTCCGCGTGCGGCAAACGGCGCTACTCTGCCGATAACAGAAATTTCGATGTTTGCCGATCGCGACAGGATCCAAGTGTTGGAAAAGAGCGTCCCACTCCCGAAAGCGATCGAGATCACCGCTGCTGACTTTAAGGCGAACTCGATCACCGAGCTCGAAAAATATGAGGGGATGCGCGTCGTCGTACCGCAGTTTTTCGTGACCGCACCGACCGGCGGCCGCACGAACAACATCGAGAATACATCCGAATCGAACGGCACGTTCTTTGGCGTCGTCAAGGGAATGGAGAAGCCGTTTCGCGATGCGGGCTACGATATCTTCGAATATATATTCCTGAGCAAAAGCGAGAAAGAGAATTTTCAGAAAGCCCATCCCGGCATCAAGCTGTTCGACGGGAATCCCGAACGCCTTCGCATCGAGAGCCTCGGACTCGATGGCGGCACGACGCTCGATGTCCCGGCCGGTACTACGCTCAAAGGCCTTTCGGGCGTGATGCATTATTCATACAACACATGGACGATACTTGCAGACCCGACCGCAAAACCCGCTGTCGAGGGTTATGAATCGACGGTTGTAAAACTGCCCGCCGCGACCGAAAGGCAATTCACGGTCGCGGGAATGAACCTTGAGAATTTCTTTGACGATATTGACGATCCGGGCATCAAGGAAGACGTTGTAAAGCCGGAGGCTCTGAAGGCGAGAATGAACAAGATCTCGCTCACGATCCGCGAACGTATGCAGATGCCCGACGTGATCGGCGTTGTCGAGGCGGAGAATCTTGCTGTCCTGAAACGTCTCGCTGAGAAGATAAATTCTGATGCGGTCGCTGCCGGCAAACCCGACCCGAAGTATGCGGCCTTCCTTGAAGAAGGCAACGACGGACGCGGTATCGATTGCGGCTTTCTGGTAAAGACCAGCCGCGTGAAGGTCGTTGAGACGAAGCAGTACGGAAAGGACGAGAAGTTCGCAAGTCCGGGCTCGCCGAATGAGATCTATCTAAATGACAGGCCGCCGCTGCTGCTAAAGGCGACGGTTTCGGACCCGAAAACGGGCGTGCCTTTCGCGTTCACGGTCATCGTAAACCATTTGAAATCATTCTTAGGGTACAACGATCCGAAGCGGCAGGACGCTGTTCGCTTGAAGAAGCGTCTGCAGGCAGAGTTTCTCGCAAAGCTCGTGAGCGCGCGGCAAAAGGCAGATCCGAATGAGCGCATCATCCTGCTCGGCGATTTCAACGCATATCAATTCAGCGACGGCATCGTCGATGTCATCGGGACGATCAAGGGCACGCCGGCCGCAAAGGACGCCGTTCTGAATCCGTCCGAGGATCTTGTAAACCCCGACCTTGTGAACCTTGTCGATCTGATCACGCAGACACAGCGTTATTCATATAACTACGACGGCAACGGCCAGGTGCTCGATCATATGATCGTAACTGCGAACTTCGTACCTTATGTCGGTGGGTTTGGCTACGCGCGGGTGAACGCGGATTTTCCGGAGAGCTATCGCTCGGATGCGACAAGGCCCGAGCGATATTCGGATCACGATGCGGCCATCGGATATTTTTCGATCGATCCGAAGAAAACGGCGAAGTAGTTAAACGCGTTCGAGTATGATCTGGGCGATCGCGTGTTCGCTAGTATGCGAGAGCGAGATGTGAATGCGGTTCGCACCGCTTGCGGCAAAAAGCTCTGCGGCCTTTCCGCGAAGCATTACCTCGGGCGCTCCAAGCGTCGTGATCGTAACCTCGATGTCCTGCCACGAGAGGTTTCCGCGCCAACCTGTTTTGAGCGCTTTGAAGACGGCCTCTTTCGCCGCAAAACGGGCGGCATAGCTCTCGCCTGCGGTTGCACCTTTTGCGTCGCAATAGGCGCGTTCCGCTTCAGTAAAAACGCGTTCGCGAAAACGCGGCGTTCTCGTCAGCGTTTCGCGTATGCGGTAAACTTCAACGATGTCGATGCCAGTTGAAACGATCATAGACAAAGACGAGATTCTAGCCGATTCCGGGTTCTTTTGGCGAGAGGCCGGCGGTGTAAAGGCACTCATTTCGCGGCAGCTCGAGGTTGCGGGCTTTCAGAATGCGTTCTCGACGCGGATCGGCGGTGTCTCGGATTTTCCTGCCGGCAGCCTGAATCTTGCGGGCTTTAGCGAGGACACACGTGAGAATATCTACGAGAATCGGCGGAGATTCCTGCAGCTTTTTTCGCCCGGTATGCGGATCGCTGCCGTCTATCAATGTCACGGTTCGACAGTGAAATGCATCGAAGGCGAAACAGACATCACGGATTCCGATGACCGTGCGGATGCGATGGTCTCAAATCTCGACGGCGTTCTTCTCGGCGTAAAAACCGCCGACTGCGTGCCCGTTCTTGTCGCTGATCCTGCAAGCAGTGCGTTCGCAGCCGCACATGCGGGTTGGCGCGGAACGGTCGCTTCGATCGTCGTTAAGACCGTAAAAATAATGCGGGAGAAGTTTGGCTCGGAACCGTCGAAGATGATCGCCGCGATCGGCCCTGCTGCTACCGTCCGTCAGTACGAGATCGGTGAAGACGTGTTGAAGGCCTTCGCGGAGAATTTCGAGGACTCGGAAAAGTATTTCGTTCCGACGCGTCCTGGCCACGCACGCGTCGATCTTCACGCAGCGAACCGCGACCAGCTTCTCTCCTGCGGCCTTGAAGCCGCAAATATCTCGATCGCCCCGTTCTGCACGATGGAGCGAACCGACCTCTTCTTCTCGTATCGACGCGAGAAGCAAATAAATGGCAAGACCGGCCGACTACTATCTGTTATCGGAAGGGCTAGCGGACGCGGGCCGATAGGTTGAGCCGCTTTGTTTTTGGCGAATAGCAAACCTCGTCCGTACACGCCTGATATCGAACCGCAACGCGGAAGTGCGCCCTATCTTTGTCGAAGTTCTTCGGTACGATCACGGGAAACGAGAATGTAACGCGGCCTTCATACACGTTCAGAGCATTCCTTGAAAACCCAAAAACCTTATCATGCCCGGCAGGGTATCGCACTGCGCCAAAACGCAAACCGGCGCCTGTCGGTGTAACAACCGTTGCGATCAGATACTCACCTTTCGGCCGATGCGAATTGACGTGCAGGCCGTGTGGAATATCGAGGGTTACGGTCACCTGGACGGACCTACCGCGCTTGAGCGTGCCATTCGGTACGGAGGCCGAAACCTCTTGCGGGTGAACTGCGCTTCCGAAGATACCCAAGACGAAAACCAACGATGCAAGATATAGAACCCTCTTCATAAAACTTACGCGGCCGTCCCGCCGTTCTTTACAACAAAACTCTCGAGCATTACATCCAGCGATTCAAATACACTCTCATCCGCTTCTTCGAGCGCCTTGATCTTCAGTACATACGCGGCGTCGCTCGTTTCGCCGATCTTATATTTGACGCGGCTCGGTACTTTTGTTCCGCCTTCTTCGATCTCGATGACGTGATACGTACGCCCGTCGATCACCTCTTTTCGGTCGTCCTCGATCTTTCCGCTTTGCTTGATCTCGGCGATCTTCGCTTTTAGGCCCGTCAGATGCAGCTTTTTGATCTCGGCCCTTACAAGACGCATCTTCGAAAGCATTCCTTTACCGAATTCCTTAGAATACGCCTCGAATTCAAGCTCAGGATTGCCGTTCAGCACATGGAGCATTCCTTCAGGTTTGTCGATCGAGAATGCAGGCGTTACGACCGTCTCCGGTTCAAACGCCGCAGCCGCACTCTTTTTTATGCGCGTCGAGGCCCACGCCATAAGCGCTACGAGTATGATGCCGAGAATGAGTATTTCCATCGAAAAAAATGCTTGCTACGCGGCTTTTGCCGCTAATTGTCCGCAGGCTGCATAAATATCGCGACCTCTGGGAGTTCGAACATATGCATCGACGCCGAGCGATTCGAGCGTGCTCTTAAAGGCCGCGACGGCCTCGGGCGAAGATGCGTTGTAATCAAGCTGTTCCGCTCCATTGTGCGGGATCAGGTTTATCTTGAACCGTCTCAGCTTATACCGCTTCAGCAAATCCGCGAGTGTGCGTGCGTCCTCGGGCGAATCATTCACGCCGCCGAGCATCACGTATTCGAACGTAAAGCGTTCACCGCGCTTCAGGCTCCGCTCGAAATTCTTCGCAGCCTTCATCAACGCATCGAGGTCCCACTTCTTATTGATCGGCATCAGGCGATCGCGAAGTTCGTCGGTCGCAGCCGTCAGCGAGATCGCAAGGTGCGGACGATCGTCGAGCTGAGCGAGGTCGTCGATGCGCGGGACGATCCCCGCGGTCGAGACCGTAACGCGATTCGGCACGATGAAAAGGCCCTTTTTGTCCGCCATTAGGCGAAGTGCGGTGATCAGATTCTCAAAATTCAAGAACGGTTCGCCGGCTCCCATCCCGACCAGATTCGTGCCATGCGGCGTCTCGGCCCCCACACCGTAAACGTCATTTAGGACGATCACGATCTGCTCGACGATCTCGCCCGCGGTAAGGTTTCCGAGCAGGCCGAGTTTCGCCGTCAGGCAAAAATCGCATTTGAGCGGGCAGCCGCTTTGCGACGAAAAGCAGATCGTGTCGCGATTCTCTGTCGGCAAATACACCGTCTCAACGGGACGGCCGCTCGCCGTTTTCATCAAATATCGCCGCGTTCCGTCGGTCGAGACAAAGCGCGATTCGACCGAAATACGCGAAATGTCGGCAACCTCCGCGAGCTTTGCCCGAAATGCTTTGGGAAGATTCGTGATCTCGTCGAATGACCGAAGGCGCTGCTCGTGTACAGCCCGAAAGACCTGATCGGAGCGATACTTCGGCTCGCCGAGGCTTGTAACAAGCTCGGCAAGTTCTGCGCGGGTCATCCCCAAAATATGCGCTTTCTGCGTCACGCTTGTTATTTTAGCTTATGCGGGCAGGTTTTGCCCTTTTAGGCGTCAACCGCTTGCTTGGAGCGGAACCATTCAACGAATTTCGGGATACCGGTCTCGATCTTTGTCGTCGGGTTGTAATTGAGCATTCGCCGGGCCTTTGAGATGTCGGCAAAGGTTATCGGTACGTCGCCGGGCTGCGAAGGTTGTCGATCGATCGTGGCCTTTTTACCTAAAGCATCCTCAAGGAGTTCGATCAGCCGCGACAATTCCGTTGTCTCGGATTCGCCGAGGTTAAAGACCTCGTGCATCGATGCGTCAAACGCCATCGCCGCACGGACGCCCTGAATGATATCGTCGATGTATGTGTAGTCCCGCCGCGTCGAGCCGTCGCCAAATACAGGGATCGGCTTGCCTTCGTGGATCAGCCTGGCGAACTTGTGTATCGCGAGGTCGGGCCGCTGCCGAGCGCCGTAAACCGTAAAGAACCGTAGACACACGGTCCGGATACCGAACAGATGCGAGTACGTGTGGCAGATAAGTTCGCCCGCGGCCTTTGTCGCCGCGTATGGCGAGATCGGTTCGAAGATCGGATCGGCCTCGGCAAACGGGACCTTCTTATTCTCGCCATAGACCGAACTCGACGACCCGAAAACGAACTGTCTCACGCCGTGTTGGCGTGCAAGTTCGAGCAGGTTGGTCGTGCCGTTGATGTTCGTCTCGATGTATAGCTGGGGTTCGAGCAGCGATGGCCGGACGCCCGCACGAGCCGCAAGATGCACGATCGTGTCGAATTTCGTTCTTTCAAAAACCGGTTCGAGGGCCGCGAAATTCCGAATATCCGCCTCGACGAACTCAACATCCAGCGACCGGGCAAAGAGCGCCAGATTCGCACGCTTGATCTCGGGCGAATAGAAGTCGTTAAGGTCGTCAACGATCGTTATTTGCCAATCACCCTCGGCGAGGAGCTTCCCGACAAGATGTGAACCAATGAATCCGGCACCGCCGGTTACTAGTACGTTTTTCTTCACAGAGCATCAATTCGGGGAGATGAGGTCTTCGCAACGATAGCACCGAGCAGCTTGCGACGGCAACTTCTGCGGTCGATTTAATTTGCAAACTTTTGCTTGGCCTCGAATCTTGCGAGCAGTTCCTCCAAGAATCCTTCGTAGGTGAAATCCGCTTCGCTGTATCGCGGCTTGAGCTTGTACATCAGCGGCAGAGCGATGCGCCACGCCATCCACACGCGCTGGCGTTCGCTCATATCCCAGCGTCGCCGTAGGAAAACTTCGGCAACCTCGATCTCGTCTTCGGTTATCTTCGAGATGTCGGCGGTGAATGTGACGGGCTTTTGCACGCGGGTCAATGCAGGATCGGCTATGCGTTTCGTAAAGGTATCGGCGAATGTGGGCGCTTCGTCGATGCGTTCGCGGATGACGACGGTGCCCGCGAAAATATCGCCGAGCCTCTGATCGCGAGCATTCAAAAAGATCGTGATCAACCCGACCGAATATACCGGAATGACGAATCCCGGTGCGGCGTCCGCAATACGGAGCAGATTGCGGACGATCGCCTCCCAAAGCGTGAGCGGACGACCATCCTCGCGTATCACACGCAGCTTCATCAGACGTTTGCCCGGCGTCTGGCCATTCCAAAGCCATTCAAAGACAACAAAATAAGACGAAAAAAGCACGAAGACCGCGATGATCATTATCGCCGTGACCCATTTCGGCGAATCTTCGAACAGCGATGTTGAGCTGCCGCTTGCGATCCAACCCAGGATCCAGGCGACAACGAAAATGCTCACGAACTGTATGAAATGGTCGATGCCGACCGCCATAAACCGATTGCCGATCGAGGCTAGCGAGAACTCAAGCTCGACGCGCTCTGGCGTTTCGATGATAAGGGTTTCTTCGGCTGCGAGGATGGATTCGGACATTTTCGCGTGTCAAGTATTATCCGCAAAGGCAAGCCGTATGTCTATAAGATAGGCCGTCAACGGCCGAATGCGAGCGGATCAATAGAATTTTAGGTTCTTACCTTTCCAAACGACGACGACCGTGCCGGGCAAAGCAGTAATGATCCTTTCGAGCGCGGGTTCCATCGTGCCGCATGTATCGCATCTCTTCGCACGGTCGGTCGTTTTTCCGCCCTTGTACGCCGAGTCGTACCAAATGCCTTCGCGTTGGGTAAATTTCTTTCCGCTAACGGTGCGGGTCGTAGTCGGCGACGCGACCTGGGACCTTAGTGCGCCGTCCGCAGCGGAGGGCGGTGCAGCCTTCGCTCGCGCCGGTGCGTCCTTAGCTTGTCGGTTATTAACTTCGCGGCCGTCAAGGACCCAGACGTTCTCTTTGCCGCTAGCGCCATCAACTTGAAGATCGGGACTCAGATCCTTCTTCTCGGGCTTTGGGGCCGCCGCAACTGACGGCTCTGAAGCCACCGCCTTTGGCTGGGTTGTCATTTCGGTATCGCGTTTTGCGAGTTCGTCCTGATCTGCTTTGTCGTCCGGTGTCTCCGCGAAAGAGCGCGGTGCGATCGTCGGGGCATTCTCAACACGTCTCGACGCGTTTGCAGTCGCCGCTGCGTTCGAATTCGCTTGTGCGTTCTCCTCGGGCAGCGGAATTTGATTTGAGTAAACAGAGGCGTTCGCAGATGTTTCAGGTGCTGAAGCCGGCCTTGCGCCTTCCCCGGCTGACTTTTGCGCGACTATATTCGATTCGTCTGCTTGGGAGAGATACCGTACGGCGATGAGCCCGGCGAATGCGACGACGAGCAGGCCGGAAAGAGCGGCGGCAAACGCAGGCATTCCGAGGAAACGCCAACGACGCTTCGGCTCGACCGCGGGCGCAGCAACAGACACGTCCGCCTGAACGGACGCTTCGTGCAGATCGACCGCCGCGGCAAAGACGGCACGGCATACGTCGCAATTCGCGGTGTGTGCAATAAGGTTCGCACGAGCCGTCGCAGGAAGAGCACCGTCGAGGAACGCGGCGAGCTGGTCAGCATCCGCGTGCTCTCCCGACGGCACAGAACGACGGCCCTCGGCACGGCGGCCAAAGCCCCGCAGCAGGCTGTCCATCTCCTTGTCGAATTCGTGCTCCATTACCAAAAATTAATACCGCCGTCGGCCCGAACTTGATTCGGCTGACGAATTTTCCTCAACTTCTCAAACCCGAGGCCTAACGGCGGCAGGCTTCGTGACCGTCTATAGAACGGTTAGAGAACCAAAACTTGCAGCATCAGCACAACCGCAAGCCCCGCAAGCATTTTTTCGAGGTCCACGCCCATTTTTGCCGCAACATCGGCCAAATTTCGCTTGATATCGCCGTCTGTCCAGCGATGTTCGCGTTTGAGTGAAGATTCCACCTTTTTGCGAATATCGCTCTCCGCGTCGCGGAATAAAACGCCGTGCGGGAACAGCGTGACGCTTCTGCCCGAATTGGGTTTCAAACTCGCCATGATATGTTGCTGGAAAGCATAGTCCGCGTTGCCCTGCGGCGGCGTGCCCCAAATATTTCTGCCAAACGGGTCGT
>JAANMY010004633.1_pt1 | contig 10135 bp, 7 predicted proteins | sample 7279691 | NCBI WGS metagenome assembly JAANMY01 (sample SAMN14094543, study PRJNA606508) | bioreactor metagenome | isolation source: A lab-scale SPAN reactor treating ammonium-rich wastewater day 388 | place: Ireland: Galway | collected 2018-02-07
GTTGCGCGAAACGCTTGAGGAAACTCCATGGCCGCCCCCAGCCCCTTGTCTGCCGTACTCGACGCGGCCGAACGTTCCGGCAAGCTGAACCTGCGCACAGAGGACATTCGCGCAGAGCTGCCTGGCGTCAGCCCAGCAGCACTGCACCAGGCACTGCATCGGCAGCAGCGGCGTGGCCGGCTCGTCCGCCTGTCCCGCGGCTCGGATCACTGGCTCATCGTGCCCCTGCAGCACGCCGCCTCCGGTGCCCCACCCCCGGAAGCCTGGCTGGACCGCTACATGAGCAAGACGCTGGGTGTTCCCTATTACGTCACGCTGCTGAGTGCCGCCGAAACCTATGGAGCGTCGCCTTACGCGGTGATGGTGACGCAGGTGATGGTGCCCGAACGTCGGCGTCCCATCACGGTCGGGCGCCACGAGGTGGTGTTTCACACTCGGGCGCGGATAGAAGACATGCCGACGCGCTGGCATGAAACGCCCGACGGTCGCTTCAAGGTCGGGACACCGGAACTGACCGCACTGGAACTGGTGGAGCGAGCAACCCTGGTCGGCGGCATGGCCCGCGTTCGGGAGGTGTTGCGGGAACTGTGGACGTCCTGCACACCACAGGGGCTGACCGAGGCGCTGGATGCCTTGCAGGAGATTCCGACCGCGCAACGCCTCGGGGCCTTGCTCACCTTGGAAAACCAGAGCGCCTTCGCCTCGCGGGTCGCCGACTGGTTGAGTGACAAGCCACTGCGTCTCATACCGCTGGAACGCGGGCAAGCGCGAAATGCATCGTCTGAAGTCGACACCACCTTCAAGGTGCGACTGGCCTCGGACACCAGGAGCGCCAACACATGATCCAGCACACCCACCTGACGGCCTGGCAGACCCACGCGCCGTGGCCCAAGCGCAGCCAGATCGAGCAGGATCTGCGGCTGTCCCGTGGCGTGGCCGCCATCTTCGCCGACTCCGTCTTGAGCGAGCATCTGGCCATGCGCGGCGGCACGGTCTTGCACAAGGCGCACTTGGCGCCGGCTGCACGTTACTCGGAAGACATCGACCTGGTGCTCGTGAAGGCGATGGATACGGAAACGCTGGACCGGCATCTGCGTCGCGTTCTCGCTCCAGTGCTGGGGCAGCCGTCCGACTCGTTGATCGCCGATGCCTGGCTGGCGATCCGCAACGTCCTGCGGCCGTCCAAGATATTGCGCACCGCTTATCGTTTCGTCCCGGTGGGGCTGCGGCGTGAAGAAACCATCAAGGTCGAAGTCAACCTCAACGAAAGCGCATCGCTGTATCCGCTGGTCGAGGTCGAATTCGATACCTTGGACGATGATGGCGAGTGTATCCGCGCCGTCGTGCGCTCCTACGACATCAATGAAATGTTGGGCACCAAGACACGGGCGCTCATGCAGCGTGAGCAGGGACGCGATCTCTTCGACTTATTCCATGCTTGGCAGCTCAGCGAGGCCAAAGCCACACCCTATCCGGTGGACGGCTCCAAGGCCATGGAAGCCTTCGCCTGGTATCTGGACAAGGAAGGAACTCACATGGGCAGCGACGAGGCCAACGCACTGCTCGATGCCAGACTGCGCAAGGCGGCTTTTCGTCGGGACATGGACACGCTGTTACGGCCGGGATTGCCTAAATTCGATGTTGATCAAGGTGCCGTAATTGTACGAGAAGCTTATCTCAAGTACTTGAAGCCATAGTGTTACTGCACAGGAGATCAGCTTCTCTACCAACCAGTTCGTATGCTCAGGAGGCTGCATGGATTCGTTTTCGAGGCGTCATGGTCTTACACGACCTGATGCAGAAATTCATATCAGGAACGATGCTCCGCAGGAAGTTCGAGATGCGGTAGTTCAAATCGCTTACCAGTGTGGACAAAAGCCGAGCGATCTCCGCGCGCTCCTCTGTAGCATCCTGTTTCGAACACCAGACAGAAGCAATTGGTCAGAGTTTCCAAACGTTGATAGCGAAGTGCGCAATCTGATTGAAGACTGCGAATGGTTCGAGGTCTATGACCTTATCGAAAAAATTTCCGAACGATGCAGGTACGGACATCATGATTTCGCAGAAGAAATAAACCGATTCTTTAGGGTCGCAGGGGTTGGATGGCAACTTGTAGACAATCGGGTGGAAGTGCGCGGAAGCGAGGTTTTTGAGATCGCTGTTCGCCAAGGTCAGAAGGAATTACGCCAGCAGGGGCGAACTACCGCAGCTACCGAGTTGCACGAAGCATTGAACGATCTTTCACGGCGACCGGAGGCCGAAACAACCGGGGCCATACAGCATGCTATGGCTGCCTTGGAATGCTTGGCCCGCGATGTCACGGGCAGCAAAGATACGCTCGGACAGCTTGTCCGGCGTAGCCCAGGGCTGTTTCCTCCTCCTGTCGACCAGATTGTCGAAAAAGCATGGGGATATACCTCCAACTTTGGGCGTCATCTGGTAGAGGGGCAGCCCCCTCAGTTCGAAGAAGCGGAGCTGGTAGTGGGTTTGAGCGGCGTACTTTGTCGCTATCTCTCCAGAAAACCTCCAAGCACAGGGTGGTGACAGCGACATGGGGGCCACTACTTCGATGCATATCTATATCGGGGAGCCAGTGCGGAATCGATCCGAACGCGACTGCCTTGTGGCGGCTTGCGAAGTGCTAGAAGGCGCGGGTGGATGGTCCTATGTATTTGCAAACTTCCATGCAGCAGGGCGACAGATAGATCTAGTCATCCTCACAGAAAGCACGACCCTCATTGTTGAGGCTAAAGGGTACTCCCTGCCCGTGCAGGGTGATATCAATGGGCAATGGGTACAGCATGGTCCTTATGGCAACAAAAAGATCGACAATGCGTATAACCAAGCATTGGAGGGAAAAAACGCATTCCGCGACACGATGCAGAAGATCGTGCCGATCAGTGGATATCCAAATGCCGCAGTCGTAATTTCCCCTGATATTCCTAATGAATCCAAGCTTACCAGTGGAGATTTCAAGGTCGCGGTTGGTGGGGCCGGACTTATTCAACAGACACTTTCCCAACCATCCGGTGCTCGCCTATCCCAGCCCCAGTGCGAGGCACTAGCGAGGCATCTTGGTCTTGATCTCGTATCGAGCAAGGATGCAGCAATCAATGGCGAAGTCATTGATGCAGAGAGGCTATGCAGTGCATATCTCTCTGCTTTCGAGGAGTTCTACGGACCAACTGCAGCGGAGCTTCTTCATGATAGCTATGAATGTAATGCCGATGAAGTGGTTTCTTCAGACGTTTGCTCAATGGTTAAGCAGGGAGGAAGCGGAGTACTGATTCGTGGACCGTCCGGTTGCGGAAAGACATTGCTCTCGGCGTCATGCGCGATGTCATGTATCGAGGGCGGGGATGTTCCACTATTCATCGCCGCCAGGGATTTCAATGGCCAGCTTCAAACGCTCCTCAACAAAGAAACATCTCTGCTCAATGGTTGTCCAGCGGCCAGTATATTGAGAGCCGTCAAAACTCTGGGGAAGCAAATCGTCCTGTTCCTGGATGGATACAATGAATGCGCCGAGAACTTCAGGGTCGGTCTGACGCGAAGTCTCAGAGCATTCGCACTGCGTTACGATGCAAGAATAGTCATTAGCACACAGTGCGATCTTGATAGACCTGACCTGCTTCAACTCAAGACTATTGCAGTCAGGTATCCATCGGATGAACTCAAAGCCATCCTCGCGGGCATAGAACGTGGTGAAAACATCTCTGGCGATATTCGCAGTCTGCTTGACACTGCAAGCTCCGGTCTTGAGGCCTCTCTAGTTGGAAAGATTGGCGCTCTAATGCCTTCAGGCGCGAGTAAATTTGTCCTTTTCAATGCCTATGCGAGAGAGAGACTCAAAGCTACTGCCGCCGAAGGAATACGCATACTGTGTGCTTTTGCAGAGTCTATGCTCCGACGCTCATCCTTCAGCCTCTCCGTCCGTGAATTCGATCGCATATGTGATTCTCAAAATCTTAGCCCGACAGGCCGGCAGCAGTTATCACATTCTCAGTTATTGCTGGAGCGTGGCGACAGAGTCAGCTTCGTCCATGAGTTGCTATTTTCGGCGTTCTCAGCGGAAGCTGTAATCAGATCTTCCAAAGGCGACCCGGTGCGTATTGGTGACGCCCTAAACTCACCGCGCTTCTCTTCGTCGAAGGTTTTCATTCTCGGGGCTGTTGAAGACGAAACACTCCTGCATGAAGTGCTCAATGGCTGCTCAGATCAAGACTTGATTGCCTCCGCTGCCCGTGGGGAGTGCGGCGCTGCTGCTCAATCCATAATCAACCGCCGAATAGACGAGATGCTGGCGAGCATGATTATTGAGGCCAAAGACATAGGCTTTCGGCTTGAAGGAGAAGGATTTCACGGCGTGACCATTGATGAATCCTCTCTTCGCTCTGATCTCGTAGGCTTCGACCTTTGCCTCTCTGCGATCGGGCAAGGCCTGGTTGCCGGCAAGTATCTGCAGGAAGTCATAACAGCATGCCGGCATATAGATCATAGAATCGAGGTTTTTTCAGAATCCTTCGCCACTGAAGCAAAGGCCAAAAAGGTTCCGCTGCGCCACGCCGCTTTTTCCGCAGCGTATGTCATGCGCCGGGAAGCCGCCATATCGAAGCTCGTTAGCTTCATTCATGGCGGAGCTTTGTCGATTCGCGGTCAAAATAGCTCTGCGCCTGAGTTTGGGGTGGCCGTTCGCGAAGCCTGGGCGAATGCTGCTACATTCGGCCAATACTATTTTCTCCTGGGGGCGACAAAGTTCACGGACTGCGCAAAAGATGTCGTACCTTATGTCGCGCAGCTCATGCAAATGCTGCGTTTGCTTCCTTACCATCTTCAGCTCGATCTGATCGACTTTACTCGGTATCTTCGTGAAGCTGAAGAACCTTATCGCACCCAGATTATTGACGCTCTTCAGTCTTCCCTAGATAAACTGGGTGTGATGATGAATGGAATAATCTTTGAGGCCCTGGGAGGGATGGGTGCCTTAGAGGAGGATGAACAAAATTATATTCCAGTCGTTCGGCAGGAGATTGAGGAAGTTCTGAGCGCTGACAGCGTTGAGTCGGATGAGATGGCGTGGGGGCTATTTTCTCGACAATTTGATCATCCGTTTGACGCGGCCTACTGGGAAGAAATTCAAGGACTTGATGATTCAAGAAAGAAGCTATTTCTTACAAAGGCGTGCCGCGGAGCAAGCGCGCCCTACGTGTCCTTTCTTGGGATATTGATCAGACAATTATCTGATTTTAATGATCCAGATATAGCCTCTGCGATTGCTCCATGGACAGAGCTACCTGACAAGAAGAGTTTCATTCCACAAGATGCCATAGAAGTCTTTGTTGCCGCACATGAGGCCCTTGGACATCTCGGAGCATCTCTTCCCCAGTGGAGAGGTGAGCCGGCAAGTGCGCCGGACCGTGCATTGCTTGCCTGCGGAGAGCTCTACTACTGGTCCAATAGGAGTGATGTGAGCAATCCCCAAACCACGGATCGCACTCTGCCTGCTCGCACAGTGCTTTTGGACCATTCTCAATGTGCTGGTGCCGCCGCGTTACAGCTCACAACATCACACATGCTTTCCCGAGATGGGACGCGAAAGTCACTCGCGAAGGAGTATCCGGAAATGGCGCTAGAGATTTGCAGAGAGGCAATTAAAAGACGCGATGCGCAGGCATCCTATTTCCAACACGGTTTTAGAGATGATTCTGCAAGCATTGCGGACTTCTCTATTCAGATCTTGGGAGCGCTAGGCAACGAAAATGATTTGTCATTACTCAAATCGCTTTGTGATCACACGCGACACGGGATTAGTGCCCTTGACGCCATAAAGAGAATTGAATCCAGGGTGCGCTTCTAAGATAAAAGAATCCCTATCGGTCTAACCTTCTACGTCAAGTTATCCTGTTGAAGGGAAGCGGCCCCCGAGGGGGCCGCGAAAGGATGCCACAAGCTCAGTGCACCAACTGCCGTGCCAGCGCCACTTCCACCGAGTCGCCGTCCTGGTTGAGAACGTCGAGCCCGGATTCCGGCACGTCTCCCGACGTGCTCTGCGACACCGTGATCTTCTTGGCCATCAGTCCCAGGCAGGTCATCTGCGAGGTGGCCGCATAGCCCAGGTAGATCACCCTGACCGGCTGCTTCTGGCCGATGCGCCATGAACGGCGCGCGGCCTGTTGAAGCGAGTACACGTTGTAGCCTGACTGCATGAACACGATGGTCGGAAACTCCAACAGGTCCAGGCCGGTTTTCACCAGCTCCGGGTTGGTGATGAGCACGTCGATGCCGCGGTCGATCTGCTCGGCGATCCAGTCCTCGCGACGGGAGGCGTCCACGCTCGCGCGCAACACCGCCGTCTTGAAGCCTTCCTGCTCCAGCAGCACCTTCAACCGCGACGTGGTGTCGCGGGTTCCGGTGTAGACGCTGTAGACCAGCACCTTGCGGCCTGCCGCTTTCTCCTCGCGGCAGATGTCGATGAGTTCCCGCTCCTTCGGCATGACCTCCAGATCGGTGAACAGCGACGGCACGAACGCCAACAGATTGCGAGTCCGCGGGTGCTTGACCGTCTCCGACCGAAAGCACGTGTCCGGCCAGGCCAGCAGCACGTTGAGGACCACACCCAGCAACGTCGTGTCGCGGCGCGCCAGGGCCTGCCGCAGCTCGGCGGTCAGTTGACCGGACAAGCGTCCGTAGGCCTGGGCCTGCTCCGCGTTCATCGCCACTTCGCGGAACTCCTCGTCGTAGGGCGGCAGCACGTTGCCACCGATGTCCTTCAACTTGAGGAAGACCGTGAACGGCAGGACGCAGCGCAGGACGCCCTTGGGACCGAATCCGGGTGCCTTCACGGTTCGCACCGTGATCTTGCTGCCCTTGGCGGTCTTGTGGGCCGAGCCATTGCTCTCGGAGTAGATGTCCTTGAGCACGCCGTGATCGCGCATGAACGCCATCGCGGCCGGCGTCAGACTGCCTTGCTTGCTCGGCCGGTAGCCGTCTTCGATCATTCGCCCCGGCAGGGCTCGGAACAGCAGGTAGAACAGGTCGTCGCCGTAACCGCCCATCAAGGTGCCGGTCAGCAGCAGCGTCTTGCGCACCTTCGAGGCCAGCACGCCCATCGCTTGTCCCTGGGCGGAACCCGCGTTCTTGTACTCATGCGCCTCGTCGGCGATGAGCAGGTCGAACGTGCCTTGTGGCAGGTAGCGTTTGACGTACTCCGAAGGCTGGTAGCCGCCTTCTCCGAAGCCGAACTCCATGTTGGCCATCGCACGTTCCATGCGATGGGCTTGCCGGTCGCTGAAGACCAACTCGCCGTTGCCGTCCATCAGGTTGATGAACTCGTGGATGTTGTCCCCGAGCATCGACGCGAGGAACGCATCACCGAACTTCTGCATCAGCTTCTGCGCGGTGACTTCGCCGATCGTGGGAATACGCTTCAGGGCCTTGAGCACGGCTGAGGACTGATCACTCGCGGACAGTCCCCTGGGACGAATCAGCGTCCACAGCGCCGAGGCGCAGCAGCCACACTTGCGGCGGGTTTCCTCCGCTTCGAGTTCGATCGGGTTGATCGGCTCACCGTCGAGATCCGTGATGACGGTCCCGCAATGCGGGCACGCCCCCACGTCACCGTGACGGGTACGCCGACGCACGAACACCGGCTTCCAGTGAAAGCCCATGCGCATGCGCACACGCCCGAGGACGAAGAACTCCTGCCCCTGGGGTGGCACACCCAACTGCTCGCGCAGCTTGATGAGCTTGACCAGAGTGTCCGGGCCGTTGAGCACCCAAACCTTGGCGCCCGCCACCGTCTCCTGGATTTCGCGCCGCCACTTGTAGACCAAGTGCGGCGGACTCAGGACGAGCGTGCGGCGGTAGCCTTCGGCGTTGAGCACGGCGGCGGTGGCAATGCCCACCGTCGTCTTGCCGCAGCCCATTTCGCCGTTGACGATCGCGGCGCGTTCGCCTTGATCGACCAGCAGCTCGGTGACGGCATGGACCACTTCGGCCTGGGCGCCAAACAGCTTCCGCTTCAGGCCGGCCAGGATGACTTGGCGATGCGCCCGTGCCTGTCCGGTGTAGACCGGCGGGTTGGCGCGATTGAGAGAATCGAGCAGCTCGTCGCCGAACTCCGAAACGAAGTCCGGCAGGCTGATCGTCAGTGGAGAAGCAGCCGCTTCGAGCAGGTCGCCCTGCACGGCGGTTTCGGGAACAGTGTCGAGATCGAGGGACATGGTGATGCTCCTAAGAAGAAGGGGCATGCACCTCCCCCAAAGGGGCGATGACATGCCCCAGGGGTGGGAAGAAACGCGACGCTTCAGGCGCCGCTGGAAAACGAGATCAATACTCGCTGGGCAGCAGCAGCGTGGTGACGCTGCGATCCCATTCGGTGATGATCCAGAGCTTCAGGCCGGGAGCGACCTGATAGGACGAGAACAGCCGATCCTCGCCTGATTTCAATGCGGCATCGTTCTGCCGCTTGTCGTCATTGCAAAGATCGCCCCAATCGCCATTGAGATGGCGCCGGAGATAGGGCACGGGATTGAGTGCACCCCGTTGAACCAGGTCGTTCACGCCCGCGGTCATGACCAGTTGGCCGGCTCGGAAGCGTGGTTGAGAAAGGACTGCGAGTGCCATGGTGATTACCTCTCGAAAAAAGAAGGGGCCACGGCACCCCACGGGGTGACTGGACCCCTGTGGGTGGATGAAGACGACGGCGAACCGTCAGGGAAAACGATCAGCGAATGGTCAACACCTCTCCCCGCGTCGGGGAGCCGGGCGTCATGTCCCACGCGCGGATCACAGGAACGAAGCGATCGGTGAGGATGCGGGTCTCGGCGACCGAGCCGTCATCCCGTTCCGTGTACTCCGTCGTCAAGGATTTCTCCTTGTGGGTATCGCCATTGACCACCAGTACCTTGCCGGTCCTGGAGGTCACGACGCCCGAGATCGCACCGGCCGCGAGGGCCAGGGCGAGATGCCACGAAGACAACGCGCGCGCCGGTGGCCGCAGGGATTGCTGCGCGGCCCCCAGATGCGTGTCGATCGCCGGCCACAGCCCCTGCAGGCGCTGTACCTCGTCGGCGAACTGCTCGGGTTCGAGCGTGACGCGATAGAAGTGCTCGGGCTCGGTGGCAGACGCCGGGACCGTGTACGGCAGGAACGGCCACTCGCACGGCAGTTCCTCGGCCTCGATGTCGCCTTGCCCGACTTGGAGCAGCAGACCGCGCGCGGTCTTGGTGTCGTCGGACACCTGCTCGCGCTGACGAACACGCCGACCGAAGATCACCACCTGCTTGAACTGCGTATCCACCGCTCGGTAGACGCGCAGGCCGGCGAAGTGGCGTGTCAGCCAGCCCACGAACTCGGCGTCGAGCACGTAGAACGGGATGATGAGCACCAGCACGCCGTCGTACTGCAACAGCGGGATGCTGCGCTGATAGAACAGCTTCTCCAGCCGCGGGCGGCCCTGTCCTTGATAACCGATGTTGCCATCGACACCACGGGTCAGATCGCCGTAGGGCGGATTGAGAAACAGCAGCCCGAAGGACTGCCGGGAAATCAGCGCGTCCATCAGGTCGCCGTGCAGACAACGATCGACGAGTCTGCGTGCATGGGTTGCGCGCTCCGCGTCGTACTCGACGGCAAACGCCTTCACCTGCTCGCGCCCGAGGGCATGAGCGGTTTCGGCGATCGCCACGCCTTCGCCGGCGCAGGGGTCGAGGATGCACATGGGGCCGGGAGACGGCGCCAGTGCGGACAGGACTCTCTCCAACGTGGGTTCGTCCGTCGGGAAGTAGCCGTTCTTGATGAAGTTGCGCGCAAGGCGCGGAAACATGAGAGCCATGGGAATCTCCTGTGAAGAAGTGAGATGAAAGCGGGCATGTGCGGCGCACATGCCCGGTGGTCGGGCTTCAGGCCACCCGCCGCAGCGGTTTGCCCGTGGCCAGTTCGTACTGAGAAACACCCAGCGTTCCGGTGCGGATCAGTTCGCCCAGCGCCGTGGTCAGCGCCGGAACGTCCAGGGCCAGCCGATGACCTTCCAGCGGCCCGAGGGCGAACGGAAGGCGGATCAGCATGTCCCGCGACCGCAACAGCGCCAGCACGTCGTCGCGCCAGTGATCGAGCAGCGGCAGCGGGCAGGTCT
>JAANMY010004637.1_pt1 | contig 10108 bp, 4 predicted proteins | sample 7279691 | NCBI WGS metagenome assembly JAANMY01 (sample SAMN14094543, study PRJNA606508) | bioreactor metagenome | isolation source: A lab-scale SPAN reactor treating ammonium-rich wastewater day 388 | place: Ireland: Galway | collected 2018-02-07
ATCCCGCGTTGCCTGGCTTCCTTGCCGATCTCTTGAAATGCCTTGCGCGTGAGATCGATCTCCCACGTCCCGCATGGAATGGGATGGCCGTGGGCTTGGTTGAAGCATCCTTCGCTCACGAACTGGAACGTGCCGTAGTCCACGTCGTCATGGATGACGGTCACGCCCAGGTCCATCAATCGTCTCGCGGTGTCCTGGAGGAACGTCTTGCCGAAGCCCGTCCCCCTGCAGACCCTGGCGGGCCCCCTCACTTTGCCGTCCCGGTCCTGCTCGCATAGGCCACTCCCGTTGTTCTCGCGAAAGTGCTTCTCCAAAAGCCGGGCGGTCTCCTCCCGATTGGCATCGCTTCCCTCTCCCTTTCCCAGCTTCGTCTTCCACGCGTAGCCCGAAATGAATCCCGCGACGACGATCCCCTCATGCCGCAGACGATCTGCGGTTTCCCGGAATCTCCGGTCGCCGATGGACGTGGGAAAATAGTCGATTCCCATCCAGTTGCCGTGCTTTTCCCAGCCGAGGGGCCGGTAGATCACGGGGGCCCCATACATTTGGCCCCATGCTTTCAGCTTGGCCGGAAGCGCGGCCAGATCCTCTTTGTCGATCTGTCCCGAGACGCAGACTGGCGGGCCCTTGAGGATTCCGGGGATGTCCTTCCTGTCCCGCAGTTTGACCGCGCACCAGGCCTGCCGAGAGGCCCAGTCCCTATAGACATCGGCGGCATCCTGCCACGCCGGGCCCGTGAATGTGATCCGGGACGCATAAGGGATGTCCCGCGGGCTTCCTGGGACGTATTGGGAGAAGTGCCTTACTTTGAATGTCGAGTGGTCCTTCTCATGCTCGCGGCCGAACTCCTTGGTGTGGCCTTTCGGGTCATCGGTCCAGAGAAGGAATCCGCCCTTTGGGCCTAGGCACGCGATCATCTGGGCGAACAGGAGCTTCGGGTAGGTGAAAAAATCGGACTTCGGCTCATCCGACAGGGGCAGGCTCAGGGGAGTCAGCCTCCCCTCCCGGTATGGGAGCAGGCAGTCCTTTTCCTTCCCCGCGGCCGCGTTCGGCGTCCGGATCACGGGGAAATCGACGCGTCCCACCGACAGTCCGCCGCCGCGCGGCGCGACCGAGAGGGAACATTCGATCTCGCCGGGGGTTTTCGCCAGCGCGATCCGGGCGCGGACGGACGCCGCCGGATGCTCGAACTCCAGATCGACGGCATCCTCCGTGCGTCGCGCGACACGCGAAGTCATCTCGGTCGCATCGAGTTCGCCGGCGGGCTGTATCCCTTTGATCCACTGGACGCGAAACAGGCCGGGGGTGCCTTCGCCGGAGGCCGCCGCGTGCTCGAGGGAACGGCTCTTGTCCAGAAGTGAGACGATGCGGTTGCCCCGCAGGGCCACGCGCGTTGACGCGTTCTCCAGAACACACTCGCTCCCCTGCGCAGGACCGACGGAACTGGCGCGATGCGTGGCGGCGACCAGGGCCAGCATCGAAGCGACGGCAATCTTGATCAGACAGTTTCTCATGGACCCCTTGTGTTGTCTTGACCCTACCTGGCCGAGGCGGGCGCCGGCGCGTCGGTTCCTGCCGCCCAAAAGACGCCGCGCCTGATCAGTTCTGCCGCACCCGGAATCCCAATCGCCCTGGCATCGTGGCCCAGCGTGGTGTGGAAGACCCGCCCCTTGCCGCGCTCGAGCACGAAGGCCATCGGATGATCCTGCCCGGTGACCTTCGAATGCGCCTGCGCCAGCACGCGGATCGGCACATCGCCCCGCAGCTCGAAGAACAGCTCGTCGTCGGTCTCAAAATCGGACATGCCTGCCGTCACGGGGTGCTCCCGGTCGACAATCTTCACCCCGAAGGGCCCCCGCGGGTCGTGACGTTTTTGCTGCGCCCGCCCGATGAGTTCCCGGTACTCGGGCCAGTCCTCGAAGGCGCCGCTGCCAAAGTGCACCACCGCTAGGCCCCCGCCTTCCCCGACAAACCGAAGGAGATTCGTCCGAACCTTCTCCTCCTGCGCGACCGGGCCGTAGTTCTTGAACATGAGCACGATCGCCTGGAAGCCAAACATCGCGTCGGCCGCGAGAAAACCCGGGTCCTCGGCGAGCCGTGCGTCGACCCGCGGGTCCGCCTCAAGAATCCCCCGCAGGGCCGGCCCCGTCTCCTTCCACAGGTGACCCTTCCAGTCCGTCCCCGTGACGATCAGCACGCGGATTGGCTTCTGATCGGCCACATCCTTCTTCTGCGGTTCCGCCGCCGCGCTTCCCGCCGCAAGCAGCAGCGCCGCCATATGAAGAAATTGGATTTTCATCATAATCTAAACCAGCGGCGCCTTCCCCGGCACGGCCAGCGGCTCGAAGGGCAGCGGCCCAAACTCATATTTCGCCGGTGCGAGATCCAGCTTCGACTGGAGCAGCGCCCAATCGTAATTGATGGCGCGCCCCGTATACGCAGACATCCGTCCGAGGATCGCGGTCATCGAGGCCTCCGCCACCTGCGCTCCATAGTTCATCGGGTTGCCCTTCCGGATGCTCTCGATAAACCGGCCCCACTGGATAAAGCGCGGGTTGTCGAAGGGTCCGTCGTAATCATACGCGTTTTCGCCGGTGATCTGCCGGAACGGGTCGGCCGTTCCCCGGGTGCCCATCACCTTTTCGCCGAGGCGGTGCGCGCAATTCTTGATCTGCCGGCTGCTGGCGTAGCCCTTTGCGCCATTCGGGTACTCGTATTCGACGAAGAAGTGATCGTAGACGTTGCCCTTGACCGGCCAGTCCTCCCAGTTCGCATGGCCGCCGAGGGCCACCGCCGTCTTGGGGGGACCACCCATTGCCCAGTTCATCACGTCGATGTTGTGAACCAGGTTCTCGACGATGTGATCGCCGGAGAGCCACACGAAATGCGGCCAGCAGCGCACCTGGTACTCCATTTCGCTCCACTCCGCCTTCCTTTCCTCCGCGTGCCACCGGACGAAATAGTCGTGCCACCAGTAGCACTCGGCGGTGACAACGTCCCCGATCTTGCCGTCGTGGATGCGCCCGATGATCGCATTGTACGGCTGCGAGAAGCGCAGCTGCGTCCCGCCCATCAGACCGAGGCCCTTCTTCTTGGCCAGCTCGGTTGACTCGAGCACCGACCGCACGCCCGCGGGATCCACCGCGACCGGTTTCTCCGCGAACACGTGCTTGCCCGCATCGAGCGCCGCGCGGATGTGCATAGGACGGAAGCCCGGCGGCCCGCCCAGGATGATGATGTCCGCGTCGGTCTCGAGGATCTTCCGGTGGGCGTCGAAGCCGGTGAAGCACCGCTCCGGGGTCACGCGCACCGCATCGGTCCGGTCCCAGTCGATCTTCATGCTCCCATACTGCGCCGCGAAATCCCGCGCCGCGCCCTTCTGCGCGGCCCTCAGCTTCCCCAGCGCCGCCTCGATCCTGTCGGGGAAGAGATCCGCCATCGCGACCAGTTCGACATTGGGCGCCGACAGGATCGCGTCCATGGCGGCACCCGTCCCGCGACCCCCGCACCCCACTAGCCCGAGCCGGATCTTGTCGGGATTCTGCGCCGCCGCGCGGTGCGCGATCGATGGGATCGCCCCAGCGGCCAACGCCGCCTTTGCCGCGCCCGACGCAAACTGCCTTCTCGTCATCCGTTTGACTTCCATGGTGACTTCTCCTCCTGCGTTTCCGTTCCCGATCATCCGTACGCCGACCGCAAGACCGGACTCGCCGATCCCACGGACTCCCTTTGCCGCTCCAGATGGCGCACCCGATTCACCGAGTGGACCGGCACCGCGCTGATCCCCAACTCCTCCGCCAGTTTCGCCCTCACCAACCGATGCCCTGGCTCGTACTCCCCACACCCTATACGTCGCAAAACCAACTCGCGCACTTGCTCCCGCAAGGATCGATGTGCGATCACCACGTTTCGTATCCTATATCTTATATGATATAAGAGCAAGACATTTTTTTCGCTATTTTCAGATTCCGAGAATCCCTCTAGTCCCGCACGAAGAGCGCGCATGGCTTCGAGGACGGCAGGACGGCGCGGGTCGAGCCGAAGCTCTCGACAATGTGGGGATAGGTTCCGGGGTTGAGGGTTTTGAGCATCGACACGACCACGTCGCGGGAGTCCACCACCTCCAGCATGGGGCGCTCCCCGAGTTTCCGCACGACGCCGTAGTTGCAGTAGACCCGCACGTCGCTGGAGTCCGAGATCCTGCATGGCGTGTTGCCATCCCCGGCATCGGGACGGTTGATCGTGCCGGCCTCGACCTTGAAATAGTACACCCGGACATGGGCGCAGTCGGCGATCTCGGACTGCGGGTTGGTCCCTTTCCTCTCGACGTTCAACGCATAGAATGACAGGGGTTCGCGGAGCCCTTTGAGGACCAGCGGGCCGCCCCGGGCCATCATCCCGTAGATCCGGCCGCCGGCGTGGTCCGAGAAGGCGACCGGCGCCGGCGCGAGGAAGATGGAGCCCTGGCCCGACCGCCAGTCCACGCGGCCCTGCATCCGGAGCATCGAGAGGCACGGTGCGGCTTGGGCATCGTCGGGCGTGGCGAGCACGAACGGGACTTCGTCGCCGGCCCGACGCCCGCGTTTCTCCCCGCCGGTCTCGCGACCGCCGAGGACGCTGTGGCCGGGCGATAACCCAAAGAGCCGCGTGCTGGGCCGCAGGGCCAGCGTCCCGGCGAGGCGGTAGGTGCCCTTGGGGACGAAGATCTTGTCGTGCGCCGCGATCGCCGCCCCGAAGGCACCGGTGTCGTCCGTGGCCCCATCGCCTTTCGCGCCGAACGTCCTCACGTCGACGGCGTCCTTGTCCTCGAAGGACGGCAGACCACGGTAGTGCCGGGCCCGCATGGCGCCGAGGTCGGGCGAGGCCGGCGCGGGCTTGAACACGGCGATGTCGCCCGTCGATTCGACCCCGTTGAGGAGGTTGACGCCCCCCTCGGCGTGCGACGAGTACCTCTCGACAAGCGTCCACCCGCCGCCATCGGGGAGTTCGCCCCCCTGCGAACAGATAGCCGACGCGTTCCGGACCATCGTGTTCTCGAGGTAGATATTCTCCTTCCGCGACGCCTTGGCGATCACGCCCCCCTCGCGCACGGTGATCGCGCAATCCACCATGCTGATGCCCGCGTACGACCGCTCCCCGGTGAGATCGACTGCGATGGGGCCGGCGGGTTCGATCGAGCACCCCACCATGAGCGTCGGCACCTGCGAACCGCCCTTCGCGTAGCGGATCGCCGATTCGGTCTGCCCTTTGAAAGCGCACGACGCGAGCAGGGGGAATCGGCTGCCCGGCTCGATCACGATCCCGTGTCGCCCGCCGATGACCTCGATGTTGTAGGTGCCGCCGCCCTGCCCGCAGCAGTTGTTCATGCCCGCGTAAGCCCCGTCGGCCAAGATGGTGCAATCCAATAGGGCGGACCCTTGCGACCCCGAATGCCGGATGCCGATCGCGCCCGGATGGCCGCTCACGTCGATGTCGATCCCCCTAAAGAAATGCCCGAACGAGATGTTGGGCTGCTCCTTGCCCCATTCCGGCTCCTGCTTGCCCGGGGCGTCGTCGCGCGTCTGGGCCCAGATCCATACGGCGATCTTCGGCTTGGCCGGATCATCGAATCCCTTGGCATCCTGCGATAGCTTCAGGACAGGCCGTTTGCCTTTCGTCGAACCGAACATGACGATGTTCTGCGGCACGTCCCAGTAGTGCTGCGTCCTGCCGTCGGTCTGCCTCGGCCGGTCCAGCTTCTTCACCTGCTGCTCGCAGGAGATCGTGTCCGAAATGAGATAGGTGCCCTCCGGGAAAAAGCAGACCAGCCGCTTGTCCCGCGCGTCGTTCACCGCGCGCTGGATGGCCTTGGTGGCATCGGTCGAGCCAGTGGGATCGGCGGCGTACGGCTCGCCCGTCACGTCCAACAATCCCAGTTTCAGGAGCCCGTCGGAAGGTTCCCCCCCGGGCATCGGGGCCGCGATGAGCGCGAACGCCCCAAGCGCGAGGCCCAATCCACGACATGTCATCTGCCGCATCGCACATCCTCCATCTTGTCCGTTCTCATGATTTCACCGGTGCTCGAAGGCAATGGCGCGAACTTCATGGCGCTACATCCCCGGACTCCACCGCACCCTGAAGAATTCCTGGGCCAACCCGGGATCCGCCGCGACGGTCCAGTTCGTTTCGTTGCCGCAACCTGGGTAGAACAGGATCGGGCCGGATGGCGCTACCCCTTCGGTCATGGGTTCCCAGTCGATCAGGTTTGGCGAACACTCCAGGACACAGGCATCGCCTGCCCTGAACCGGAAGCCCCTGATGGAGAATAATCCCCCGTCGCGCGCGATGCCCAGGCGCGGCGCGGGCCGCTTAGTGGTCACCGATACCAGGTCGAGGTTGCCGTGCCGCAGCGCGGCGCAGGCGTCGTCAAACGGGATCGCAGCCGTTTTCCCGCCGCCGTGCCAGACGTTTAGGGTATCGCCGCCCGTGTTGCCACGCGGCAGGTTGTTGACGTTGGCCGCGACGACATCGGCGCAGTCCGACACCGTCACGAGCTGGTGGTCATTGCTGCACTGGCAGACGCCGCCATAGCCGAACAGCGCGACGTTCGTGCATCCCGAGAACTTCAGCACGGTCGCATAGAGCAGGCCCCCTCCCGTGGTGTTCTCTCCCTTGAGCCCATAGACGAAAACGTTCCTCGAGTCGCGGATCTCGGACTGCGGTTCGTGCGCGATCCTCTCGACGTTCATGTTGTAGATGTGCAGGGGTTCGGTGGTGCCCGAGACCAGCACCGATTGGCTCGATCCGCTCAGCCGGGGATACACGCCAAACCACCTGCCGCCGCCCGATCCGCTCGCCCGCACCGTGCCACCGCTCACATTGCGGATCATTGAGTCTCTTCCAACCCTCCACGTGATGCCCGGGACGCGCATCTGCGACAGAATGGCCGTGCCCAATTTGGAGTCCACGGTCTGGATGGCCTGGTCGATGCTCGTGGACGCGATCCCGGCCCCGAAGAGCTTCGTGTCGGCACCCAGGGTGATGGGCTCGCGGCAGTGATACGAGCCGCGCGGAAGGTAGATCTTTTCGGCCCGCGCGATGGCATTGGTGAAGGCGTCGAAATCGTCCGCGGCCCCGTTGCCGACCGCACCGAAGTCCGTCTTGAGATTCGCGACGTCCGGGTCGGAAAAGTCCGGGAAGCAGAGCGGGTCCCACGCGTGGCGCAGCACGATGTCCGCGGAGGGTTCCGCCACGCCCGAGACCACCGTATCCGCGATGGTCTCGGCTCCCTGGGCCCCCACGACGGTCCCGTCGAGGATGGACCGCGACACGTTCCGGGCATTGTAGCCATTGAGCGCGTACTCCGCGATATATCCCCATCCCAATCCGTTGAGGGGCACCGCACCGATCGCGGACACCTCCGCCGCATTTTTGACGTACACGTCCCTGAAGTAACAGACCCTGCGGCTCGGGTTGGACAAGACCTCGCCCTGGTTTTGTGACGCGTATTCGATGATGCCGCCGACCGCCGCCAGCGAGGCGGACGACAGGTGCCACGCGTTCGAGAGCGTGATCGCGGGGGCGGCGTTCTTCACGACGTGAAACCCGGCGATGGTCAACGGCGTCGGCCCATTGTAGAGGATCGCGCTGGCGGTCTGATTCCTTAGGACCAGCCCGTTGATCGTGGGATATTCCGCGTCGATGCTCTTGTCGCCCGGGACGTATATGCCGTACTGCCCCCCCTCGATCTCGATGTTGTAGTATCCGCCCGCGACGCCGCAGAGCCTATGCAGCCCCGCCTTCGCGCCGGTGGCTATAACCTTAATGTCCTGAAAAGAGGTCCCCTGCGCCATCGACCCCTCGATCCCGAAGGCGCCCGCGACGCCGCCCACGTCCACGATGAGGTTTCTGAACGTGTTGTTATAGCCGATGTTGGCCTGGCCGTTCTGGGGTCTGTCCGTGCCCACGTTCGGGCCCTCGATGTAGGTCTGGTTCCAGTAGTTCACCGCCGCCCTGTTCGTGAAGGGCTCCGCCGTGACAAGCTTGATGACCGGACGGAATGGGGGCCTCTCCCCAATGACCGTGTGGACTTTGCCGCCGAGGTTCAGGGCGATCTTTCTTCCCAGTTCGCCATCGGAGACCTGGTCCCTGAGGTAGACCTTCTGCATGAAGTACATTGTCCTGCTCACGACGTAGGTGCCCCTCGGGATGTAGAGGATCAGGTTGTGCTCGATCGCGTCGTTGATGGCGCTTTGGAGCGCGATGGAGTTGTCTGTCGAGCCATCGCCGACACAGTTGTACGGGGGATTCTGCACGTTGAGCATCCCCTGGAGGTAGTATTCGTCCGTTGGCGAAACGCCCGGGGGCGGGGTCGTTTTGACGTGGTCGTCGGGGACGTCCTGGACATAGATGTCGGTGATCGTGACCTTGTGCGTCAGCGCCGCCGTCCCCTCCCGGCGCGCCTCGAGCCGCACGGCCGTGGCACCCGATCCGTCGCCCCAGGCGCCCTTGTCGATGCCGTGGTCGGCCTTGATCGTCTCGATCGAGGCGACCGCGTCAGGATAATACAGTTTCAGTTCGAAGGAACCCGTCCCGCGCTGCTTCAGCCGCAGCCGGATAAAGTTCGGGTAGACGTCCTGCGCCTTCTGGTAGCTCCCGATCGTGCTCTGCGTCCCGTCGATCTTCTTGTACGCCCTTACGTTCCCGTCGGCCCGAACCTCGATGCGGATGCCATCGCTCGCCGAATCGAAAGACGTGGTCGCGCCGCTCTCCGCTAGGATGTCGAATCGAAAGATCCTGTCCGCCGGGGCCGCCGTCCCGCTCATGTCGATCCGCCGGACGGTGAAGGCGTTGGTCGGCGCCGCCCTGAAAAAATCGAACGCGCTTCTCGGTGCGGAGTATATCGCCACGCCCTGGGCCGAGGCATCGACGTCCCCGATGGAGAGAGTCAGCAGGTTGTCGTTGCCGATGTTCTCCCGGATCGACCCCGCCGCAGATTCGGTGTGCGTTGCCCAGAAGCCCGGGTGGCTGTCCGAGCGCGTCACGTCGTCGTTGACGAAATTGTCGACGAAGAAGACCGCCCCGGCATCGCCCGGTCCGGCGACCATGCAGAGGGCCGCGGCCATCCAGCGCGCGGAAGAGGGGACCCGGACCTTGCCGTCCCGGGAATATCCCACGACGGGCGGGCGCTGAGACGCCGTCATAATACTACGCCTCCTGAAGGCCCGCGTCGCGGATCGCGGCGCGGAGGTGTGCGAGCGCCTCCTTGTAGTCCTTCGGGCCGACGTACTCGAGGACGAGCGGGGCTTCGGGCGCGCGCTCGGCCGCGAGCGTGACGAAGCGCCGGTAGTCGACGTCCCCTTTGCCCGCGGCGACGCCGCGCTCGACGTGCAGTTTGCGGTCCTTCGCATGCAGGCAGTCGATCCACGGGCCGAGCTGCGCGAACATCTCGTCGATGTCATTGACCTCGATGAGATTCGCCGGGTCGAGCAGCACGCGCACGCGCGGGGAAGCCACGGCCTCGACGAAGGTCCGCACGCGCTTCGCGCTGGCGAGGAAGCCCCGGTAGAAGGGCTCCAGGAGCACCTTCGCATCGCGTTTCTCCGCCAGCGCACCCAGTTGCCGGACGACGTCCACGGTCCGCGGCCAGACCTCATCCTGGAACTCGATCGCGATGCGCGGGGCCGGCGCCTTGTCGTCGTGAAAGTGGCCCGCCTCGGTGATAAATGTGCGGACGCCCATGTGGCCCCCGACGGCCATCATCGCGTCGAAGTAGGCGAGGTTTGCGGCGCGCTCCGCCTCGTCCGGGTGAATCAGGTTGGTGTAGACGCCGATGCTGTGGATCTCCACGCCCGCATCGCGGTAGGCTGCGGCAATCTCCCGGCAGCGCTCGGGCGTCATGCCGGAAACATCGGTCCGTCCGTTGTACTTCCAGAACTTGCTGTCCTTCTGGTTCAGGAACAGCTGCACGAGCCGGATGCCGGCCCCGGCGAGTTCCCTGGCGAGGTCGGCGTTCGCATGATCGCCGAACCCCAGCGTTGCGATGCCTATCTTGAGGCCCGGCTTTCGGTCCGCGGCAGCCGCCCGTTCCGGCGCGGCGCCCAGCCCGCACATGGCGGCCATTCCCGCC
>JAANMY010004638.1_pt1 | contig 10103 bp, 6 predicted proteins | sample 7279691 | NCBI WGS metagenome assembly JAANMY01 (sample SAMN14094543, study PRJNA606508) | bioreactor metagenome | isolation source: A lab-scale SPAN reactor treating ammonium-rich wastewater day 388 | place: Ireland: Galway | collected 2018-02-07
TTACCTATCCTTTGACAAACGCTTTTTGCTTGTCTATTGTACGCACTTTTTGGCCTCTGCTTTCAAAAAACGGAAGTTGTTTTTACATGAGTCCTTAGGCGGGAAATCCATGGCGCGCAAGAACTAATTCCCCATCTCAAAACCTGCCCCAAAAATCATTCTTTTTTCAGCCCGCGCGGAGCGATACGAGGGATTTTCACTTTACCTGTTTATGCTACTCTCAAGGTTGTCCAACATGATGGACAGGATGGAAAACCAGATGCAGAGAGGAGAGTGCTATGGAAAGAAGAGCGTATTTGCCGATCATGGTCGGCGCGTTCCTCGCGCTGCTTGCGGTCGCGCTGGCTGCCTGCGGAGGAAATGCCACCGCTCCGCCCGCGCAGGAGACCGCCCCGCCCGCTGAAGCGCCGACGGAACCGCCGCCCACTGAAATGCCGACGGAACCGCCATCCGATGAAAACGGCGCAGCCGCCTACGCGGTGGACCTGATTGCCGCGTGGGTGGAGGCGGGCGCGCCCGAAACCGACGCGTTCGATTACGAGGGTGTGGACGGCAACGCCCATCAAGCCACCTTCGAAGCGGACATCCTGCCGCTGTTCACGCAGAACAACCTCTGGTTCGATGGATCGCAAGCCTGCGTGGGTTGTCACTTCGCGGCGAGCGAGAATTCGTACCACCAGTTGAACATGTCCACGTATGAGGGCATCATCACCGGCGCGGATTCGCTCGAATCGCCTCCCGGCGTTTCGATCCTCGGACAAGCCACATCCGGCGAAGGCGACTTCGACTGGGATCACTCCAAACTGCGCGAGCGGCTCCGCAACAACCGTATGCCGCCCGGTTGGGAGTTCGACATCACCGAAGCCAATCGCAACGGTCCATGCGTGGAGGTCTCTGCGGAGGGGGCGACGGTGCAACTGGGCAAATACGATTGCGAGTTGAACGCGGTCGGTCTCATCGGCGCGTGGGTGGAGGCGGGCGCGCCGAACGGGGAGTTCGAATACGGCGGCGCAACGCTGACCTTCGAGCGCGACGTGCTGCCGTTCTTCACCGGGAACAGCGTATGGTTCGAAGGCTCGCAAGCCTGTTCGGGCTGTCACTTCGCGGCGAGCGAGAACTCGGCGCATCAGATGGATTTGTCCACGTATGAAGGCATTCTGACCGGCGCGGATTCGCTCGAGTCGCCTCCGGGTGTTTCGATCCTGGGCGAGAGCGAACCGGGCAAGGGCGACTTCGACTGGGCGAATTCCAAGTTGCGGGCGCGTCTGCGCAACAACCGCATGTCACCCGGCTGGGCGTTCGACATCACCGAGGGCAACCGCAATGGACCGCTGATCCTTGCAGGGAAGAAGAAGTAGCCTGATGTTTCGGGAATGAAAGCGAGAAGAGGCAATCATTTTCAAAGTGATTGCCTCTGTGGTTTTGTACCGCGAAATTTGTTTCGCAAGGGCGGCATGAATGTCGCGGTGCAAAGCATTACTTATACGCGTACAATTTCCCCTCGATATCGCCGATCACCAGCCAGCCATTGCCAATGGCGGGACTTGTCCGCGCGGTGGAGACATCGGTCGCGGTCTGCCAAAGCAGTTCGCCGCTCGCCGCGTCCAGCGCGAAGAAGTCGCCTTGCTGGGTGAGGAAGTAGAGTCTGCCTTCGAGCAGGAGGGGGGCGTCGAGCAGGTAGTTGAATGTGCCTTCGGGGATGTTGAATTGCCAGATCGTTTCGCCTGTGTCGGCATTCACGGCGAAGACCTGGGTGTTTGCGGAACTGAAATAGACGGCGTTCCCGTCGCCGAGGAAGGAGGGCGTCCAGTTGCCTGTGTCGAAGCGCCAGCGCAGTTCGCCGGTTTTGGAGTCCACGCCGTTCATGAAATCCTGATAGGCGACAAAGACCACCGTATCTTGCGTGGCGTATAAACGTTTGGGAAAGCCGTCTTCGGATTCGTACGTCCAGCGCGGCAAACCGTCCGAGAGGTTCAACGCGTAGATGCGGGTGTGACCGCCTTCGTCAATGGGACGCGGATCGTAGAAGTTGCCGCCGAGGTAGAGCGCATCGCCAAAGCGGGCGGGGGTTTGCAGGATGTAGTTGTCGCTTTCGAAGACCCAGAGTTCGTCGCCCGTTTCCGCGTCGAGCGCGAAGAGTTTGGCGCGACCGTGTTGGTCGGGCGTGAGTTCGGGTCCGACGAAGGCGGTTGGGACGTAGATGACTCCATCGCTCACCAGCGGCGGGACCTGCGTGTTGATCCCCAAATCTTTTTGCCAGACGACTTTGCCGTTTGAAACGTCGAGCGCGGCGATGGTTTTGTCTTTCACGCCGATGAAGACGCGTTCGCCGTCGCCGGCGAAGGCGCGCTCCCAGACTCCCTCGGGCGGCGCGAAGGTCCATTTTGCCGCGCCCGTTTCGAGATCCAGCGCGAGAAGCGGAGAGGCGGAGGGGCAGACGATGACGAGATCGCGCATGATGAGCGGCTTCTGGTTGATCGCGCCGTCGGCTCGAGCGGTCCACGCGAGAGAAAGATTCTCGTTGGGAGCGAAGGTTGCAGGCTGACAAGCGGCGACGAGGAATACGAGGAGGATCGGGAGAATTCTTCGTGTTGACATGACCGGTCTCGTTGTTTAGGGATGGTTTTGATTTTACCCCGACCAATAGGCGGTGTCCGAAATTTTCCCGAAATGAACTTTCCGGAGAACTAATTCTTTCCAAAAAAGAGTGATTACCAAATCACTCTTTTTTCATTCCCGACGCGGGATAACGAAGGATTCGATTGCATCGTGTTTTCAAGTACGCTATGAAAAGAATCTTTATTCAATAGCGTAGTTTCAGCATGGCAACGACGTTAGAGAACGCTCCTACGCTTTAGAAACAAATCATGCCAAAGCATCGCGTACTGCTCGTATGTTCGCAACATCTTTTCGGAGAAAGCATGGAGACGATTCTGCGCGCCGAAGCGGATGTGGAGTTGATCGGTCCGTGGGGCTTGGGCGCCGAGGTCTGCCCGAGGATACCCGAGGCAAGCCCGGACGTGGTCCTGATCGTGGACGACGATTCGCAGGGTGAGGCGGGCGCGAACCTGACGTCCGCCATCATGGAGGCGCATCCGAAACTTCCCATCATCCGCGCGGGGCTGACCGAGAACGTGGTGCGCGTCCATTCGACTCACATTCTGCCCGCGCGCGGCACGGACTTGATCGAGACCATCCGCAATTTACCCGTCGCGTCCGAGGCGGGCGGCACATCCAACGAGAGGAGTGAATCATAATGATCGAAAATGGAAAGCCTTCACCCATTCCAAAAATCATTTTGTTTGCGCCGACGCTGGCGATGTTGTTCGTATTCATCGTTACCAGCGTCGTGTTCGCCAAGCCGTTGGCGCAAGCGCCGGATGGGGAGGCGTTGTTCAAGGCAAAGGGATGTAACGCCTGCCACACCGTCGGCGGCGGAGATTTGGTGGGACCCGATCTGCAGGGCGTGACGGAAATCCGTTCGCAGGAATGGCTTACCCAATGGCTGTTGGCGCCCGACCAGATGCTGGCTTCGGGCGACCCGATTGCAACGGAACTGCTGAAGAAATACAACAACATTCCCATGCCGAATTTGGCGCTGACGCCCGATGAGGCGGCGGCGCTCATCACGTATTTGGGCGGCGGCGCGCCCGTGGACGCGCCCCTCGCGCCAGCCCTCCCGGCCGGGGATGCGACGCGCGGCAAGGCGTTATTCGTCGGCGATGTACGCTTCGCGAACGGCGGTCCGCAGTGCATGTCGTGTCACAGCGTGGCGGGACTTGGCGCGGCGTTGGGCGGCGGTTCGCTCGGTCCCGACCTGACGACGAGCGGCTTCGTCCAATCGGATGCGGCGTTTGCGTCGTTCATGGGCGCGCCGTCCACGGTGACGATGGGCGCGGTGTGGGCGAACACGCCGCTCACTCCGCAGGAGCAGGCTGATTTGTACGCGTTCCTGAGCAAGGCGACTGTCACCCAGCGCGAGCCGAGCGCGTTGTTGCAGATCGCGTTGTTGAGCGTGGGAGGCGCGGTGGTCTTGATCGCGCTGGCGCAGGTCTATTGGGGCAAACGCTCGAAGGGCGTGCGCAAGCCGATGATCGAGCGGACGTTGGCGAAGAAGAAGTAAATAAAAAAGTATGCGTAGGTTGCGCTCTCTAGCGCAACATTGGCGTTACAACGTCGGCGTTCGTTGGCGTTAGAGAACGCCAACTACGCAGAAACAATGGAGGCACCTAACATGAGTTGGATTCAGGATTTGATCAACCCGCAAGCCCGTCAGTGGGAGGAGTTCTATCGCAACCGCTGGCAGCACGATAACATCGTCCGCAGTACGCATGGGGTCAACTGCACGGGCGGATGTTCATGGCAGGTCTACGTCAAGGACGGCATCATCACGTGGGAAATGCAGCAGGTGGATTATCCACTGTTGCAGGATGGATTACCGCCCTACGAGCCGCGCGGCTGTCAGCGCGGGATTTCGGCGTCGTGGTACGTGTACAGCCCGATACGAGTCAAGTATCCGTACGCGCGCGGCGTATTGTTGGATTTTTGGCGGGATGCGCGCGGGAGTGGAAAAAGCCCCGTCGAAGCGTGGCAGTCCATCGTCGAGGATGAGGCGAAGCGCAAGCGAATCCAGAAAGCGCGCGGCAAAGGCGGATTCCGTCGCACGCATTGGGATGAAGTCCTGGAGATCGTCGCTGCGGCGACTCTCTACACCGCGAAGAAGCATGGTCCAGACCGCGTCTTCGGTTTCTCGCCCATCCCAGCGATGTCGTATCTCTCGTACGGCGCGGGGTCGCGCTTCCTGCAATTGTTCGGCGGCGTGAACATGAGTTTCTACGATTGGTACGCCGACCTGCCGAACGCGTTCCCTGAAATCTGGGGCGACCAGACCGACGTGTGCGAAAGCGCGGACTGGTACAACAGCAAGTTCATCGTCTCGATGGGCGCGAACCTGAACATGACGCGCACGCCCGATGTGCATTTTATTTCCGAGGCGCGGCATGAGGGCGCGAAGTTCGTGGTCATCGCGCCGGACTTTTCGCAGGTGGCGAAATATTCCGATTGGTGGATTCCCGTCAAGGCGGGGCAGGACACGGCGATCTGGATGGCAGTCAACCACGTCATCTTGAAAGAGTATTACGTGGATCGCCAAGTCCCGTACTTCGTCAATTACTTGAAAGAAAATACCGATATGCCGTTCCTGATCGAGTTGGAGAAGGATGGCGACGGCTACAAGGCGGGACGTTACATCCGAGCCAACACCGTGAAGCGATATAAAGATGTGGAGAACGGCGATTGGAAATTCCTTGTGCATGACTCGAAGGCGAACGCGCCGCGTATGCCCAAGGGCGCGGTGGGCGACCGCTGGAGCAAGGAAAAGGGCAAGTGGAATATCAAGATGGAAGATGGGTTGGATAACCAGCCTATCGAGCCGACGCTTTCATTTATCGGCGAACAGGATGAGACGGTCAATGTCGCGTTCTATGAGTTCGCCGAGAAAGTCACCGCCATGCGCGGCATTCCCGCCAAGTGGATCGAGACCAGCGAAGGCAGGAAACTCGTCACGACCGTGTTCGATCTGGTCGTCGCGCAATTCGGCGTGAGCCGCGGACTGCCTGGCGATTATCCGCAGAGTTACGACGAGATCGGCGCGTACACGCCCGCTTGGCAGGAATCTTATACGGGCATCGGACGCGACACGATCATCCGCCTGGCGCGCGAGTTTGCCTCCAACGCCGAAGCGACGAACGGCAAGTCCATGATTATCATCGGCGCGAGCATCAATCACTGGTACAACAACAATCTTGTGTACCGCGCGCCGATTTACGCGCTCATCCTGTGCGGCTGTTGCGGAGTCAACGGCGGCGGGATGAATCATTACGTGGGACAGGAGAAACTGACGCTGGTCGCGCCGTGGACAAGTCTCGCGTTCGCGCTGGACTGGCAGAAGCCGCCGCGCCGACAGCAATCCCCGACGTGGCATTACGTCAACAGCGACCAGTGGCGTTACGAAGGCGACTTCACCGATTACGCGCCCATCCCGCCCAAGACGAAATGGGCGAAGGGTCACGCGATGGATTTGGAAGCGATGGCTGTCCGCATGGGTTGGATGCCGTACTTCCCGCAGTTCAAGACCAACTCGCTCGATTTGATGAAACAAGCCGAAGCCGCGGGCGCGAAGTCTGCTGACGAAGTTGCCAAATGGACGGCGAATCAATTGAAGGATGGAAAACTTGAATTCGCGGTGGACGACCCCGACGCGCCCGAAAACTGGCCTCGCGTGTGGATCATCTGGCGCGGCAACGCGATTCAATCCAGCGCGAAGGGACACGAGTTCTTCCTGCGCCACTATCTCGGCACGCACGATAACATTATCGCGGAGGAACACGCGAAAGATAAGGTCAAGACCGTCAAATTCCGTGAACCCGCGCCGCGCGGCAAAATGGATTTGGTGGTTGACCTCAACTTCCGCATGGACTCGTCCGCTCTGTATTCGGACATCGTCCTGCCTGCCGCGTTCTGGTACGAGAAGAACGACCTCAACACCACCGACCTTCATTCATTCGTTCATCCACTCGGGCAGGCTGTGCCTCCTGTGTGGGAATCGAAGACCGATTGGGAAATCTTCAAAGCCTTCGCGAAGAAAGTCAGTGAACTCTCGGCGGGCGTCTTCCCCGAACCCGTCAAAGATTTGGTGATGGGACCGCTCATGCACGACACGCCCGACGAACTTTCGCAGAGCGACGTGAAAGATTGGCGCGCGGGCGAATGCGAACCCATCCCTGGGGTGACCATGCCGCACTTCAAGGTGGTCGAGCGCGATTACGCCAACCTGTACAACAAGTTCATCTCGCTGGGACCCAACCTCCGCGCGGACGGCATCAGCGGCAACGGCGTGCAAATTCCGATAGCGGAGTTCTACGACGACCTGCTGAAGAATCCCGTCGGCGGCTCACCCGACCCGCGTCACATGCGCTGTGTGGAATGGGGCGGGAACAAGTATCCGTCGTTGGAAGATGCGCTCGACGCGGCGAACGTACTTTTGTATCTCGCGCCCGAAACGAACGGAGAGGTCTCGTACGCGGCGTTCAAGCATGAGGAGGAACGAGTCGGAATGCCGCTCGCTGACCTTGCCGAAGGCGTGCGCGATGTCCGTATGACGTTCTTCGATTTGACGCGTCAGGTGAGGCGCACGCTCATCAGCCCGTGCTGGTCGGGCATGGTCAACGACGGGCGCGCGTACTCCGCGTGGTGTCTGAGCGTGGAACGCCGCGTCCCCTGGCGCACGTTGACAGGACGCCAGCACTTCTACATTGACCATCCGTATTACATGGACTTCGGCGAGAACCTGCCGACGTTCAAGCCGAAACTGGTAGCCAAGCCTGGCGACTGGAAAAAGATCGGCGACATCGTGAACAGTCCGCTGGACGATAAGAGCCTGATCCTGAACTACATCACGCCGCACGGCAAGTGGAACATCCACTCGACCTACAAGGACAACCATCGCATGTTGACGCTCTCGCGCGGCATGGATCCCGTCTGGCTGAACGACAAGGAAGCCGAAAGCGTCGGCATTGTGGACAACGACTGGGTCGAAATCCACAACGACAACGGCGTGGTCGTGACCCGCGCGGCGGTCAGCGCCCGCGTCCAGCCTGGGACGTGTTTGTACTATCACGCGGTCGAGCGCACGGTCTTCATCCCCAAGTCGCAGATCAGAAAGGGCAAGCGCGCGGGCGGTCACAACAGCCTGACGCGCACGCGTATCAATCCCGTCGAACTCGCGGGCGGTTATGCCCAGTTCACCTACGGCTTCAACTATTGGGGACCCATCGGCGTCTTCACGCGCGATACGTACTGCGTCGTGCGGAAGATGGAAAAATTGGAGTGGTAAACGTTCGGCGTAATTGGCGTTCTCTAACGCCAACAGGCGCGTAAGAGAACGCGCCTTACGCTAACAAAAGGAGATAAACATGGATATTCGCGCACACGTTTCAATGGTCTTCCATCTCGATAAGTGCATTGGCTGTCACACGTGCAGTATCGCCTGCAAGAACATCTGGACCGATCGCAAAGGCACCGAGTACATGTGGTGGAACAACGTCGAGACCAAGCCTGGCACGGGCTACCCGACGTTATGGGAGGACCAGGAAAAATACAAAGGCGGCTGGGAAAAGAAGAACGGCAAACTCAACCTCAAGTTGCACACCAAACTCGGGGCGTTGGGCAACATCTTCTACAACCCCTACCTGCCCACCATTGACGATTACTACGAGCCGTGGACGTACGACTACGAGAATCTCTTCAATGCGCCCGAAGGCGATGACCAGCCCACCGCCCGCGCCGTCTCGATGATCACGGGCAAGCCGATGGACTCCATCGAAGCGGGACCCAACTGGGACGACGACCTGGGCGGCTCGCCCGTCTACGCCCGCAACGACCCCAACCTCGACGGTCTCACCGACGACGAGCGCGAGCAACTCAACGAACTCGAACGCGTCGTCTTCTTCTACCTGCCGCGCATTTGCAACCACTGTCTCAACCCTGGCTGTGTCGCGGCGTGTCCTGCGGGTGCGATCTACAAACGCGGCGAAGATGGCATCGTATTGATCTCGCAGGAAAAATGCCGCGCCTGGCGCATGTGTATTTCGGGCTGCCCATATAAGAAAACGTATTACAACTGGGCATCGGGCAAATCCGAAAAATGTATCCTGTGCTACCCGCGCCTCGAATCGGGACAACCCCCCGCCTGCTTCCATTCATGCGTTGGACGCATTCGCTATCTGGGAGTCCTGCTCTATGACGCCGACCAGATCGAGAAATGCGCCTCAGTCTCCGACGAGGAACTGGTCGCTGCCCAACGAGCCATGATCCAGGACCCGTTCGATCCTGCCATTATCAAAGCCGCCAAAGCGAACGGAATCTCGGACGCGATGATCGCCTCCGCGCAGAATTCGCCCGTGTATAAATTCGTCAAGTTGTGGGGACTCGCCTTGCCGCTTCACCCCGACTTCCGCACCCTGCCCATGCTTTACTACGTCCCGCCAATGCTGCCCGTCCTTGCCAAGACCAAAGACGGCAACTATGACGTGGACGGCGCGGACGGGAATCACCTGCCCGCTATGCTCAGTTCGCTCGACAAGGCGCGCATGCCCATCAAGTATATGGCGAGCATGTTCTCGGCGGGCAACGTCAAAGTTGTGGAAGAGGTCTATCGCAAATTGATTGCAGTCAGAATCTTCAAACGCGCGCAAAAGGTCAGCGACTTCACGAAGGAAGAAGTGGACGCCGCGCTCGCGCAGGGCAACACGAACGCCGAGGAAGTTGAAGCCATCTTCCGCTTGACCTCACTTCCGACTTACGAAGAACGCTTCGTCGTCCCGCCGCTCGGGCGTGAGATTGCCGTCGAAGCCTGGGAGAAACCGCTCGACCGCAAAACCGACGCGGGCTTCGGCGTCCGCAACAAGATCGCGAAGAGGAAGTTCTAAATCTGGAAACGGACTCGAAAGTCTCCAGACTTTCGAGCCAACGTCAGGAGACGTTGGACTCCGTTCCACAATCGGAGACTCATTCATGTATACCGAAACCGAAATGCGAAGCCTCTACCAATGCTTTGCGCGCATGTTGGAATACCCCGCGGGCGGCACGCTCCAAGCCGCTATCAAAGCGCAGGGACTCTTGATTGACGAAGACCCCGCCTCCGCCGCGCAGTTGAAGGAATTTCACGACTACGCCGCGTCGCTCCCGCCTGGACGACTCGAAGAAGTGTACACAGGCACCTTCGATCTCGACGCGGCTTGTCATCCCTACGTCGGCTATCACTTGTTTGGCGAAACGTACAAGCGCAGCGTCTTCCTTGTCGAGTTGAAACAGCGCTATACCGCCGAAGGCTTCGTCTTCCCCGACAGCGAACTGCCCGACCACCTCGCCGTCATCCTGCGCTTCCTCTCCGTCACCCACGACCCCACCCTCGCCGACGAGATCGCCCGCGACGCCCTGCTGCCCGTATTGGATCGCATGACCGGTCGCGCCAAATCCGAAGGCTTCGACGAAGACGAAAACGCCGAAGCGCCCACAGCGGAGGAAGGGTCCGAGAAGCACAC
>JAANMY010004640.1_pt1 | contig 10099 bp, 10 predicted proteins | sample 7279691 | NCBI WGS metagenome assembly JAANMY01 (sample SAMN14094543, study PRJNA606508) | bioreactor metagenome | isolation source: A lab-scale SPAN reactor treating ammonium-rich wastewater day 388 | place: Ireland: Galway | collected 2018-02-07
GGGGGGGGGGGGGGGGGGGGGGGGGGGGGGGGGGGGAGGGGGGGAAAGGAGCGGGGGAGCGCGGGAAGGGACGAAAGGGTGGGTCCGGGGTGAAATCGGACAGAAAAAGGCTTGAAGGGGCGGGAGGCACCGGCTAGCCTGATGGCCGATCGGGGTCGAGTGGCCCCGAGATGGATCTGTTGCCGGAACGAGAAGGAGGATCGGGATGAAGGGTTCACGTCTGGTCATCGCGGCCCTGACCGCGTGCGGGCTTGCGGCGTCGGCTTCGTCGGCGGACATCCTCTACGCCTCGACGGGCGGGATCAACGGCGCGGGCGGGGGGCTCATCTACCGCATCGACACCGTCGCGCAGACCGCGGCGCAGGTGGGCGACACGGGCTTTGACCGCGTGGGCGGGCTGGACTTCGACGCGGGCGGGACGCTGTACTGCGTGGCCGGGGGCTCCGCGGGCCCGGGCACGCTCATGACCTTCGACCTGGGCTCGGGCCTGACGAGCGTCATCGGCTCGATCAACGGGATGCAGGGCGTCGATGCGATCGCCTTCGACGGCGCCGGGACGCTCTGGGGCGGAGGGTGGAACGGGTCCAACGGGGACCTCGTCACCATCGACCCCTCGACCGGGGACATCCTCACCGCCACCGGCATGTCCGGCTCGGGCAACGCGTTCGTCGCGGGCCTGGCCTTCGGCCCGGGCGGGACGCTCTACGGCTCGCGCGGGAACGCGGGCGGCCGCGCCGACGACATCGTCACCATCGACACGGGCTCGGGCGTCCAGACCCCCCTGGGCGCGATGGAGTTCGTGATCTCCGACCTCGCCTACGGCCTCTCCGGGACGCTCTACGGGAGCGGGACGGACGGGTCGCTCTACTCGATCAACCCGGTCACGGGGGAGAAGACCTTCCTCTTCCACACCGGGATCTCGCAACTCTCGGGGCTGACGTCGGTGATCCCGGCGCCGGGCTCCATCAGCCTCCTGGCGCTGGGCGCGCTCGCGTGCCGCAGGCGTCGCCAGGGCTGAGATCGGGCGGAGCAGGGCGGGCCGCGGCGGACGAGAACCATGCCGCCGCGGCGGAGCGTCGAACACGCGCGGCGGAGCGTCGGCGTGCCGCGGAGGGCGGGCAGGGCGTGAGGATCCCGCGCGCCCGGCGGGCGTGCGGCGCGATCAGGTCCCCTTGGCGTGGTCGAAGACGCCGCGCCCGGACTTGTCCCCCAGCCGTCCCGCGGCGACGAGCTGCCTGAGGAGCGGGCACGCCCGGTAGCGGTCGTCGTTGAGCCCGTCGGCCAGGACGTCCATGATGTGGACGCAGGTGTCCAGGCCGATGAAGTCGGCCAGGCGCAGCGGGCCCATCGGGTGGTTGCACCCGAGTTTCATGATCTCGTCGATGGCCTCGGGCTCGGCGACGCCCTCCATCCAGGCGCGGAACGCCTCGTTGATCATCGGCATGAGGACGCGGTTGGAGACGAACCCGGCGCGGTCGTTCGCGGGCACGGGGGTCTTGCCCATGGCGCGGGCGAGGGCGATCGTCCGCTCGGTGGTCTCGGGCGAGGTCTGGAGGCCGCGGATGACCTCGACGAGCTTCATCACGGGGACGGGGTTGAAGAAGTGCATCCCGATCACGCGGCCCGCGCCCGGGCCCGCGGCGGCGGCGATCTCGGTGATGGAGATGGAGCTCGTGTTGGTGGCGAGGATCGCCGAGGGGAACCGCGCCGCGAGGCGGGCGAAGAGGTCGCGCTTGACGCGGGCATCCTCGACGATCGCCTCGACGATGACGTCGGCCCCCGCGAGGGCCTCGAGGCCCTCGACGTAGGCCAGCCGCGCCAGCACCGGGGCCGCGTCGGCGAGCCGGCCCTTCTCGACCTCGCGGGCCAGGCGAGACGCGTGCCCCTTGCGGCAGCGCTCCAGGGCCGCGGCGTCCGCGTCCGTCACGAGCGTGCGGAAGCCCGCGGCGGCGGCGACCTGCGCGATCCCCCCGCCCATCTGCCCGGACCCGATCACGCCGATGGTCTTCACGTCGCTCATGCCGTGCCTCCTTCGGGCGGAGGATAGCGCCGTGGTGGTGGGGTGGACCTCCGCCGGCCCGTGCTCCTGGCGGCGGGGACGGCGGGATACCTCGACGAGATGGGCGAGGTGCTCGACCTCTCGAGCCTCGGCGGCGTCGTCACCAAGTCCATCACCCTCCACCCGCGCGAAGGGAACGCGACGTGGAGGATCCTCGAGGCCGGCGTCGGGATGCTCAACGCGATCGGCCTGGCCAACGTCGGGCTCGACCACTTCCTCGAGCACATCGCCCCGCGTATCGCGGGCGCGCCGTGCAGGGTCATCGCCTCGGTCGCGGGGTTCGCCGTGGAGGAGTACGTCCGGCTCGCCTCCGCGATGGACGACATCCAAGGGCTCGCCGCGGTCGAGCTCAACGTGAGTTGCCCGAACGTCCACGCCGGGACGGAGTTCGGGGCCGATGCCCGGCTCCTGCGCGACCTCATCGCCGCGGTCCGCCCCTGCGTGGCGAGGCTCCCCCTGTGGGTCAAGCTCGGCCCCGTCCCCCTCGCGGCGCCCGGGGGAACAATGGTGGACCTCGCGCGGGCGGCGATCGAGGGCGGCGGCAAGCCGGGGTCGGGGGGGCCGGGTGGAGGGCCGGGAGGGAGGCCAGGGGCCGATGCCCTCACGCTCTGCAACACCTTCCCCGCCATGGCGATCGACGTCCGGACCCGGCGCCCACGCCTGGCCAACAACTCGGGAGGGCTCTCCGGGCCCGGCATCCATCCGATCGTCGTGAGGCTCGTCCACGAGGTCCATCGAGGCCTGGCCAGGGACCTGGGCGTGGCGATCGTCGCGGCCGGGGGCGTCACCTCCTGGGCGTCGGCGGCGGAGTTCGTGCTCGCCGGGGCCTCCGCCGTACAGATCGGGACGGGGAACTTCGCCGATCCGGGCATCCCCGCCCGCGTCGTGCGAGGGCTCGACCGGTGGGTGAAGCGGCAGGGCGCGGCGAACCTCGCGGAACTGGTCGGGAAGGTCGAGCGGTATTGATCGAACACGAGGAGTCTCGGCATGGGCGTTCTCACCATCGTGGCGGCGTGGGTGGCGGCGGGCATGGGTCAGGTCGATGTCTCCCCGCGCCTCGCCGCGGCTCGTGAGACGCACGAGGTCCCCGCGATCGCGGCCGTCGTCGTTCGCGAGGGCAACGTCGTCGCCCGAGGCGTCGACGGCGTACGCCGTGCCGGCGACGAGACACCGGCCACGATCGATGACCTGTGGCACCTCGGCTCGTGCACCAAGGCCATGACCGCGGCCTTGACGGCGACGTTTGTTGACGAGGGCGTGATCGCCTGGGAGACGACGCTGGAAGATGCGCTGCCCGACCTCCGGGACTCGATGCACGCGGACTTCCGGCACGTCACCATCCGCCAGTTGCTCGCCCACCGGGCGGGGATCCCATCGGACCTCGGCTTCGACGGGCTCTGGGGCCGCCTCTGGAACCACAAGGGCACGCCCCAGGAGCAGCGATGGCTGCTCACCACGGAAGTCCTCGCCCGCAAGCCCGAGCACACGCCCGGCACGGCGTTCCTCTACGCCAACGCGGGGTACTCGGTCGTCGGTTCGATCCTGGAGCGCAGGACGGGCAAGCCCTGGGAGACGCTGATCCGCGAGCGGCTCGCCGAGCCCCTGGGCATGACCGCGTTCGGGTTCGGCGCGCCGGGCGTGCGAGGCAAGGCCGATCAGCCCAGGGGGCACGACGATCGGGGCAAGCCCGTCGAACCCGGCCCGGGCTCGGACAACCCGCCCGCGATCGGACCCGGGGGCACGTGCCACGCATCGCTGGACTCATGGGCGAAGTTCATCGCGATGCAGGTGTCCGGCGTGAGGGGAGAGAGCGACTTCCTCACGCCCGATTCGTTCGTCGCCCTCTCCACCCCCGCCCCGGGCGAAGACTACGCCCTGGGATGGGGCGTGACGACACGCCCGTGGGCTCGCGGCGAGGGCGGAACGGGCCGCGTCCTCACGCACGCGGGGAGCAACACGATGTGGTTTGCCGTGGCCTGGCTCGCGCCGGAAAAGGACCTTGCGATCCTCGTCGTCTGCAACCGCGGCGGCGACCGCGCGGCGCAGGCCTGCGACGCCGTCGCCTCGGCCCTGGTGGGAGAGTTCGCGAAGTGAACGGCCCGATCAGCGGTCCAGCAGCGCGGGCAACTGGTCCGCGTGGCCCTTCCTGCGTCGCCCGACGACCGTCCCGTCGCGATCGATGATGATCTGCGTCGGGAAAGCCTGGATGCCGTAGGAGGCCGTGGTCGCACCGCGGGCGAACTCGTCGGTATCCGGGATCGGCATCGGCCCGCCGCCATCGAGCGCGACGGCAAAGGGAAGGTCTCGCCCGGTCCACAGCGTGCGCCGGATCTCGTCGAGTCTCGCATCCATGTCGGCGATCGACTCCACCGAGTCGTCGTGCACGGCAATGATGACGAGCCCCTTGTCGTGGTAACGGTCGTGCAGGTCGAAGAGCGCGGGCATGGAGTGCACGCACGGGCCGCACCAGTATCCCCAGAAGTCCAGCAGCACGACCTTCCCGCGAAGATCACCCAGCGTCACGCCGCCTGAGGGAGTCCCCCCGGCGACCTCCACGTTCTTCCAGCCCTTGATCGTCGTCAGTTCCGGCGCGGGCTTGCCCACGAGGGAAGCCAGACGCGTCGCCGGGAGGTCCGCCCCGAGCGAAACGTCATCGTCACCCGGCGCGAGGCGCAGCGTCGGCGCCGGCTTCACCGAATACGTCTCCGTGCCGTAGACATCAAGTTCGTACTCCCCCGGCGGGAGCAGGATCTCGTGCGTTCCGGTCCGAGAGTCGATCCCCATCACGCGGAGGCGACCGGGCAAGTTGACATACACGTTGGACCACTCGAGGGAACGCCCGAGGGCCTCGAGCGATGTGCTGCGTGTGGACACGACGACGCGGATCACTGGTTCGAGCGTCAGGCGAACCGTCGAGCCAAGCGAATCGCGTGAGATCCTGACCATGCCCATCGTCGAGGCGTCGGGTGTCATCGCGATCAGAGCCTTCTCGCGAACGTCGTCCTCGCCGTAGAACAGCGCATCACCGGGAATGGCGAGGCAGCCATCTCGGTCGGTCGTCGTCGACGGGGCCTCGATCTTCGCCAGGATGGAGGCGATGAAAGGCCCCTCGCCCGGAGGCTCGCCTTCGCGCCGGGCGAGAAAAGTCCCGACCATCGCGCCAGGGACGGCCCGGCCCTGGCCGTCAACGACGCACGCCCTGAGCACCTCTTCGGGGACGAGGGCCGTGGCTCGCTCCGGCTGCACGCGGCCGCTGGTGCCGAAGCCGGAGAGAACCCCGAGCGAGAGAATGCCGGTGATGAGGCTCGTCATGCACGCAGACTCCGTGTGGGTGAACCCGTAGAGTAGTTAGGGATGGGACCGGCTCGTTTCACGGCGGCCAACGTGGACGAAGCGGGTGATCTGGGTCTCGATCACTGGATCCGTTGCGGTCACTGCCCGAGCCATGAAGAACGGAACCCGCAAGCGCGGTTCATCGAACGGAGAGGGGGGGATTCGAACCCCCGATAGGGTTACCCCTATACAGCATTTCCAGTGCTGCTCCTTCAGCCACTCGGACACCTCTCCAAAGGGCGTCAGTCTATGCACGCTGGCGAATGGGTGCCAAACCTCGTGGTAGACTCGCACCGTGGCACAACACCTCGGGCTTCCACGTTGGGCGTGGCGTGCTGGCCTGGTCATCGTTCTCCTGGGCGTGATGGCCACCGGCCTGACCATCCCCTTTGCCTGTGGCGTCTCGTTCGACCAGCGACCGTCGGTCGTCCTCGCCGGCGGTGCGATCGAGATCGGCTGGTCCTCGCACAAGGCCTCGGATGGCTTCGGGGTCGCCTTCCAGTCTCGACACAGGTGGAGCCTGTTCTTCCTCCCGGGAATGGTTGAACGCCGAGTCATGGGTTGGGGGCCCGACGGGACGGGGTTCGATGAACCCGTCCGCTATTGGTTCTGCCCGTTCTGGGTCCTCGCGGTTGCGGCGTGGCTGCTCCTCGCGATCCTGGGCAGAACGCGAGAGTCACGCCGTCATCGCGCACGACGCGAGGTCGCACCCGGCCCCGGAACCGAGCGAACCGATCCGTAACATGTTCCGGTATCCTTGCGTGATGGGCGGTCCGCGGCACGAGGCCGCCGTGAGGCACGTGCTCGCCTCGCCCGGGTCGGAGGCCTACAAGTCACCCCGATGCTGACCTTCGCCCACTCTCCCGACGGCGACGACCTGGCCATGTGGTGGGCGCTGCTCACTGGGCGGCCCTCCGCGACCACGCCCCTCCGCTTCGAGTTCATCGCGTCGGACATCGAAACCCTGAACAGGCGCGCCGTGGAAGTGGGGGACCTGGACGTGACGGCCCTCTCGGCGCGAGCCGTGGCGGAGGCGGCCGGGCGATACGCGATCGCCACCTGCGGGGCGTCGTTCGGCGAGGCTTACGGCCCCAAGGTCGTCGCCAGGCCCGAGGCGCCGATCCGCTGCGAAGGGTGCCTCGCCAAGCCGGGCCTGAGGGTCGCAATCCCAGGAATCCGCACCACCGCGTTCCTCGCCCTCGCCCTCATGATGGGGCTGACGCGGGAAGACCTCGCCCGGTTCACGCCTGTGCCGTTCGATCGCATCGTGGACGAGGTCGCGAGCGGGCGCTTCGACGCGGGGCTCATCATCCACGAGGCGCAACTCTCCTTCGCCGACCACGGCCTGCGTGAAGTCGTCGACCTGGGAGAGTGGTGGGCCGAACGCACGGGCCTCCCCCTGCCGCTGGGGCTCACCGGTGTTCGTCACGATCTCGACGCGAGGCACGGCCCCGGCACAACGGACGAACTCGTGCGGGTCCTCCGCGCGTCCGTCGAGCACGCGCTCACCAACCGCGACGACGCTGTCGCGTTCGCCCTCGCCAGGGCCCCGGGATCGAGCGAGGCCCGCATGCGCCGCTTCCTCGACATGTACGCCAACCGGCTGAGCCTCGACATGGGCGAACGAGGCAGGCAGGGCGTGCGCAGGCTGCTCGCCGAGGGCGCGTCGGCAGGCCTCTGCCCCGAGCCTCAGGAGATCCGGTTCATCGGGTGATGCCACCAGCGGGAGCCAATCGATGGAGTTCATCAGGATCGAGTGGGGCGTCGGGGTCGTCACTCCCTCCGGCACGCTGCCCATCCGCTATGTCCTCGCGATCGGTCGCAACTACGCCGAGCACGCGCGCGAGCAGGCCGCGGATGTTCCGACCCGCCCCATGGTCTTCACGAAGAGCCCGGCGTCCCTCTGCCTGCAAGGAGACGACATCGTGGTGCCGCCCGTCTGCCAGGACCGCGAGCAGGTGGACTTCGAGGCCGAACTCGGCGTGGTGATCGGGCGAGCCGCGCGCGATGTTCCCCGCGAGCACGCGCTGGGCCACGTCCTGGGCTATTGCTGCGCGAACGATGTCTCCGCACGCTGGTGGCAGAAAGAAGGCTCTGGCGGGCAGTTCGTCCGGGGCAAGTCCTTCGACACCTTCTGCCCGGTCGGTCCGACACTCGTCCCCGCGGGCGAGGTGCCCGATCCGCAGTCCCTTAGGATCCGATGCCGCGTCAATGCCCAGCCCATGCAGGACGATTCAACCGCGAACATGCTCTTCCCCGTCGACGTGCTCATCAGCGATCTCTCTCGCGGCGCGACGCTTCCCCCGGGCACCTTGCTCCTGACCGGAACGCCCTCGGGCGTCGGCATGGCTCGCAAGCCGCCCGCCTTTCTGAAGCATGGCGACCGTGTGGAGGTGGAAATCGAGAGGCTCGGAACGCTCGCCAACCAGGTGCGGGCCGAGGCCTGACTCAGCCGCCGCCGACCGATGGAGGCGGGAGAAGCGTCGCGGGGGCCTTGATGGTGGGCGCGGGCTCGACGTCGAAACGCACGCGCGTGTACGTGCGGATTTCCTCGTAATCCTCGCCCTCCTTGATCGTCACCTTCGTTGGGTGACGCACCCCGTTGAACTCCTTGTAGTCCGCCAGCCTCACGATCACCCCGACTTCCTTCCCCTCGTCGTTCCTTCGGTTGAGCATCACACCGAGGTTGAGCCCTGTCTGGGCGTCGAAATAGACCTGGATCTCGCGGCCCCGGGTCGTCACGGCCGGAACGCGATACGCGAGCCGCTCGTTGAACGTCGTCGCCTCCGGGATCCCCAGCGTCGTGTACCGCTTGGTGTAGTTCGCCTCCCCCAGAAAATCGGCATCCTCGATCATCGCGTCGAGCGCCGGGCCCGTGAGCGCGAACGACTTGCCTTCCAGCGAGGTCTGCCATCCGTTCTGCCCGTCGAACCCGAACTCGAACGTCCCACGCCCGGGGATCTCCATCCGCATCCGCAGCGCGTCCGGCGCCACGGCCCAGATGTTCAGGATCCCCTCGACCTTCAGCGACGGGATCTGCATCGTCCCCACGATCACCTTGTTCTTCAGCCTCGCCAGCGCCTCCGCCCCGCCGATCTCTCGAACATGGCGTGCGAAGAGTTCCTCCGCGGTCGGCACCGTTTCGGGCTGCGACCATACCGCCCCCTCCGGCATGCCCGCCGTGCCCGTGCCCGCCATCCCGCCGAGCACAACCAACATCGCCGCCGATCGTCCGAGAACGTTTCGCATGGATGCCTACTCCTGGTTCACCGGCGTCCAGATCGACCGGTCCCGCGCCTCACTGTACGTCCCGAGGGCGGGCTCGTTCACGGCGAACAAAAGCCTCGAGCGCCGCCAGCGTCGCGTCGCTCACATGATGCTCGATGCCCTCGGCATCGGCCTCCGCGGTCTCACGGTCGACGCCCAGCGCCCCAAGTGCATCGACGACGATGCGATGGCGCCTCCTGGCTGATTCCGCCAGGGATTCGCCCTCGGGCGTCAGAAAGATCGAGCGATAGGGCTTCGTCACGACCAACCCCTGCCGTGACAACCGTCCGATCGTGCGCACGACCGTCACGTGGCTGACGCCCAGCCGCCGGGCGAGATCGACGACCCGTGCCTCGCCCTCCTGCGTGATGAGGTCCGCGATCGCCTCGACATAATCCTCCGCAATTTCGAGGGCATGCGCGAGCCGCGTCCGGGCGTGGTGCGAGGCGGTGGTGTTGCGAGGGACGCCCATGCCAGATTGTAGCATCGGCTTCAAAACTTGACCAGATGATTCAATCGGCCTACAAATGTAGCCGAGGTTACAACATCAAGCCGGAGTCACACCATCATGCGTCTCATCTGCTCGATCCTCATTGTGCTGCTCACACTCGCTCGACACTCCCTCGCCGACCTTCACGTCGTCGCGACAACTTCCATGCTCGCCGATGCCGCCAGGCAGGTCGCCGGTGACCGCGCTCGCGTCACCTCCCTCATGGGCCCGGGGGTTGATCCCCATCTCTTCAAGCCCTCACCCGGCGACATGCGGCTCCTCTCCTCGGCCAACCTCGTGCTCTACAACGGGCTTCACCTCGAAGGGAGGCTCGCCGACGCGCTCGTCAAACTCGCACGGACGCGCCCGCTCGTCCAGGCGACGGAGTCGATCCCGGAAGACCGGCTCCGCGAGCCGCCCGAGTTCGACGGTCACTACGACCCCCATGTGTGGTTCGATCCCGAACTCTGGGTCTTCGTCGTCGAGCGCATCCGCGAGGCCCTGGCGGAGGTCGATCCTTCCGGGTCGGACGCCTACGCGACCAACGCCGCGGCCTATATCGAGCAGCTGCGCTCGCTCCACGAGTGGACGACCGAGCAACTCGCCGCAGTCCCCGCGCACGCCCGGGTCCTCGTCACCGCGCACGATGCGTTTGGCTACTTCGGGCGTGCCTACGCCTTTGAGGTGCTGGCCGTCCAGGGAATCTCGACGGACTCCGAGGCCAGCGTGCGGGATATCAATCGCCTCGTCGACACGCTCATCGAGCGTCGGATCCCCGGGGTCTTCATCGAGTCCTCCGTGCCGCGAAAGGCCGTCGAGGCGCTCGTGCAGGGGTGCAAATCTCGCGGGCACGCGGTGGCGATCGGCGGCGAGTTGTACTCCGACGCACTGGGGCCGGAGGGCTCGGGCGCGGCGACCTACATCGACATGGTTCGGCACAACGTTCGCAC
>JAANMY010004643.1_pt1 | contig 10098 bp, 9 predicted proteins | sample 7279691 | NCBI WGS metagenome assembly JAANMY01 (sample SAMN14094543, study PRJNA606508) | bioreactor metagenome | isolation source: A lab-scale SPAN reactor treating ammonium-rich wastewater day 388 | place: Ireland: Galway | collected 2018-02-07
AGCGCCGGGACACGAGAAGCGACAATCTGGTTGGCTACGTTTTGCCTATCTATCTTGGTTTTTGATGGCTTTAGTGATTATTTATCCTTTACTTAAGAGACAATTGTTTAATAACCCATACAGAGCAATCGTTTATGTGATGCTTGCTTATTTTGGTTTTACTTTTTTTATGACCGTAATAAAATTTAATTAATGTTGTTATCTATAATAGTTCCAATGTACAATGTTTCTCAATATTTAGAGAAATGCATTAAAAATATTCAAATTGATAATATTGAATATGAAATACTAATGATTGATGATGGCTCTCCTGATAATTCTATTGATATTGCAAATGATTTGGCTAGAATAAACAAAAGGATTAAGGTTTTTTCTCAAAAAAATAAAGGATTGGGTGGTGCAAGAAATCTAGGAATTAAAAATGCGACAGGAAAATATATCCTATTCTTAGACGCAGATGATATCTTAATCAAACAAGATTTTCAGTTTTTAGATGAAGAAGTATCGGAAATTATAGAATTTTCTTCAAAAAATATTACTTTCGACAATAATATAATTAGCGAATTTAATGCGGAAAATGTTACTAACCCATTAGATGGGATTTCCTATTACAGTATTTACCCTTCAATGTTCTCAGTATGTAATAAGCTATATTCTAAAGTTTTTTTGTCTCAATACAACTTGTTATTTAAAGAACAGATATACATAGAAGATTTTGAATTTAATACTAGAACTTTTTTCTTTTGTAAAAGAATAAAAAGTTTTAATGAATCCATACAGTATTTTGTTCAAGTAGAAAACTCTATAACAAGAAATTCTAATAAAGAACGAAAAGTAAAACTTGTAAATGACATGATAAAAGTAGGATACTATATTAGAGATTTTACAAAAAATATGAAACTTTCAAATTTGGAAATGAAATTTATTCACGAAAGATTTTGCTACTTAACGGTTGATATTATTTTCCATACGCTTAAAAATAATCTTGGTGATAAATTTTTATTAGAAAAAACTGATGAATTGAAAAACAGCAATTTATATGATTTAAGTTGTAAATTAAAACATAGAAAAAAGGATTTTTTTCGAAAAATCTTAAAATTTCCATTTGGATTATTTATTATAAAATACTATTTAAAAATAAAATATGATGAAAAGTAGATCTAAGTTTATATTATTAACTACGGTTCCAATTTCATTAAATTTTTTCAGAGATCAAATAAGTAAATTAAATGATATTTATGATGTAACATTAGTCAGCTCACCATCATCATTGCTAATTGAAATTGCGAGTCAGGAAAATGTAGCTTTTAGAGCAATAAAAATCAATCGAAATATATCTTTAATTAACGATCTGAAAAGTTTACTTAATTTAGTATTTTATTTTTTAAAAATTAATCCCGCTATTATTCATTGTAATACACCTAAAGCTTCTCTACTTGGTCTATTAGCTGGATTTTTGACCAGAGTTCCTAACAGGATATATTATATACATGGTTTAAGGTACGAAGGTGCCAAAGGTTTAAAAAGAAAATTACTTAAAGGTATGGAAAAGGTTGCTTGTTTCTGTGCAACCGATATTATAGCAGTTAGTAATGGGATTAAAATAAAAGCTAATCAGGAATTAACAAGTAAGACAATCAATGTGATTCATAATGGTAGTGCAAACGGAATGTTCATTGACGAATATGTTAATGCTAAATATAATAAAAAAATATTACGTGAAGAGTTATGTATTTCTGAAGAAGACTTTGTTTACGGTTTTATAGGTCGTCTCGTAGGTGATAAAGGAATTAATGAACTTGTTTCTTCATTTGATTCGTTAAATCAAAAAAACAAACAAATAAAGTTAATTTTAGTAGGCTCATATGAAGATGATTTGGATCCTTTAGAAAATTCGACAAAGTTTACCATAGAGAACAATCCTAATATAATTTATGTTGGTTTTCAAAAGGATGTCAAAAAATATCTTTCGTTAATGAATGTTTTTGTGTCACCATCTTATCGAGAGGGATTTGGCTTGTCTTTATTGGAAGCCAATTTAATGGGAATACCTATTATAGCGTCAAGAATTACTGGTTACGAGGAAATAATAAAAGAAGACAAAAATGGGTTTTTAATACCTTCTAAAAATAAGGTATTACTACAAAGTAAAATGTCTGAAGTATATTTAATGCAAAACAAGTTAGTTGAAATGAAAGAATTTTGTATAAATAATGTAATTGAAAACTACAATCATGAAGATGTTTTACGTAAAGCAATTCATTATTATAAATCTATTACTTTATCTAAATAATATGGGATTTAATTTTAATAGTAAAGTAGGTCATAGTGTTTTATCTTTTATACAAGGGTACAATCATGAAAAATATTGGAAACGAAGAAGTAAAGTAGTAGATCCAAATTATAAAAACATCTTTTTAAAGTTGTATTATTTATATTATATAAAAAAGATTGATAGTAAATTCAATTGCTCATTTGGAACAAATTATAACTCAGGATCGAAGTTCAAAACCCCTCCTCATTTGCCACATGGTCCTAAGAATATTATTATTGGGCATGATCTTACAATAGGTGAGAATTCGATAATATTTCATGGTGTAACATTAGCTCATGGAGGTAGTCATATAGGTAATAGTGTTATGTTTTCAACTGGTTCGGTTTTATTGCCTGGATATAATGTTGGTAGCAATGCAAAAATAGGCGCAAATGCAATTGTTGTTGAAGATATTCCAGAAAATGCTACTGTAGTACTTCAAAAACCTAAAATTATTTTAAAAAATTAATAATTTATGTACAAAATTTTTTTTAAAAGATTTGTTGATTTCATTACAGCATTTTTAGGATTGCTAATATTAAGTCCTATTTTTATTATCGTAACCATTGCTTTGTATTTTGCAAATGATGGTAAACCTTTCTTTTTTCAGGAGCGTCCAGGATTAAATGAAAAAATATTTAATATTATTAAGTTCAAGACCATGAATGATAAAAAAGATCCTTATGGTAATTTGCTTTCTGATGCGGAAAGACTTACTCCAATAGGAGCTTTTGTCAGAAAAACATCTTTAGATGAGCTTCCACAATTAATTAATGTCTTAAAAGGTGACATGAGCTTGATTGGTCCCAGACCTCTTTTAATAAAATATCTCAATTTTTACACAAAAGAAGAAAAAATGCGTCATTTAGTAAGACCAGGTATTACGGGTTGGGCTCAAGTGAATGGTCGAAATACAGTTGAATGGGACACAAGACTTAAATATGATACTGATTATGTAAAGAATATTTCTTTATCATTTGATATAAAAATTTTTTTATTAACACTCAAGAACGTGGTTAAATCAAAAAATATAGTAGTAGATCCCAGATCAATAATGAAAGATTTAGATGATGAACGAAAGCATAATTAGAATTAAAAATACGGCTGCTGATATTCAATTACTCAGCTCATATTTAAAAGAGATGTATAAGGATACCAAATGGAATGATTGCCTAATTTATTTTGATCCTAACTATATTAACTACCTGAAAAAAATTATTGATCTAGACAGTAATCTATTTTATTGGCTGCAGTTTGAAAATGAAACTGTTGGTTTTATGCACTTAATTGCTAGAGAAAATGAGCTTTATCTTAACAATATTTTTTTATTGAAATCTTTCCAAGGCAAGAAGTTAGCGCAGAAATTTTTATACGCAGTAATAAAATTGTGCAATAAAGAAATGTTTACGCTTAATGTTTTTCAATCAAATGATATAGCATTGAAATGGTATAAAAAGTTAGGAATGAAAATTTTAGAGAATACATTTTTCTATGAAGTAAAAAATTCTGATGTTTATTCTGAAGATTACGTTACTAAAAAAGATGACGCGGGCTTTACAAGTATTTTTATTAATGATAACAAGATTGCAACAGTAATTAATGGTAAATCCGTTATGCTTCATGATGCGAATCTAATGTTCAATTTTAAAAAATATGATATTGTTCTGACTAGAAGTGACCAAAAGTTAACAAATAATGCGTTATCATTTTGGGATGTAAGTCATAAAATGCTGGTCTCAACTTCAACTATATTACAAAATTTGAAATAAATAAGAATATGTTATTTGAAAATATAGAACTCAATAATTTTAAAAATCTTGAATTTTATCAAAAGCCATTTTATCTGAGAATGGAAGCGGAAAAAATAGGTGGAATAGCATTGTACTATAAATATGAAAGTGAAAATGCAACATTTGTTATTCCCGTCATTAAAAGACTGATTGAGAAAGATTATTATGATTTAATCAGTCCATATGGTTATTCAGGTTTTCTTAGTAATAATGATTCTCCAGAATTTATTATGGAGGGTATACATCATTTCGACAATTACTGTAAAGCTAATAATATTATAACATCTTTTATAAGATTACATCCTTTTAATAATTATATTTTTTTAGAGAATAAGAGAATAGCTCAAGTTTTGCATGGGCGCGTAATATTTTTTTCTTTAAATCAAAATTATGATGAATTATATAGTTTCTATTCTTCAAATCATAAAAGAGGAATTAAGAAACTCCAAAAAAGAGGATTTAATATCAAGCAGGGTGATGTTTCAGATATAAGAGAATTTATCACAATTTATAACCATACGATGGAAAGGTTAGATGCTAAAGAATTTTATTTTTTTGAAGAAGATTATTATGTTGCGCTGATGAAAAATGAAAAATGCAAATTATTATTTGTAGAATCGCCAGACCAAAAGTTATGTGCAGCAGCATTCTTTGTGATAAGCTCTGAAATTATCCAATATCATTTAGGAGGAACCTTAACAGAATTTCTTCAAGATGCGCCTATAAAATTACTTTTTGATTTTATAATAAATTCTCATTCAAATAGTAATATGAAATTTAATTTAGGTGGAGGTCTTGGAGGTAGTGAAGACAATTTATATAAATTTAAAGAAGGATTTTCTAACGAAAAAATAAAATTTTCTACCCTTAGAATTGTTCACAATCAAGATGTTTATAATAATTTAACTTCTAACTTTGATAAAGAAGATAGAAAAAATATTTCAGAATTTTTTCCGCTTTATAGAAAAAAATGACATATCTAAAATGGTTAAAAATTATAATCGTTTTTTTATTTTTGGTTAATACATACAGTAATCTTAATAATTATGCAAAACAAAATATGGCTTTCCTCTCCACACATGGGCGGAAACGAACAAAAATATGTAAACGAAGCTTTTGAAGCCAATTGGGTAGCGCCTTTAGGTCCTAATGTAGATGGTTTTGAAAAAGATTTGGAAACCTTTTTAAACGAAGATGTAAAAGTTGCGGCTCTTTCTGCCGGTACTGCTGCGCTGCATTTAGCTTTAATTGAATGTGATGTAAAGCATGGCGATGAGGTGATTTGCCAGTCTATGACATTTTCAGCTTCTGCCAATCCGATAGCTTACTGTGGAGCAACTCCCGTTTTCATTGACTCCGAAAAAGATACCTGGAATATGTGTCCGGTTGCTTTAAAAGAAGCTGTGGAAGACAGAATTTCTAAGGGGAAAAAGCCAAAAGCGATTATCGTTGTTCATTTGTATGGTATGCCTGCAAAGATGGATGAGATTTTAAAAATTGCTTCGGAATATGAAATTCCTGTAATTGAAGATGCTGCCGAAGCTTTAGGTTCTACTTATAAGGGCAAAGCCTGCGGAACTTTTGGACGTTTTGGAATTTTATCGTTTAACGGAAATAAGATCATCACTACTTCGGGTGGAGGAGCATTGGTTTGCCATACTCAGGAAGATAAAGATAAAGCGGTTTTTCTTTCGACGCAGGCGAGAGAAAATGCCCCTCATTATCAGCATTCTCATATTGGTTATAATTATCGTATGAGTAATATTGTAGCAGGAATCGGTCGTGGACAAATGGAAGTTTTGAATGATAGAGTAGAAGCACGCAGAAAAATGCACGATTTCTATGTTGAAATATTCAATGACATCAATGGTGTTGAGGTGTTTTCAGAACCAACTGCTGATTATTTTTCTAATCATTGGTTATCTGCTATTGTAGTAAATCCTGAAATTACCGGGAAGAATCGTGAAGATTTAAGATTAGCTTTTCTTGAGGACAATATTGAATCTCGCCCTTTATGGAAGCCGATGCATTTGCAGCCTGTTTTTGCGGATGCACCGTATTATGGAACGGATATTTCCGAAAATCTGTTCAATGACGGTCTATGTTTGCCTTCCGGATCAAATCTTACAGATGAAGACCGTGAAAGAATTAGAACAATGATTAATAATTTTTTTAATAAATAAAGATTCTTTTTTGTTGATAAATTTTTAAAAACGGCTCTTAAAAGTATAAACCAATTATACCATAATTTCGACTAAAGCGGGGCAGTGATCAGAATGCACTGCCTCTTTTAAAATAACAGCACGGGATAACTGATCTTTCAGTGAATACGAAGTGAAGTTATAATCTAAACGCCATCCTTTGTTTTTAGCTCTGGAATTCTGTCGATAACTCCACCAGGTATAATTATCCGGTTCAGCGTTAAAATATCTGAAACTGTCGATCAGTTCACATTCATCAATAAATCGAGTCATCCACTCACGTTCCATCGGTAAAAATCCGGATACATTTTTAAGACGCACAGGATCATGAATGTCTATTGCCTGATGACAGATATTAAAATCTCCTGAAATAATGAGATTAGGGATAGTCTTCTTTAGATTTTTAATATAATCTGAAAAATCATAGCAGAACTGCATTTTAAAATCCAGTCTTTCTATATTGGAAGCAGACGGAACGTATACTGAAATAACCGAAAAACCTTCAAAGTCAGCACGGATTATTCTTCCTTCATTGTCATAACTTTCTATACCGCAGCCATATTCTACGTGACTGGGTTTTATTTTTGAAGCAATCCCCACTCCGCTGTAGCCTTTCCTTACTGCGGAATGCCAATAACTGTGATAGCCTGCTTTTTCAAGGCTTTCGATGTCAATCTGGTCGGTTCCTGCTTTACTTTCCTGAATACAGATAATATCCGGATCAGCAGTTTTCAGCCAGTTTAAAAAATCTTTGGTAAATGCAGCACGTATTCCGTTGACGTTGTAGGTAATTAATCTCATAATTCAAAAATATAAAAATTCGGGCGGAAAGTTTAAGTTTTCCGCCCGAATCAGTTTAAATTTAGATCAGCAATTAAAGCTAAAATTCATGCCGGATTATTTTGGTTCCAGAATACTGATCGGAATAATGCATTCCTCCAGAGAAATTCCGCCGTGCTGATATGTTTCTTTATAGTAATTTACAAAATGATTGTAATTTTTGGGATAAGCAAGGAAGATGTTATTTTTAGCAAAAATATATTTTGAACTTAGATTTCCTTTAGGTAAAAATAACTTTTCAGGATTTGTTATTGCCCAAACATCGCTTTCGTCATAGGTTAAGCTTTTTCCGGTTTTATAGCGGATGTTGGTTGAGGTTTCTCTGTCGCCTACAACCCGGCTTGGTTTTTTGACATAAACAGTTCCGTGATCGGTCGTAATGACCAGTTTAAATCCGTTTTCAGCTGCGGTTTTGATGATTTTTACCAATGAAGAATTTTCAAACCAGTTCATAGTCAGGGATCTGAATGTTTTATCGTCCCGAATAAGCTGGTCTACAATGTGATTATCGGTTTTTGCATGAGACAGAATATCAATAAAATTGTACACAATTACCAGAAGATCATTGTTTTTGTGCTGATTAAAATCTTCATAAATCTTTTTTTCAAAATCGGCATTCAATACTTTCAGGTATTTCATAGATTTGGAATTAAGACCGACTCTTTTCATCTGATCTTCAAGAAAATCACGCTCAAATTCGTTTTTATTTCCTTCCTCATTATCATTAAACCATTTGTCCGGAAAACGCTTCTCAATTTCTGAAGGCAGAAGACCTGCAAAGAAAGAATTTCTCGCATACTGAGTCGCTGTAGGCAAAATACTGTAATAATAATCTTCCGAAATCTTGTTGTAAAATTTTGTGAAAAGCGGTTCAATTACTTTCCATTGATCGTAGCGGAGATTATCAATCATTAAAAGAAGAACTTTATCTTTTTCAACCTCCGGCTTTATCTTATCTTTAAAAAGAGTGTGGCTCATCATCGGTTTTTCCGAGCCTTTCAGCCATTCTTCATAATTGTTTTCGATAAATTTGGCAAACTGAATGTTGGCTTCTTCTTTTTGTGACTGCAAAAGGTCTGCAAATTCATTATCGGTTACTTTATCGAATTTCAGTTCCCAATTGATGATTTTTTTGTAATAATCTGCCCATTCCTGGTACGTTTGGAGATACGAAAGTTCCATAGAAAGGTTCCTGAATTCCTGCTGATACTGCAAAATAGTTTTCTGTTCTACCAGATTATCTTCCTGAAGATTTTTTTTCAGCGACAGCAGTATCTGATTGGGATTCACCGGTTTTAGGATATAATCGGCAATCTGTGAACCGATGGCTTCTTCCATAATGTGCTCTTCTTCACTTTTGGTAACCATTACGATTTTTAGCGAGCTGTCTATTTGTTTAATCATCGGAATAGCTTCCAGTCCCGAAATTCCGGGCATATTTTCGTCGATTAATGTTAACGCAAATTTTTCAGATTCAATAAGTTCTAAAGCTTCATTTACATTGTTAACAGGCGTTACCTGATAACCTTTTTTTTCAAGAAAAACGATATGCGGTTTCAGCAAATCTATTTCATCATCAATCCATAATATTTTATCTGACATACAAGTTTTATTTTTTGTTGAGTAATGGCATCAAAATTACGACCAATTACTTTTAATTTCTCACAAAATGCTCTGCTAAAAAGTTAAATCTTAGTTAAAAGAATTTTGATCATTAATTAAAATGCAATTTTTATATGAAGATATGATAAATATTGTAATCTTAAAGGATGCAAATTAAATTGTAGTAATAATAATATTCACCATGGCTGTTTTTAGCTTTAAAAGGTTAATTTTGCATACTTCATCCTAATTTCTATGCAGAACAAGCTTAAAATCATCAACGATCCTGTACATGGCTTTATAAAAATTCCTCACGAAATTCTTTTTGATGTAATTGAGCATCCGTATTTCCAAAGATTAAGGAGAATTTCACAAACAGGTCTTCTTAACCTTATTTTTCCGGGAGCAACACATACAAGATTTCATCATGCGATTGGAGCCATGCATCTTATGTTTACTGCTTTAGAGACTTTAAAGCAAAAAGGAGTAAAAATTTCAGAAGATGAAGAAAAAGGAGCCATGTTGGCGATTTTAATGCACGACATTGGACATGGTCCTTTTTCACATGCATTAGAAAGTATGCTCATGGATGACTGGCATCATGAAAATCTTTCTTTGTTGTTGATGAACAGGCTGAATGATGAATTTGAAGGACAGCTGTCGGTCGCAATTCAGATGTTTCAGGGCAAATATCACAGGAAATTTTTCAATCAGTTAATTAGCTCTCAACTGGATGTTGACAGATTAGATTATCTGAACCGAGACAGCTTTTTTACCGGTGTTTCTGAAGGAAATATTAATACCCAAAGAATTATTTCCATGATGAATGTCTGTGAAGATGAGCTGGTAATTGATGCAAAAGGAGTTTATTCCATTGAAAATTTTTTAACAGCGAGAATGTTTATGTATTGGCAGGTTTACTATCATAAGACATCAGCTTTGGCCGAATTTATTTTGGTGAAAATTTTAGAAAGAGCTAAATATTTAACTTCCCAGGGAATAGATCTGCCTTCAACGGAAAATTTGAGATATTTTCTGAACAGAGGTAAATCTGCAGCTACAGAAGAAGATATTCTGCGTTTTACTGAGCTGGATGATAATGACATTATTCAGGCTATGAAACTATGGCAGACTGCAGATGATTTTATTTTGTCTTACTGGTGCAGATGTGTGGTCAAGAGAAATCTTCCCAAAACAATTATTTCTTCTAGGCCATTTGAACAGGATTTTATTAATGAAAAAATAAAAATCAGCAACGAATTTTTCGGAATTGATAATGCACGAGAATTGGTGAATGAAATACAAAGAGAACTCAGACCTTATAATACAGAAAAACAGCCTATTTATCTCT
>JAANMY010004645.1_pt1 | contig 10094 bp, 11 predicted proteins | sample 7279691 | NCBI WGS metagenome assembly JAANMY01 (sample SAMN14094543, study PRJNA606508) | bioreactor metagenome | isolation source: A lab-scale SPAN reactor treating ammonium-rich wastewater day 388 | place: Ireland: Galway | collected 2018-02-07
CGTGATCAAGGTAGTGTGGGGTCGTGGCTGGGATAAATTACTGGCCAAAGATACTACCGGTAAGCTGCTGCAGCTGATGAACGAAACGGTAGACGGCGATTACCAGACCTATAAAGCCAACGACGGTGCCTATGTGCGTAAGCACTTCTTCGGCCGTTACCCGGAAACCGCTGCGCTGGTAGCCGATATGACTGACGAGGAAATTTTTGCGTTAAAACGCGGTGGCCACGAGCCGTCAAAACTGTTTGCTGCCTTTAAAGCTGCGCAGGCCTGCACCGATAAACCAACGGTGATTTTAGCCAAAACCGTTAAAGGTTACGGCATGGGTGAAGCGGCGGAAGGTAAGAACATTGCCCACCAGGTGAAGAAAATGGACATGACGCATGTGCTGCAACTGCGCAAGCGTTTAGGCCTGGAAGATTACATCAGCGAAGAGCAGGTAAACGAGCTGCCCTACATCAAGTTGCCAGAAGGCTCGCCCGAGTTGGAATACCTGCATGCGCGGCGTAAAGCACTGCACGGTTATACTCCAGTGCGGCTGCCGAAATTCAGCCAGAAACTGGAATTACCAGAGTTAAGTGCCTTTGACGGCTTGCTGGAAGAGCAAAAGCGTGAAATTTCCACCACTATGGCTTATGTGCGGGCGCTGAATATTCTGCTTAAAGATCAGCATATTGGTAAGCAAATTGTGCCCATTATCGCCGACGAAGCCCGTACCTTTGGTATGGAAGGCTTATTCCGCCAAATTGGTATTTATAACCCGGGCGGCCAGAACTATACGCCGGAAGACCGCTCTGTGGTCAGCTACTACAAAGAAGACACCGGTGGTCAGGTACTGCAGGAAGGCATTAACGAGTTAGGCGCTATGTCGTCCTGGGTGGCGGCAGCGACCTCGTACAGCACTAACGATTTACCGATGATCCCGTTCTACATCTACTACTCGATGTTTGGTTTCCAGCGCGTGGGCGATATGGCCTGGCTGGCCGGCGATCAGCAAGCGCGTGGCTTCCTGTTAGGTGCTACTGCGGGTCGTACTACGCTAAACGGTGAAGGTTTACAGCACGAAGATGGCCACAGCCATATTCTGGCCGGTACGGTGCCGAACTGTATTTCGTATGACCCAACTTACGCCTATGAGCTGGCGGTAATTCTGCAAGACGGTATCCGCCGCATGTACGGGCCGGAGCAGGAAAACATTTATTACTACATCACGGTAATGAATGAAAACTACCACCACCCGGCGATGCCAAAAGGCGCCGAAGAGGGTATCCGTAAGGGTATTTATAAGCTGGAAAGCTTAAATGGCGACCGTGGCAAAGTGCAGCTGCTGGGTTCGGGCACCATTTTAAATGAAGTGCGTAAAGCCGCTGACATCTTAAGCAAAGACTACGGCGTAGCCTCTGACGTGTACTCAGTAACCTCGTTTAACGAGCTGGCGCGTGATGGCCAGGACGTTGAGCGCTTTAATATGCTTAACCCGGATGCTAAAGCGAAAACGCCATACATTGCCAGCGTGATGAATAAGGCACCGGCTATTGCCGCCACCGACTACATGAAAAACTATGCTGATCAGGTTCGCGCCTTTATTCCTGCAGTGTCGTACAAGGTGCTGGGCACCGACGGTTTTGGCCGCTCGGACAGCCGTGAAAACCTGCGCCGCCACTTTGAAGTAAACGCCGGTTATATCGTGGTCGCTGCACTGAGTGAGCTGGTAAAGCAAGGCGAGTTGAAGAAAACCGTGGTAGCGGATGCAATTAAGAAATTTGGCATCGATAGCGGCAAAACCAACCCGCTGTACGCATAAGAGGATTATTCATGACTATTGAAATTCATGTTCCGGATATTGGTGCAGATGAAGTTGAAGTCACCGAAATTCTGGTAAAGGTGGGCGACAAGGTCGCTGCCGATCAGTCACTGTTAAGTGTTGAAGGCGATAAAGCGTCGATGGAAGTGCCGGCGGCCGAGGCCGGCGTGGTAAAAAGCATCAACGTTAAAGTAGGCGATAAGGTAAAAACCGGCAGCTTGATTATGACCTTTGAAGGCGAAGGCGCCGCAGCGGCGAAAGAAGAAGCCAAAGCCGCACCTAAAACCGAGCTGAAAGCCGATGCTGCGCCTGCTAAACAAGGCGGCGCTGCAGTGCAGGACGTGAAGGTGCCGGACATTGGCGGTGACGCGGTAGAAGTAACCGACATTATGGTCAAAGTAGGCGATACGGTAGCAGCCGACCAGTCATTGCTGAGCGTTGAAGGTGATAAAGCCAGTATGGAAGTACCGGCGCCTTTTGCCGGCAAGGTAAAAGAGATCAAAATCAGTGTCGGTGACAAGGTATCTACCGGCAGCCTGATTATGCTGTTTGAAACCGAAGGCGGTGCTGAGGCAGCGCCTGCGGCTGAAAACACAACTGAAGCAAAAGCTGAAGCAAAAGCTGAAGCTAAAACTGAAGCCGCGCCGGCAGCAGCTGCCCCTGCAGCGAGCTCTGCGCCGGCAACAAGCGACGGCTTTGTCGAAAACAGCGCTTATGCGCACGCTTCACCGGTTATCCGCCGTTTAGCGCGTGAGTTTGGCATCAACCTGGCCAAGGTTAACGGCACGGGCCGTAAAGGCCGGGTAGTCAAAGAAGACGTACAAAACTACGTGAAACAGCTGGTGAAGCAGGTTGAATCTGGCGCAGTGGCTGCTGGCTCGGGTAGCGGCAATAGCATGGGCTTTGACTTAATCGCCTGGCCAAAAGTCGACTTTGCCAAGTTTGGTGAAGTAGAAGCCAAGCCGCTGTCACGTATCCAGAAGTTATCAGGTGCTAACCTGCACCGTAACTGGGTGCGCATTCCGCATGTTACCCAGTTCGATGAAGCTGATATCACCGGCCTGGAAGAGTTCCGCAAAGAGCAGAACGCGCTGGCGGATAAGAAAAAGATGGGCGTTAAATACACACCACTGGTGTTTATTATGAAAGCGGTAGCTAAAGCGCTGGAAGAATTTCCCACCTTTAACAGCTCACTGTCAGAAGATGGCGCCAGTTTAATTCTGAAGAAATACGTGCATTTAGGCATAGCGGTCGATACGCCAAATGGCCTGGTGGTGCCGGTAGTGCGTGATGTCAACAAAAAAGGCATTATCGAGCTGTCACGCGAGCTGCAGGACATCTCTGTTAAAGCGCGTGAAGGTAAGCTTACCGCCAGCGATATGCAGGGTGGCTGTTTTACCATTTCAAGCTTGGGTGGCATTGGCGGTACGGCCTTTACGCCTATCGTGAACGCACCGGAAGTGGCCATTTTGGGTGTGTCAAAATCTGACATTAAACCTAAGTGGAATGGTAAAGAGTTTGAGCCTAAGCTGATGCTGCCACTGAGTGTATCTTACGATCACCGTGTAATAGACGGCGCCCTGGCGGCACGCTTTACCGCCACCCTGGCCAGCTATTTAGCCGATATTCGCCAGATCATTATGTAAAGTGCAGCCTTACGGCAGAGAAAACTGCCGTAAGGCTAAAATCTTAGGTTACACAGCGGCGGCTGTGATGTTAAAATTCCGCCACTTTTTTCGCCTGACAGCCACAAGTCCTTATTCAAAGGGTTTCAACAGGCACGTAGGCGGCAAGCAAGCGAGTCCCCTGAGCTTAGTGAACTAAGTGATTGGGGTGAGCGGTACAGCCAACAACCGTGCATGTTTAAAGACGACGAATAAATGGTTGTTAGATAATCGGTCCGATAATGAAAGGTAATACGATGAGCAACGAAATCAAAACCCAAGTAGTGGTGCTGGGCGCCGGCCCTGGCGGTTACTCTGCAGCCTTCCGCGCAGCAGATTTAGGTTTAGAAGTTACCCTGGTTGAAGCCCGCAGCACCTTAGGTGGCGTGTGCTTAAACGTAGGTTGTATTCCGTCAAAAGCCTTATTACACGTTGCTAAAGTGATTGACGATGCTAAAGAGATGGCATCACACGGCGTAACCTTTGGTGAGCCGAAAATTGACTTAGACAAAATCCGCGATTGGAAAGACAAGGTTATCGGTCAGCTGACCAATGGCCTGGGCGGCATGGCCAAAATGCGTAAAGTGAAGGTAGTAAACGGCTACGGTAAATTCACCGGCGCCAATACCTTACAGGTTGGCGACACTAAAATTACCTTTGAACACGCCATTATCGCGGCAGGTTCAGAGCCAGTAGCACTGCCGTTTATTCCAAAAGATGACCCACGTGTTATCGATTCAACCGGCGCACTGGAATTAAAAGACATCCCTGGCGAAATGCTGGTATTAGGTGGCGGTATTATCGGCCTGGAAATGGGCACTGTATACCGTGCACTGGGTTCAAAAGTATCGGTAGTAGAATTTGCTGATCAGTTAGTGCCAGCAGCCGATGCCGACATCGTAAAAGCCTACACTAAGTACAACAGCAAAAACTTCAACATCATGCTGTCGACTAAAGTGACTGCGGTTGAAGCGAAAAAAGACGGCCTGTACGTGACCTTTGAAGGCAAAAACGCGCCAGAAAAAGCGGTACGTTACGACAAGATATTAGTAGCGGTAGGTCGTAAGCCAAATGGCGCGCTGTTAGATGCAGCTAAAGCCGGGGTTAACGTAGACGAGCGCGGCTTTATCAATGTAGATAAGCAACTGCGCACCAACGTTGGCCATATCTATGCTATCGGTGACGTTATCGGCCAGCCAATGTTAGCGCACAAAGCGGTACATGAAGGCCACGTAGCGGCCGAGGTAATCTCTGGCCTGAAGCACTTCTTTGACCCGCGTTGCATCCCATCAGTAGCCTATACCGATCCGGAAATGGCCTGGGTAGGTGTAACCGAGAAAGAAGCGAAAGAGCAGGGCTTAAAAGTAGAAACGGCGACCTTCCCATGGGCAGCGTCTGGCCGTGCTATCGCTTCAGCCCGTACTGAAGGCTTCACTAAGCTGATTTTCGACAAAGAAACCCACCGCATCCTGGGTGGCGCTATTGTCGGTATCAACGCCGGTGAAATGTTAGGTGAAATCTGCTTAGCCGTAGAAATGGGTGCCGACGCAGAAGATATCGCGTTAACCATCCACGCTCACCCAACACTGAACGAGTCTATCGGTTTAGCGGCAGAGATTTACGAAGGTTCAATCACCGACCTGCCAAACCCGAAAGCGAAGAAGAAGTAATTTTTCTACGTTGAGTGTTTAACACAAAGGCCGCGAATGCGGCCTTTGTTATTTTTGTGCGTCTGAAGTTATTAGGGCCAGCTAGGACGATTAATAACGCTATTTTGCGCCTGACCAGGGCGCAAATATGCGCCCCTACATTGGATTTGGATTATCACAAGCGTTTGGTTGAATAACCCAGTTGGGTAGGGGCGCATACTTGCGCCCTAATCGATGGGGTCAGTGTAATTGATATTCTGTAATCGATGGGGTCAGTGTAATTGATATTCTGAGAGCCACGGATGTCCACTGAGATCAGGCTTGAAAAGTTACAATCTTCGGGGTCAGATCCAATTAAGATCCAATTATTGCTGTCGCGGCTTTACTAACGAACAATGCTATTTACTGATGGCCATCCAGCGGCCCAACGCGCATGACTTGGCTAAATCCAACTAATTGATGTACCAGCTCGGGTTGATGGCACAAGCGTTGCGGCAGCAGTTTTAAGGCGGTAGTTTTCATTACCTGCCCCTAGTCATACTGGTAGAGTTATTTATTAAACCTGAGGAAAAAAATTAAGCCATCAGAGATAGAGGGGCAAATCCGTTTGCACCCTTGGCAGTTATTCGCTAGTTATCTAGGAATCATTATTACGTTTGTCGCGTTTTAGCCGACGCTTTTCTTTAATATCATGTTGCGGCTTCTTTTTGGTATTTTGCTTACTCATGGCCTGCTCCAGGGCAATAACCAGTTGGTGTTGTAGTCGCAGCGGGCTACAACCTTGGCTGGCGAACTAATGCTGTTAAAAACCGTGCTGCGAACCTAAGTGCTTCATATGGAATTCTCCTTCATATACAGGTTAGAGTTACGTATTACCTGGCGTGTTAGTCGCCGAGGATATCTGTTATGAGAAAATGAATATCGATACCTGGAATGTTCAATTTAACCTGCTCACCAACACCCTTGCCCAGCATGGCCAGGCCGAGCGGCGAAAGCTGTGCTACTTCACCTTTGCTGATATCAGGGTTAGCGCTGGCGACGAGTTTTAACCAACAGCGTAGATCATCATGCATCGAGACCAGTTGCACTGTGCAGCCAGCGGTGACGTACAACGGTAGTTTTTTTTGCGCAACGGCATTTAGCCGCTGTGATGGGGTAAGGGGTTTTTGCTGTGTTAGCGCCGATATAAAAGAATACTCAGATGATACTGACGTTTGTTGAGCTGTTACGCTGTGCGAATCGAAATCTCTCCAAAACTGACGCAATGGCATGTTGCCCCCAATCTATGCAAAAAGAAGGTATAGCAGTGAAATATTTAGAGTTTTAAAGTGTTAGAACCGGGCGCAAAAGGATGCGGCCGGTTTAGAGCTGGAAGGCGAGTGGGTAATTCACTATAGGGTAAAACGCAATAAGCATTGTTAAATACTCATCTAAAGTCAGGCTGTGTTAGCGGCTACTACCATAGCCAATTGGCAAACTTAAAGCAAGCCATGCCTATAGCAGGGTGAGGCTACGAATGGTCATTTAATCACAAATCTGATAATTGGGATCATAATTGGGGTCAGATCAACATAATTGGGGTCAGATCAAAATTAGGTCGAAAGTACGTTAAGTTGAAAAGACGCCCGGGGTGGGTCAAATTTAGATTACCGTTTTAAGCGGTAAGTGGGTCAAAATTGGATTGCCGTTGACACGAGTCTGAAGTGGTGACAAAGATCTACCAAGACTACGCTGTTGAATTGCTGGATATGAGTAAAAAGAAGTAACTATTGCGCAAGCAAAACGCACAAGTAAGGCCGCATAGCGGCCTTTGTAGTTTTTGTCAGCTTGTAATCTGCCGCGCTAAGTATCATACTATCGGAGTGCTAAATTATGTACATAATAATGTACTTCGAGGTGTTGTGTGGCGTCACATGCTATTTTGGCGGAAAAGGCAGTTTCGGTATCCGAAGCCCGCAAAAACTTAAGTCAGTATTTTACTGATGAGCCGGTGGCGGTGTTGTCGAACAACAAGCCCGCCGGTTATATGCTAAGTGCAGAGTTATATGAAAAAATGCTGCGCATTATTGAAGCGTCCGGTGCAGTAGAGCAGGGGCTGTTTCGCCCGGCTGCTGCCAGGCTAAAAGAAATAAGCCGTGTTAGTGAACAGCTGTTGTTAAATGCTGATGCAGCCAAGCTTGCTGAATTTAGCGAGTGATACGGGTTTTTACCAGCAAGGTTTTAGATGAGGCGCTAACGCCAGATGAGCGTGCAGCGCTAATTGCTGACTTTAAACAGTACAAGGCAGGCAAGCTGCCTGTCTTGTTTGGTAAAGATGTACCGTACGATCACCCGTATAATCTCGACATTATCAAACAAGAGCAGGTACGGCATCTCCATCTGGCACCAAATGGCGCCGGTTTTCCCTTATTGGTTGCGCAGCTAAAACGCACCAGCGATACGTATTTGGTGTACTGTCGCGGCTTCACTAACGTCCAATGCTATTTACTGATGGCTATCCTGCGGCCAAACGCGCATGACTTGGCAAAATCCAACCAATTGATGTATCAACTCGGCCTTATGGCACAGGCGTTCCGACAGCAGTTTTGAATCAACAGTCTTGGCTTGAATCAGGGCTCTAAACCCTGTTAACACTGGTTAAATATGGCCAAGGCCGGTAAAAAGGTGCTGCGCAAACTGCATATGCTCCAGTTTGCTGCTTAGCAAAACTTGCGCAAGTTATCTGCGCATAAAATTTGCGCTATACTGCTGCTTATTAACTAAAAACGGAGCTTGAGTATGAACCAAGCGACAAAAGCAGCTTGTAATACTTCGGTGGATGCGGCCTTATTGGCCGAGGCTAAGTCTTTCAATATCAGCCCGTCTGTAGTGCTTGAACAGGCGTTGCGAAAAGCAGTTAGCCAGGCTAAAGCAGAGTTATGGCAGGCAGAAAATGCCAATGCAATAGCAGCCTATAACCAGCAAATTGCTGAGCAAGGTACTTTTGCTGAGCGCTTGGGGCAAATTTAGTGCTGCAGCAATTTAGCGTTGCCCGTATAGAGCAGCAGCGGGTTGTGGTGCTGACTAATACCCTGTTTCACAATATTGATGTTGTGCTGGTAGCGCTGATTAAGCCGAAAACAACGGCTGCCTTATTAACCCAATTCCAAATACCCGTAACCATCGAAGAACAACCCTGTTATATCGACTTGCTGGATATTGCTTCTGTATCGGCAAAGCGTTTAAAAGCCACAGAAATCAACTTACAAAGTTACCGCCAGCCAATTAAAGCAGCGCTTGATCTGCTGATCGATGGCTTCTAAGAAAGTCATGTTTCACTGATACTGCTGGCATTCAAATACCAGCTGACCCGTGGGATAAGGTTCTGCTTTATCGCCAAAATGCAGCAGTTCCAGCCTGCTATGATGCTTGCCTGTGCCAGGGCTGAAATAAGATGCGCTGTAAGCTCTTACCGGTGCTGCTGGCGCTGGTGGCTGTACTTGCAGATAAAAATCCAGAATATGCGGTACATCGGTAATATCGGTACGGTTAACACTCACTATAAAAGTATGATCTTTTACAGTGAACAAGGGTTTGGCGGCAGGGTTTGTCTCATCCAGCATTACTGACACCTCTTGTATGTCGTCCAGACTAAAGCCGGGATAATCAAGCGGAATCAAGTTACAGCTGAGTTCCAGTTGTGTCAGGCTGGCTTGTGCTGCGGTGCTAAATAAAGCGGCAAGCATAGTGATCAGAATTTTGGACATCGCGCGAAATTCTTGCCGCCAATATCGCGTTGAATTTGAACAGCCATTAATTTGCAAACTTGATGTACCGCAAATCATTGCTGTTGCTGTAGTTTCATACGCGCAGCACGCTGTTTTTGCTGAGCTTGCCAGTATTGTTCTACTTGCCACGTTTCTTCAGCTGTGCCGCGACTAATAATGCGCCGTATATCGCTGTTATAACATAAGGCTTCGTTTTTAACCCAGGCGGTGTAAGTTAAGCGGTTTGATAATAACGTGCCGGTAGGGCAGGGCTGATAATCTCTTTGCTGCGCTTGAGTGTTCCACTGCTGTGCAAAAAACATTTCCCCCAGAAAAATAGCAGCGATACTAACAAGCACGGCAATAGAGCAAAACTTTATTAAAGCCGGTTTTAACTTCTGTAACTTTGAAGAAGTGAACAGCAGTAAGGTTAACCCGATGAACAATAAAGCGATAACGAGCATGCCGGCAATAACACCGGGGATGTAGCCAGAAGAGTAACTAAGTACGATAAGTTGCTGACCACTTTGCAGCTGCTCGCGCTGGGTTTGCCAGTCACTTTGCAAAATCCACAGCATGCCAAGCGCGAATAGGACGCAAAATGCACTAATGCCTGAGCCAAATAATAAGGCTTTGGGTTTATTGATAAACATATGAAATATAAGCGTTGCAGCTACTGTTAGTGACGACTTTGCCTAAATTGCGGTAGCAGTTTACATTTTTGCCGAGATGGATTCTCTGCGCAGTCTGCAACCGCCAGTTCAACACAATGCTCAGCCGTAATGGTAAAAACCATGACTTTGTCATGCAGCCACTGGCGTGATTGTAATTCGCACTCGCTGTAACCTGATGCCTGCAGGTAGCTTGCAGTTGGGTAGTGGATAAGCTGCGGCAGTATTATGGCACTGGCCAGACCGCCAAAAAAAATCAGGCTGGCGGTTCTGTTCTGACTGGTACTCACCGTTTTACCCTGCAGTTTCCGCATACCAAAATACACCAACATGCAGCCAATAAGTGCGGCACCAAAACAGTAAAATGCACCTTTGTTAAGCGTGATTGCCGCTGAATGGTTCAGTAACCCCTTAAACAGTAAAGACAAGTAATAACCAAAATAGCCAAAACCAAAAGCTGTTAATACGGCAAATACTGCCAGCCAGGTCTCGCAGGCCAGCACACTGCGGATGGCGTCGCGCAGTTCGTCGAGGCCGGCGCTCTTGGGCAGGTAGCCAGC
>JAANMY010004648.1_pt1 | contig 10087 bp, 14 predicted proteins | sample 7279691 | NCBI WGS metagenome assembly JAANMY01 (sample SAMN14094543, study PRJNA606508) | bioreactor metagenome | isolation source: A lab-scale SPAN reactor treating ammonium-rich wastewater day 388 | place: Ireland: Galway | collected 2018-02-07
GTCTGCGGATGTTTTGACATGGCAGGAAATGTGTGGGAATGGACGGCTGATTGGTATGATAGTCATTATTATGAGCATGCTCCTCATAAAGATCCACAAACAGCATTCCAGCCGAACTTCTTGTAGCTGTGCTTCATCTGGTTGATGGAGCCGCCATAGAGCTTGCTCGAGACGATCACCTCGAGGCCCGGCGCCATCAGCGGGAAGAGCGCCAGGATCTGCGCGGCATGGCCCGAACTCGTCGCCGTCGCGCCGATGCCGCCCTCGAGCGCCGCGATGCGTTCCTCGAGCACGGAGACGGTGGGGTTGGTCAGGCGCGAATAGATGAAGCCGGGCCGCTGCAGGTTGAACAGCGAGGCCGCGTGATCGACGTCGTCGAACACGAACGAGGTGGTCTGGTAGATCGGCACGCTGCGTGCGCCGGTGGTGGGGTCGGGGGCCGCGCCCGCGTGGAGAGAGCGGGTTTCGAAGCCGAATTGCTTGTCCGCCATGTCAGGCCTTTCTGCGCTTGCTCGAAATCACCCCGGAGTTGAACCCTCCCCACGAGAGTTCGCCGTAGAGCCGAGAATACTCGATCTTCGGGCACCGGTTCATGATCACGGTGAGCCCGGCGTCTTCCGCGCGCTTCGCCGCCGCGTCGTTGCGCACGCCGATCTGCATCCACACCACCTTGGCGCCGAGCCGCGCCGCTTCGTCGGTGATGGGCCCGGCTTCCTCGGAGCTCCGGAAGATCTCGACCATGTCGACCGGATGCGGAATTTCGGCGAGGCTCGCATACACCCTCTCGCCGAGGATCGTGCTGCCCGCTTCCTTCGGATTGACCGGTATGATTCGGAAGCCTTTGGCCTGGAGATACTTCATCACGAAGAAGCTCGGCCGGTTCCAATTGGCGCTCGCGCCCACGACCGCGATCGTGCGCACGCGGGAGAGCGTGTCTTTCAGGAATTCGTCGGTGTAGGTGTCGTGAGACATTCCGGTTTCGCACGCGGTTCAAGCCGCGAGCATGTCGGCGGTAGGCCCGACGAAGTCAAGTGCAGCGACGCGACCGCGCGGGATGCCGGCCTACCGGTGACGCTCGCAGGCGAACCGGCAATCGGAACCGGCGGGGCAGCGTGTGGGGATCAACGACATCGCCTCGCCGCCGCGGAACTGGACGCTGTAGGTTTCACCGCCGGGATTGGCGGGCGGCTGCGGCTGCGTTTCCCAAACGTGGTAGGTGATGCTCAACAGCGTGCCGGTGAGGCGATATGGGCCTTCGGAATAGGCGCGGAACCCGCTCGCGCTCGAATAGGTTCCGGAGTAGGAGCCGTCGGCATTGAAGACCATGTCGTAGACGACCGGTCCGGCCGTGTCCGCGCCCTGGCAGCGCCACGCGCCGATCACGGCATAGTTCTGCGCCGAGGCGGGTACCGCCGCGCCGAGAGTCAGTGCCAGCAGTGCCAATCGAAAAAACGTGCGCATCATCGGCCCTCCCATTTGGGCTCGCGCTTCTCGAGGAACGCGTCGATGCCTTCCTCGGCGTCGCGGGCGAGCATGTTTTCGGTCATCACGCGGCTCGTATAGGCATACGCCTCGGCGAGCGGCATTTCGAGCTGGCGGTAGAAGGCTTCCTTGCCGATCTTGACGACGAGCGGCGATTTCTTCGCGATCGCTTCGGCCATCGCGCGCGTCTCGGCCTCGAGCTTCGCCGGCGGCACGACGCGATTGACGAGGCCGAGCTGCTTCGCCTCGGACGCGGGGATCGCGTCGCCGAGCAGCAGCATCTCCATCATCTTCTTGCGCGGCAGATTGCGGCTCGCGGCCACCATCGGTGTCGAGCAGAAGAGGCCGATATTGACGCCGGGCGTGCAGAACGTGGCCGTATCGGCGGCGACGGCGAGATCGCAGGTGGCGACGAGCTGGCAGCCCGCGGCATAGGCGAAGCCTTGCACCTTGGCGATCACCGGCTGCGGCAGCGTCAGGATGCTTTGCATCAACCGGCTGCATTGCGCGAACAGCGCTTCGTAGGCGGCGCGGCCGGGATTCGCGCGCACTTCCTTGAGATCGTGCCCGGCGCAGTAGGCCGGCCCTTCCGCGCCGATGACGACGACCTTGATCGTCCGGTCCTTGGCGATCGCGTCGAGCGCGTCCTGAAGCGCGCTCATGAGGCCGACGGAGAGGGCGTTGCGGGCGGACGGCCGATTGAGCGTCAGCGTCGCGACGCCGCCCATATCCGAGCGCTTCAAGATCGGCTCGGCCGCGGTCGCCTGCGGTTTCGCTTTCGTCGTCGTCGGCATGCGTGACCTCGATGCGTCCGGCAAAGATAAGCCTTGGCGCGCCTGTGGGCCAGAGTGCGCGCCTAGGCAGCTTCCACGATCTCGGCCTCGTGGCGTACCGGGAAATTCACCGAATTGGCAACGAAACATTCGGCGTGCGCGCGCTCGTGCAGCTTTGCCGCCAGCGCCGTGTCGCCGCCTTTCGCGATCGTGACTTTCGGGCGCAGCACCACTTCGACGAAACGGCCGGGCCGCGGCATCTCCGCCATGATGCCGTAGGCCGCGTCCTCGTAGGCGAGGATCGGAATCTTCCGCGCGACGCAGAGCACGAGGTACCAGAGCATGTGGCACGAGGAGAGTGAGGCGACGAGCAGGTCCTCGGGATTGTTCAGCGTGGGATCGCCGTGGAACGACGGATCGGACGAGGCCTCGATCGCGCGCTTGCCGGCGATTTCGATGCGGTGCGTGCGCGAGAAGCCGTCGAGGCTCTTGGGTGCGCCGCCCGCGCCGGCACTCCAGATCGTCCGTACGTCGTAGCGGTGCTTCTTGTCTTCGGCCATCCGGGAACTCTCCTCAGCCAACCGGGTTCATCCACAGCCGGTTGTTCGTCGGCGCGATCACGATTTCGCTGATGCAGACATGGGCCGGCAGGCGCGCGAGGAAGCGGATTGTCTCGCCCATGTCGCGCGGCTGCAGCATCGTCGCCCGCACTTCGGGCGGCACCGGAATCGGCCGCTTGTCGAGGATCGGCGTGTTCACCTCGCCGGGGCAGATCACGCAGGCGCGGATGCCGTTCTTGCCCTCGGCCATGTTGAGATGCGCCGTCATCGCGACGAGGCCCTGCTTCGCCGCGTTGTAGGCCGGTCCAGTGAGATAGGTGTCGTAGCGCCCGGCCCAGGACGAGACGTTGATGACGAGGCCGTCCCCCCGCGCGCGCATCGAGCCCAGGACGGCGCGCGTCGCGTAGAACGCGCCGTCGAGATCGATGCCGACGACGGTGTCCCAGGCGTCCTTGTCGAGGACGTCCCAGTTGCGCTTCGTCACGTTCAGGCCGGCGCTGTTGAGCAGGATGTCCACGCGGCCGCGGCGCTTCAGGATTTGCGCGGCGACGGCTTCGACCGCCGCGGCATCGGCGACATCGAGCACTTCGATTTCGGACACGCCGCCGGACGCCGCGATCTCCATCGCCGCGTCTTCGAGCGCCTCGCGCCGGCGGCCCGAGAGCACCACGGCGGCGCCATCCTCGGCGAGCGCCAGCGCGCCGGCCCGCCCAATGCCGGTGCCGGCCCCGGTAACCCATGCGACTCGTCCGGCGAGTGGCTTGCTCATGTCGCTCCCTCTGCACCGCAGCGTGATATCCGACCCGGTCCGCCGCGAGTCCATGCTCGCCTGCAGGATCAGCTTGCCGTAGGTTGACGTAAACGTAAACTGACCGCGCCGACGCTGGAACGCCCGATGCATCAAGCCGCGCACGCCCCTCATATCACCGCCGACGCGTTCAATCGCGCGATCACCGCCTATCCATGGTTCGGAAGTTGGATGGGCGTGAAGGCGGTTGAGATCACGCCGCGCGGCGCAACGGTGCATCTCGACGTGCGCCCCGAATTCCTGCGCCACGGCGGCACGGTGTCGGGGCCGATCGTGATGGCGGTCGCCGACGTGGCGATGTATGCGGCGATCATGGGCGCGGTGCCGCATGGCGAGCGCGCCGTGACCTCCGACATGACGATGCATTTCATGCGCCGGCCGCAGGGCGACAAACTCACCGGCGAGGCGCGCATCCTGCGCAAGGGCAAGCGCAGCATCGTGTGCGCAGTGGACGTGTTCGTCGAAGGGCAGGGGGAAAGCGTGTGCCACGTCGTCGGCACCTACGCGCTGCCGAGCGCATGAGATGCCCCATCGCAACCGCGTCGATCCGTTCGGGGCGCTGATCGAGACGCCGGCGCGCGGCGCCTGGTACGGCAACCGCGGCTGTCTGCACGACCGCCAAGGCCGCATCACCGACCGCAAGGCGCCGGTCGACCAGTGGATCATCTGCGTGCTCGAATTCAAGAACCGCCGGCGTAAGCTGTTGCAGCCCGGGCGCTACACCGAGCTGTTCTTCCTCGACGAGGCGACCGGACTTGCGGCCGGCCATCGCCCGTGCGGCGAATGCCGCCACGCCGACCTTCACCGCTTCGGCGCGCACTGGCCTGGGCGGTGGGCACGTGGATTTGCGCTGGCCCGTGAGATGGACGCTGTGTTGAAGGTGGACCGTGTCACGCGCGCAAGCCCGGCGCGCCGGCGCTGGCTCGATCCCGCGAAGCCGCCAGCCGATGGGCTGATGTTCACGCGAGACTCGGAGCCCGGGCGCGCCGTGCTCGCCGCGCGTGGCAAGCTCTGGGCCTGGACGCCTTTCGGCTACGAGGGCCCGGTACCCTGGAATGGGCCCGAGAAGGCCATGTTGCTGACGCCGCCCTCGACCGCCGCGGCGGTGGAGCAGGGCTACCTTCCCCAAATTCACCCGTCCGCGCTCGGCTAGAGGAAGTTCTGTGGTATTATAATACCGCTGCGACAATCCTATTGATCTGTAAGGCTCCGGACGGGTTGACACGCATCGGAACATGCGTATGGTGCGCGCCGATTTGACCGGGTGCCGCGCTTCGCGGCGCCCGTTTTTTCGCCGGATCGCCAGACCATGAAAACCTTCTCGGCCAAACCGTCGGACATCCAGAAGAAGTGGGTGTTGATCGACGCCCAGGACGCGGTGCTCGGCCGGCTGGCCGTCATCGTCGCCGACCTCTTGCGCGGCAAGCACAAGACCACGTTCACGCCGCACATGGATTGCGGCGACAACGTCGTCATCGTCAACGCCGAGAAGGTCTATCTGAGCGGCAAGAAGCGCGAGCAGAAATCCTACTGGCGCCACACCGGCTTTCCCGGCGGCCTCAAATACACTTATGCGGGGCCGACGCTGGCGGGCAAGCATCCCGAGCGCGTGATCACCGCGGCGGTGAAGCGCATGATCCCGGCGGGGCCGCTCGGCCGGCAGCTCATGGGCAACCTCAAGGTCTATGGCGGGCCGAACCATCCGCACGAGGCGCAGGCGCCCGCCAAGCTCGATCTCGCGAAGATGAACCCGAAGAACGTGAAGAGGGCGGCAGCATGAGCCAGACCCAGGAAACCGGCGGCACGCTCGCCGACATGATGCCGAAGGGCGCCGAGCCGGCGCCCGCGCCCAAGGCCGAGCCGGCGAAGCCGCGTCTCGACGGCATGGGCCGCTCCTATGCCACCGGCAAGCGGAAAGACGCCGTCGCGCGCGTGTGGGTGAAGGCCGGGACCGGCAAGATCTCGATCAACGGCCGCGACATCTCCGTCTATTTCGCGCGGCCGGTGCTGCGCATGATGATCAACCAGCCGTTCGGCGTCACGAACCGGCGCGACCAGTACGACGTGATCTGCACGGTCGCGGGCGGCGGGCTTTCGGGCCAGGCCGGCGCGGTCCGCCACGGCATTTCCAAGGCGCTCTCGCTGTTCGAGCCGGGCCTCCGGCCCGTGCTGAAGAAGGGCGGCTTCCTCACCCGCGACGCGCGCACCGTCGAGCGTAAGAAGTACGGCCGCGCGAAGGCGCGACGCCGCTTCCAGTTCTCGAAGCGCTAGGGTTCGGGTCAACCGAATCGCGGCCGAATGGGGCCGGGCGCTTCGACGAGGCGCCCGGCCTTTTCGTGTCCGGGCGCCGCCTACGCGGGCGGATCGGGCTCGATCCGCGCGACCATGCCGAGGATCTGGCCCTTCACGGCCTCGGCGATGCGGCGGATGCGGCCCTTCGGAATCGGGCCGAAGCCAAGGGTGGAACCGATGAGATGGACGTTCGCACGGGTCTCGCCGTCGCCCGCGACGTGGATCGCGAAGCGGCAGGAGTTGCGCCACAGCATGGTCTCGAACGACATGCGCTCGCGAACGAAGAACGTGTTGTCGCGCACGTTGACGATGTTCCAGTTGTGCGCGACGAGCGCCGCGTGAACCGCGCGCCAGGTGTCGGCGAACGGTTTGTCGACGGCGATGATTTCGGTGTATCTGGCCAAGGCGTCCCGCTCCGGCGCCTTCGGCCGGCAAGGTTGAACCGGGGCGAACATAGCCGGTTGGCGTAGGATCGCCAGAGCCGGCGGGAAGAGAGGCGAACATGGCGAAGCTCAGCAATGCGGTGAGGATCGGCATCCTCGGGGCGAGCGGTTACACGGGCGCGGAGCTGCTGCGCCTGCTCGCGCGCCATCCGCAGGCGGAGATCCGCCTCGTCACCGCCAATGCCAAGGCCGGCAAGGCCGTGGGCGAAGTGTTCCCGCACCTCGCGCATCTCGGACTGCCCAAGCTGATCAAGGTGGAAGACGCCGACTATTCGGGCCTCGACGTGGTGTTCTGCGCGCTGCCGCACGGGACGACGCAGGAGATCATCGCGAAGCTGCCGAAGCATCTGAAGGTCGTCGATCTCTCGGCCGATTTCCGACTGCACGATGTCGCGACTTACGCGAAATGGTACGGCCACGAGCACAAGGCGCCGGATCTCCAGAAGGAAGCGGTGTACGGCATCACCGAGCTCGCCCGCGAAGCGGTGCAGAAGGCGCGGCTCGTCGCCAATCCCGGATGCTATCCGACGGCGGCGCAATTGCCGCTGGTGCCGCTGATCGAAGCGAACGCGATCGAGACCGACGACATCATCATCGATGCGAAATCGGGCGTCAGCGGCGCGGGCCGCGAGGCGAAGGAGGCGAACCTGTTCACCGAAGTGTCGGAGGGCGTGCATCCCTACGGCATCGCCAGCCACCGGCACGCGCCCGAGATCGAGCAGGGCCTGAGCGAAGCCGCGGGCAAGTCGGTCGTCGTGAACTTCACGCCGCACCTGATGCCGATGAACCGCGGCATCGAGGAATCGATCTACGTGAAGCTGCACAATGGCGCGACCGCCGACGATCTCCGGGAAACCCTCGCCAAGCGCTACGCGGGCGAAGCTTTCGTGCGGGTGGTTACGAAAGGCGTCGTGCCGCATACCCGGCACGTGCGCGGTTCGAATCACGTTCTGATGGGCGTGTTCGCCGACCGCATTCCGGGCCGGGCGATCCTGATCTCGGTGCAGGACAATCTCGTGAAGGGCGCTTCGGGCCAGGCGATCCAGAACATGAACGCGATGGTCGGCCTGCCCGAGACGACGAGCCTCGAGCAGGAGCCGCTGTTCCCGTAAACGAAAGCGGGCGGCGCTTGGAGGCGCCGCCCGCTCTTCGCGCGTTCGTATCGTCTTAGTTTGCGGCGACGAAGGCGCGCGCGGTCGCCAGGATCGGCCGGTCGCCGTCGCTCTTTTCGGCGAGCTTGAGCAGGCGCTGGTAGTAATCCTTCGCCGTCTGCTTCTCGCCCGCGAGCTCGGCGGCGCGGGCAGCGCCGGCCAGGCCGCGGAAGCGGTTCGGCTCGACCTTCATCGAGTGCTCGTAGGCGGCCAACGCTTCCTTGTGTTTGCCGGCCTGCATCAGCATGTCGCCGAGCAGTTCGCGCGCCGGAATGATCGGTCCCGGCGTGACCGGATGCTTTTCGGTCTTGTCTTCCCACTCGGCGGCGAGGCGCATCTGGGCAATGGCCTCGTCGGTCTTGCCCGAGGCGAACTTGATCCAGGCTTCGACGACCTCGGTTTGGATCTCGACCTGGTTCGCCCAATAAGCCTGCTTCATCTGAGTCAAGGCTGCCTTGTATTGCGCGAGTTCGGCGCGCGCCTTCTCGGCCGTCGCGATGTCCTTGCTGCGCGCGGCGCCGAGGCCGCGGCCGAAGGAAACGATCGCCGTCGTCTGCGGCCAGCTCTTCCACGGCAGATCGACCGCGGGCACGTCGAGCTTCGCCGCCTCGGCCCATTGCTCGCGCTCGAGCAGGTAGCGCGTCGGGATCGCGGCGATCGCGTAGGGCGCCGCGATCGCGCCGATCGTGTGCGTGAACTCGATCTTCTTCACCGCGAGGATCTTGCCGATAAGCGCCCCGGCGGCCTTGTCCTGCGCGAGCTGCAGATGCCCATACGCCATGTAGTCGTAGGCGTGATAGGCGTTGCTGAGCGGCGCGCTCGACGGCTTGGCGGCGTATTCTTTCATCGCCGCTTCCGCCGAAGCACTGTTCGATTCGATCGAGGCCCGCCAATGGCCGACGCGGGTGAAGATGTGCGACGGCATGTGCAGCGCATGCGGCGAGTCGGGCGCGATCTTCGCGTAGCGCTGCGCCGCGTTGAGGCCCTTCGGCGCGATCGGCGGGAAGTCGTAGCTGTGGATCAGGTAGTGTGCGACGCCAGGATGCTCGGGCTGCGCCTTGAACACCGCGTCGAGGATGCCGGCGGCCTTCAGCTGGTTCTTGTAGCTCTTGTCGCCCGGATCGAACGTGATGTTGAGCGCGAGCGCGTAGAAGATCTTGGCCTCGCTGTCGTCCGGATACTTCGCGGCGAGGCGCTCCATCGCCTGCTCGTAGGCGAGCGCGCGCTGGCGATGCGGGATCTTGTCGCCGTCGCGATAGAACTTCTCGATCGCCGCGATGTAGTCGCGTTCGCGCTCGCTCTTGGCGCCCGCGGCCTTCGCCTTCTCCACGACGTCGAGGCCGGCCTTGAGGCCCTGCGCCGTCGGCGCGCCGGCGAGCGGATTGCCAAGCATCACCATCGCCACGCCCCACCAGGCCATGCCGCACGACGGATCCTTGGCCGCGATGGCGCGGAAGGCCTGGTCGGCCGGCTGGAACCAGAAGGAGTGGAGGAGGGCGACCGCGCGGTTGAACTCGGGCTGCGCGGCGCAGGACACCTTGAACTGGACGGTGCCGAGGCGTTCGGTGCCCTGCGGCGGGGTGTGCGCGTGGGCGGCGAACGGCAGCGCAACGGCCGCGGCCGCCAGCAACGTGGAGACGCGAGACATGACAGGCTCCCTGGTTTGGAACGCGGCCCGCCGCCCCGGTCGCGGACCCTGGGAGAAATCTATCACGAGCCCGCTCGCGCTTAAGTCCTGGATTTGTATCTGGGCCGTGATAAGCCGGTGCTTCCCACTATCGGAAAGTAAATGGCCGCACTCATTTTTCCGTTTTCGGGCAAGACGCCGATCATCGCCGCGGATGTCTTCGTGGCACCGAACGCTACGGTGATCGGCGACGTCGTGATCGGGCAGGGCAGCTCGATCTGGTACGGCTGCATCCTGCGCGGCGACTACAACGTGATCCGCATCGGCGCGCGCACGAACATCCAGGACGGCTCGGTCGTGCACATCGACAGCCGCACCTCCGGCGCCGTCATCGGCGACGACGTCACGGTCGGACACATGTGCCTGATCCACGCGTGCACGCTCGAAAGCGGCAGCTTCGTCGGCAACAAGGCGACGGTCATGGACGGCGCGGTGGTGGAATCGGGCGCGATGGTCGCCGCCGGCGCGCTCGTCACGCCCAACAAGCGCGTACCGGCGGGCGAACTATGGGGCGGCAGCCCGGCCCGGAAGCTGCGCGATCTCACGCCCGAGCAACGTGCGACGCTGACCTTTACGGCCAAGGCCTATGCAGCCTTTGCTCAAGAGCATCGCGCGGCCTGCGCGACCCTGCGGTGACGGGAACAGCGTTCCCGCGGCGGAGGGGTCCAGGACGCGCCCTTGGGCCGCCTACCAGCGGCGATGGCCGCGACGACCCCACCAGCGGCCGAGGCCGATACTGATTGCCGGTCCGTAATAGGCGGGCGGCGGCGCGTAATAGACCGGCGGCGGCGGGGCATAAGCAGGGGGGGCCGGTGCGTAGGCGGGCGGCGCTTCGGTATAAGCCGGCGCCGCCGGCGGGGCAGCGTAATATCCGGGCGCGGCGCCCGGCGT
>JAANMY010004649.1_pt1 | contig 10083 bp, 8 predicted proteins | sample 7279691 | NCBI WGS metagenome assembly JAANMY01 (sample SAMN14094543, study PRJNA606508) | bioreactor metagenome | isolation source: A lab-scale SPAN reactor treating ammonium-rich wastewater day 388 | place: Ireland: Galway | collected 2018-02-07
ATCAACATCAGCACGAAGATGAACAGGCCAAAGACGACCAGCGAGCCCCCCTCGTTGCGGATGAAGCGAATGACGCTGGGCTTTCGGCTTGCATGCGCGCGCGCCGGCCTGGCGGTGCGGGTGGACCCGACCATGACTCTACCTCTTCGTTACGTTCCAGCCGGCGGGGCCCACCCTGCACCCACCGCCCGTGTCCCCGCCTGCACGCCACGTGAAAGCGGGATCGTTGCCATGCGTTTACCGCACGAGTTGGGGCAAGATTGTGGCCAATGCCGCCTGCACTCCGGCGGCGGCGACACTCCGCAACGGCGGCGGGCATTGTTTCAAGTCCCGGCACAACCTGAGGATGACGCGGGACGGAGTGGCCCACGTCCGGCGTCTCGCGCGTCCTTCGCGACCCGCACGATTCGATCCGTGATTCGGCCACCAGCGGTGATGCACGCGCCGTCATGCCGCATTACCATCCCGACTCGGCCGCCCCAGACGGCCGGAAGGCATGCCAGGGAGAGAACGCATGACCGATCGTCACGAGCCGGGCTTCCGCCAGAGCGTCGATCTGATGTTCAATCGCGCGGCGGCGCTTATGAAGCTGCCTCCGGGGCTCGAGGAGAAGATTCGCGTCTGCAATTCCACCTACACGGTGCGCTTCGGCGTGCGGCTGCGCGGCCGGATCGAGACGTTTACCGGCTACCGTTCGGTCCATTCCGAGCACATGGAGCCAGTGAAGGGCGGCATCCGCTACGCCCTGTCGGTCGACCAGGACGAGGTCGAGGCGCTGGCAGCCCTGATGACCTACAAGTGTGCGCTGGTCGAGGTGCCATACGGCGGCGCCAAGGGCGGGCTTTGCCTGGACCCGCGGCAGTGGGAGGAGCACGAGCTCGAGCAGATCACCCGCCGCTTCGCCTTCGAGCTGATCAAGCGCGACCTCATCAATCCCGCCCAGAACGTGCCGGCCCCCGACATGGGCACCTCCGAACGCGAGATGGCCTGGATCGCCGACCAGTACGCGCGGATGAACACCGCCGACATCAACTCCCGTGCCTGCGTCACCGGCAAGCCGCTGAACGCCGGCGGCATCCAGGGCCGAGTGGAGGCCACCGGCCGCGGCGTGCAGTTTGCGCTGCGCGAGTTCTTCCGCCACCCCGAGGACGTCGCGCGCGCGGGGCTGTCCGGCGGGATCGAGGGCAAGCGGATCATCGTCCAGGGCCTTGGCAACGTCGGTTACCACGCGGCGAAGTTCCTCGCCGAGGAGGACGGGGCCAGGATCGTCGGCATCATCGAGCGCGACGGAGCCCTGCACGACGAGGCCGGGCTGAACGTCGAGGAGGTCAAGCAGTGGCTCCACCGCAAGGGAGGGCTGAAGGACTTCCCGCATGTCGCGTGGCATGCGGAGGGAGCGAGACTGCTCGAGGCCGAGTGCGACATCCTGATCCCGGCGGCGCTCGAGGGGGTGATCAACCTCGGAAACGCCGCGCGCATCCGCGCTCCCCTGATCATCGAGGCCGCAAACGGGCCGGTGACCGCCGGCGCCGACGAAATCCTGCGCCAGAAGGGCACCGTCATCATTCCCGACCTTTACGCCAACGCCGGCGGCGTCACCGTGTCCTACTTCGAGTGGGTCAAGAACCTCTCGCACATCCGTTTCGGGCGCATCCAGCGCCGGCAGGAGGAGGCGCGCCACGAACTGCTCGTGCGCGAACTCGAGCGGCTGTCGGCCGACAAGGGGCTGGGCTGGACACTGGCGCCGGACTTCAAGGAGCGCTATCTGCGCGGGGCCGGAGAACTGGAACTCGTGCGATCGGGCCTCGACGACACGATGCGGGCCGCCTACCAGTCGATGCGCGAGGTCTGGCACGGCCGCGAGGGGGTCACCGACCTGAGGGTGTCCGCCTACATCGTGTCGATCCAGCGGGTCGCCGCAAGCTACCGCGCCAAGGGCCTCTGAGTCACCGGGCACACCGCCGGGCGCCGCCCTGCCGACCGGTCCGGGAAATGACAGGGGGCGCGGCGGTTGCCCGTCGCGCCCCGTCGAAGCGTCGGCCGGAAGACGGCGTCAGGCCGCGGCACGTCCCTCGATCACCGGGGCCTGCACTGCGGCGCGGGCGATCTCGATCCGCCGGGGCTTCAGCGCCTCGGGGATCTCGCGCACGAGGTCGATGTGCAGCATCCCGTCTGCATGGGCGGCCCCCGCCACCTTGACGTGGTCTGCAAGGTGGAAGCGGCGCTCGAAGGCACGCGTGGCGATGCCGCGGTGCAGGAAGGTGCGGCCGTTCTCGTCGCCCTGCTTGCGGGCCGAGACGATCAAAGCGTTTTCCTTTACTTCGAGGTTCAACTCGTCCACCGCGAAGCCGGCGACGGCGATCGTGATGCGGTAGGCGTTCTCGCCGACCTTCTCGATGTTGTAGGGCGGATAGCCGGGCTCGGCCACTTCGGTCGCGAGCACGCGGTCCATCAGGTCGGCCAGCCGGTCGAAGCCGACGGTGGCACGATAGAGCGGCGTCAGGTCGAAACTGCGCATGTCATCCTCCAGCGAGCGATGTCAGTGGGGCCCTCCCGGCAGGGACCGGCCCCGGTTTCCTCTGCCGGGCCCCTTCGCGGGCACCCGGACAGGAAGTCAGCTAGGAAGCCGCCCGCGCCCGTTCAAGGGGGAGGCCGCGGGTCCCCGGCAGGCCTGTGGGTCGGCATTGGCGCCGTCTGCCCGACGGGGCATCGGCCGGGCGAGCGGTGCCCGCAGGCCGCCCCGCATCCCCTAGGGACGGACGAACTTGGCCCCGGCGGATGTGCCGTCGCGGGCCCCGGACGCGACCTGCGGCAGGTTGCGGCGGCCGGCGGGCCCGGCCTCGAGCAGGCGGCGCAGGCGCAGAACCTCGTCGCCGAGCGCCACGCCCAGCGCGACCGGGCGCTCCCCCATCTCCGCCTTTGCCGACACCACCGAGACGATCCGCGCCTCGCCGTCCTCGGTGACGAAGACCGGCGCACCCGAGGAGCCGAACTCCACCGCGCAGGACAGGATCAGCACCCCCTGCTGGTGGCCGAGCACGCGGCATTCCTCCTGCAGGGAAGGGGTCTCCTCGCGGTCCTTGCCGTAGGAGACGACGCCGACGGCGGCGCCGCGGCGCGGCTCGCTACCAAGCCCGAAGGGGCGCACCGAAGGCAGGCGGATGGGCTGGTCAAGCTCCAGAAGGGCAAGGTCGCTGCCGACGCGGTCCATGTCGCGCCCGGCGGCGGGCAGATAGTCGGGGTGAACGACGGCACGGCGCACCGCGCGGTAGGCCTCGGCCCGGCCGCTGCGCAGGCCGGCGAGGAAGGTCATCGCCTGGTCGGGCAGGCGGGCGCCGCTGTCGCGGTCATAGAGGCAGTGGGCGGCGGTCAGCACCAGGTCGGGGGTGATCAGCGTCCCGGTGCAGAAGCCCCGCCCGCCGATGTCGATCCGTCCCACGGCCATCCAGCCGCGCCCGTCGTTGCTGGTCGCGAGGGCCCGCAGGGGGCTGTCCTGCGCCTGGGCGGCCGCCGCGGCCGAGAGCGTCAGGGCAAGGGCGATCAGGGTGCGGCGCATCGGCGGCCTCCGTCCAGGGCATCCGGCGCGAAGCTGCCCGCCTCGTCGGGCGAAACTTTGAAGACAATCAGGCGAGCGCCGGCGGTCTGGGCCCCCCGGTGGCCCAGTCGAGCAGCTCGACCGTGTGCACCACCGGCAGCGCGGTGCCGGTGCCGATCTGGATCATGCAGCCGAGGTTCCCCGCGGCGACGAGGTCGGGGCCGCGGGCCTCGATCGTCGCGACCTTCCGCCGTCGCAGTTCGGCTGAAAGGGTTGGCTGCATCAGGTTGTATGTGCCCGCCGAACCGCAGCACAGATGGGAATCGGCGGGCTCGACGACGCGGAAGCCGGCGCGGCGGAGCAGATCCTTGGGCAGCGTCCTGATCTTCTGGCCGTGCTGCAGTGAGCAGGCGGCATGGTAGGCCACCGTCAGTCCCCTGTCCGCCCCCTCCGGCAGGCCCAGCGACTGGACCACCTCGGTGACGTCCCGGGCGATGGCGGCAACGGCGGCGGCCTCGGCGGCAAGGGGATGGCCCGCGAACATGTGGCCGTAGTCCTTCACCGTCGTGCCGCAGCCCGAGGTGTTGATCACCACCGCGTCCAGTCCCGGCCCGGCCATCTCGCGGGCGAAGGCGCGGATGTTGGCGGCGGCGGCGGCGTGGCTGTCGCCGGTCCGGCCCATGTGATGGGCAAGGGCACCGCAGCAGCCGATCCCCTCGGCGACCACGACCTCGGCCCCGAGCCGGGTGAGCAGCCGGATCGTGGCGTCGTTGATGTCGGTGTTCAGCGCGCGCTGGGCGCAACCGGTCATCAGCGCCACGCGCATCTTCCGCGTGCCGGCGGCGGCAAAGCTCTGGGGGTCGTCGTTGCGGCTGACCGGGGGGATCGTCCTCGGCGCCATGTCGAGCATCGCCCTGAGCCGGGCATCGGGAACAAGTGCCCGGAACGGCCGGCCGAGCCGTGCCGCCAGCAGCGCAAGGCGAAAGCGCGTTGGGTAGGGAAGGATGCGCGCCAGCGTCCAGCGCAGCGCGCGTTCGACGGGAGGGCGGCGATGGTGGCGCTCGATGTATTCCCGCGCGTGGTCGACGAGATGCATGTAGTGCACCCCCGACGGGCAGGTCGTCATGCAGGCCAGACAGGAGAGGCAGCGATCGACGTGCCGCACCGTCGCCGGATCGGGCGGCCCGCCGCGCTCGAGCATCTCCTTGATCAGGTAGATGCGGCCACGGGGGCTGTCGAGCTCGTCGCCGAGGATCTGGTAGGTCGGGCAGGTTGCGGTGCACATGCCGCAGTGCACGCACGCCCGCAGTATGGCGTTGGATCGCGCGGTCGCGGCGTCGCGAAGCTGGTCTGGGGTGAAACTCGTCTGCATCTCAGCCGATCAGCATCCTGGTCATGACGCGGATTCCGCCGGCGAGCGCAAGGCCGACGATGGCGGGGTAGACCCAGCGCGGCCGGTCGACCGGCAGCACCGCCCGCAGCGCCTGCACCAACGCGGCAAGGCCCACCGCGCCGGTGAAGAGGAGGGCGATGATGCGCGCCCCCTGTTCCTGCTCGGGCAGGGCGAACAACCCGATCGCCCCGATCACCAGCGCGGCGGCGGCCAGGCCGATGCGCGTCGCCGTGCCCGACGGCAGCGCCGCGAGCGACACGAAGGTGACCGCCGGCGCACCGAGGCCGATCAGCACGGCGATCAGGAAGCCGTCGCTCACGCCCACCCCCCGCCCAGGATGCCGCGCGGGTCGAAGCGGGCCCGCAGTGCGGCCGCCAGCGCCGCGACCGGCGGCGGCGCAGGATGCAATGTGCCGAGGCGGGCATGCGTCGCGGGCGCGGCGCGCACCAGCGTGGCGTGGCCGTCGAAGCAGCCGAGGCGGGAGCGCATGTCTTCGCCCGCGGGCGAAAGCAGCCACACAAGCCCGCCGCCCCAGTCCATCAGGGCCGCCTGCGCCCTGGCGCGGGCCAGCAGGCCCGCGGCCTCCGACGGGCGCACCGACACCCTCCAGACATCGCCTGCTCGGCCGGCGAGGCAAGTGACATCGCGGATTGCCTGCCATTGGGCGGTGACGCTGGCGGCGTTCGTCTCGACCTCGGCTACACCGAATGGGGCAAGCGCCGCTGCAAGCCGTCCGGCGCGGTAGGCGACCGATTGCGCAAAGCCCTCGATGCGCAGCCACGTCCGCGGAGACGGCCCGGGGTCGTGGGCAGCCGCGGTCACCTCCCAGGGCGTGCCGAGGGCCGCCGCCATCGCCGCGACCGCGCGCGCTGGCTCGAGCCCCGGCAGGCACAGCGTCGCCGCCGCCTCGGGCACGGGCAGCACCTTCAGCGCGATCTCGGTCAAGATGCCGAGGCCGCCGCGGCTGCCGGCCAGCAGCTTCACGAGGTCATAGCCGGTGACGTTCTTCATCACCCGCCCGCCGTTCGCCACGACCGTGCCGCTTCCGTCGACGAAGCGGACCCCCAGCATGGCGTCGCGGGCCGCCCCGGCCTGGATGCGGCGGGGGCCCGAGACGTTGGCAGCCGCCACGCCGCCGATCGTGGGTGTCCCTGCGGTGCCGAGAAGCGGGCGGTGGTCCATCGGCTCGAACGGCAGGCGCTGGCCTTCGGCGGCCAGCAGCCGCTCGACCTCGGCTACCGGCGTCCCGGCGCGAACGACAAGCGTCAGGGCCGCCGGTTCATGCAGCACCACTCCGGACAACGCCGAGGTGCTCAGCGGGGTGCCCGCCCCGGCCGGTCCACGGGTTCCCCCGCCCTGCACGGCAAGAGGACCGCGCGCCGCCCGCACCGCCTCGGCCACCTCGGCTTCGCTCGCGGGCCGGATCACGGCCTGCTCCCGGATGCGATGCGGCCTGCGGGTGCGTGGCCCGATGCGGTGCCGAGGCTCATGCCGCCCGCCGACCAGCCGAGAGGTGAAGGGGAAATACCTTGGCGGGGTTGAGCAGCCAATTGGGATCGAACGCGTCCTTGACGCGCATCTGCGCCTCGAGATCCTCGGGCGTGAACTGCACGCCCATCAGGTCGCGCTTCTCCACTCCCACCCCGTGCTCGCCCGTCAGGCAGCCGCCCGCAGCGACACAGAGCTTCAGGATCTCCGCCCCCAGAGCCTCGGCCCGGGCAAGCTCGCCCGGGGCGTTGGCGTCGAACAGGATGAGCGGGTGCATGTTGCCGTCACCAGCGTGGAAGACGTTGGCCACCTCAAGCCCGAAGCGCGCCGAAAGCTCGCCGACGGCGGCCAGCACGCCCGGCAGTTCCGACACCGGGATTGTGCCGTCCAGGCAGATGTAGTCGTTGATCCGCCCCATGGCCCCGAAGGCCGACTTGCGCCCGAGCCAGATGCGCGCGCTCTCTTCGGCCGAGCGGCTTTCGCGGATCTCGAGCGGCGCGTGGCGGCGGGCGATCGCCGCGATCAGTCCGAGCTGGTGGGCGATCTCGGCCTCGGCACCCTCGACCTCGACGATCAGCAGCGCCTCGCAATCGGGATAGCCGGCCTTGGCATGAGCCTCGCAGGCGCGGATGCAGGGCCGGTCCATGAACTCGATCGCCACCGGCAGTACGCCGGCGCGGATGATGTCGGCCACGCAGGCACCGGCCGCCTGGGCAGTGGCGAAGGCGATCAGGACCGGCCGCGCGCCCTCCGGCCTGGGCAGGATGCGCAGCACCGCCTCGGTGACCACGCCGAGCTGGCCTTCCGAGCCGCAGACCACGCCCAAGAGGTCGATCCCCGGCGCGTCCAGATGCGCCCCGCCGAGCACGACCACGGTCCCGTCCATCAGCACCATCGTCAACCCGAGCAGGTTGTTCGTCGTCACACCGTATTTCAGGCAGTGGGCGCCGCCCGAGTTCATCGCGATGTTGCCGGCGATGGCGCAGGCAAGCTGACTCGATGGGTCGGGGGCGTAGAAGAACCCCGCATCCTCGACCGCCGTGCTGACCGACAGGTTGGTCCGCCCGGTCTGGACGCGGATGAAGCGGTCGGCAGTGTCCATCTCGAGCACAGCGTTCATCCGTGCCACGCCGAGGACGACCGAATCCGCCGTCGGCAGCGCGCCGCCCGACAGCGAGGTGCCCGCGCCCCGCGGGACCACCGGCACGCCCTCCTCATGGCAGACGCGCAGCGCCGCGGCGACCTCGCCGGTCGATCGCGGCAGCACCACCGCGAGGGGCGGGCAGCGGTAGGCGGTGAAGCCGTCGCATTCGTAGGCGCGCGTCTCAACCGGCGCGTCGATGACGGCATCTGCGGGAAGAACGGCGCGCAGCCTCGCCACGATCCGGTCGCGCCGGGCGATGAGACCATCATCCGGCCGCGGCATATCCATCGGCGGCCCTCCCGATCCGTGTGCATCGCCCTTTCGCGAAGCTAGGCCCATTCGTGCCGGCTGGCAACCGCCACTCCGCCGGTCCGGGGCAACCGCGGCTCTTGCCCGACAGGCGCGAATGGGCGACTCTGACATCGCCGGCTCTCGTGGCCCGCGCCCTCGGAGTGCCCAATCATGCCTGCCCTACCGCGTCTTCTATCCGCTGCAGTCGCGGCACTCGTGGCCTTCGTGCCGCCGGCCGCCGGCCAGCTGCGACAGGTCGCCGAGCCGGCGACGGCCGCCCCGGCCGCGGCCGGGGCCTGCGGCCAGCCGCTGGCCGACACCCATGTTCTGCGCCAGCCGCTCGACCGCGTGCCGGCCGAGCCCTTCGCCGCGGCGCTGCGGTTCCATCAGCCGGCATGGCTCGAGTTCACCCTCGCCGGACCAGGGCGCGTCGTGCTGCGCACCCAGCATGCCGGAAGCGACGATCCGGTGCTGCTGCTGTTCGATGCCGGCGGGGCCCTGACCAACGACGACGACAGCGGCGGCAATGGCAACGCGCTCATCGACATGACGCTGGCCGCCGGGACCTACTGCGCCCAGGTCCGCCTGTTCGGCAGCGGCATCGTCCCCGTGACGGAGGTGCCGCTCGCGCTCGCCACCGGGGAAGAGGCCGAGGCACTGGCGGTCACCACGGACGTCCCGCCTCCGGACGCCACCGCCTGCGCCGACCCGGGCCTGACCGAGAACGCCGGGCCCGTTGGCCCCGGAATCGGCGAACTCGCGCTCGGCGGGACGCTGGCCGAGGGCGGCCACCGTGACTTCGCGCTGCAGGTGACCGACGGGATGACGCTCGAGTTCCGCGTCACCAGCGGCGCCTTCGACACGCTGCTCGACCTCTTCGACATCCAGGGCGTGGCGCTTGCCTCCGACGACGACGGTGGCGGCGGCACCGACAGCCGCATCGTGCAGACCCTCGCGGCGGGCAGCTACTGTCTCCGGGTCAAGAGCTACGGCGGCAACGGCGGCGCCTTCGACCTCGTGATCAGCGACGAGGCGGCCGACGGGCCCGAGCCGGCGGGCGGCTTCTGCGCCGACCCGGCGCTGACCTCCGCCTTTCCCGGCGACATCGCCCCCGGGATGGGAGCTGTCACCGCCGAGGGAATGGTTCCGACCGGTGGCCACAGCGACTGGCGCCTCGTGGTGCTGTCGCAGGCAGTCTACCAGATCGACGCCCGCAGCGGCGGCTTCGACACGATGATCGAGCTCCAGGACGCCGCCGGCAGCTATGTCGACGGCAACGACGACGGGCCGGACGGCACCGACAGCCGCGTCGTGACCGAACTTGCCGCCGGCGAGTACTGCCTGCGCGTCACCGGCTATTCCGGCGGTGGCGGGGCCTTCAGCCTCGCGGTCACAGACAGCGTTGATGCCCCGCCGCCGCCCGACGGCGTCGCGGCCTGCTCCGATCCCGGCATGACCGAGCCGCTCGGCCGCATCGTCGGGCCCGGCGTCGGCGTACTGCGGGTGCCCGGCGCCCTCGCTCCCGGTGCGCGGCAGGACTGGACCATGACGGTCGAGGCCGGCGTGACCGTGCAGTTCGATGCTGTCAGCGGTGAATTCGACACCGTTCTCGCCCTCCATGGCGCCGATGGCGCGCGCCTGGCCGAGAACGACGATCACCCCGACGCCGGCGGCACCAACAGCAGGCTGACCGAGGCGCTCCAGCCCGGCGACTACTGCCTGACGCTGCGCAGCTATGGCGACGGCGGCTCGGGCGGCTACGAGCTGTCGCTGACCGAGCAGGACCCCGCGACGCTGCGGCGGGTGGCGATCGAGGCGGGCGAGATGATCCCCGAGGCCGACAGCGGCGTCGATGTCGAATCGCTGGGCGTGCTCGCCACGGAACTGACGTCCCAGCGGCTCAGCCAGACGCGGACGAAATGGGTGTCCTTCGACGTGAACGAGCCCGGGCTGGTCCAGATCGTCGCCTCGAGCCTCGTCGGCGGCTTCACCCTGCGCCTCTATGACGCCGGCGGGGTGCGGCTGGGCGAAAGCGAGAGCGGCGGGCTGCCGCGGACGGCCTCGCTCTACCGCGAACTGACGCCAGGACGCTATCTCGTCGCGATGACCGGCGAGCCGGGGGCGAGCGGGCGCATGAACCTGCGCCAGATCAGCCTGGCCCGCTTCGTCCGGCCCTGAGCCGGACGTGCGGCAGCAACGAGGACGGCGCTACTGCGCCGTCCAGCCGCCGTC
>JAANMY010004652.1_pt1 | contig 10077 bp, 10 predicted proteins | sample 7279691 | NCBI WGS metagenome assembly JAANMY01 (sample SAMN14094543, study PRJNA606508) | bioreactor metagenome | isolation source: A lab-scale SPAN reactor treating ammonium-rich wastewater day 388 | place: Ireland: Galway | collected 2018-02-07
GGCCACGCGCCTGATTGGTTGCGATCACGAGCGCCTAGCGCTCGACCTTCCGGTGGAAGTGGAATTCGAATTGATCGGTGAGGACTTCCGCCTTCCTGTTTTCCGCCTGCGTGAAAGTTAGAAGCGTCATGGATCTTGATTACGGGCCCGAATACGATGTCTTCCGCAAGCAAGTGCGGGCTTTCATCGAAGCGCACCGCCATCTCGCGCCGCCTTCTGCTGACCGGGCGGCCCGACCTTCGTCCAAGGCAGTCGAATGGCAGAAGCTGTTGATCGAGCATGGGTATACCGCGCGAACGATCCCGCAGGAGTATGGAGGCTATGGAGCGGAGCCGGACATTCTCCAATCGCGCATCATCGCAGAGGAATTTGCGCGGGCCAGGGTGCCGGGCGGGCTTTCTAATCAGGGAATCTCGATGTTCGTGCCGACCCTGCTTGAACTCGGCACCGAGGAACAGAAACGGCGCTGGATCGAACCCACGTTGAAAGGCGATATCGTATGGTGCCAGGGCTATTCCGAACCCGGTGCCGGGTCGGACCTAGCCAACCTCAAGACCAGCGCGCACATCGAAAACGGCGAATTTGTTATCAATGGCCAGAAGATCTGGACCAGCACCGCCAAGCAGGCCGACATGATCTTTTGCCTGGTCAGGACCGAACCTGACGCACCCAAACATGGCGGCATTTCCTACCTGATCTTTTCGATGGACACGCAGGGCATCGAGGTTCGCCCCTTGAAGACGATGACCGGTCACGCCGAGTTCAACGAGACGTTCTTCACCGATGTGCGCGTCCCCATGCACCAGATCGTCGGCCAGCGGGGCCAGGGCTGGTTCGTCGCGAACGCAACCCTAGGCCATGAGCGCGGAATGCTGGGCGATCCCGACGCGCTCGAAAACCGGCTGCAGGCGCTGATCGCACTGATGCAGGAAGAGCGTTTGGGCCAGGGTCGCGCGATCGACAATCCGGTACTGCGCGACCGGCTAGTGGCACTTCAGGCCGAAGTAGCGGCGATGAAATACAATGGGATGCGCATCCTTTCGAACAGCCTTAGGGGAGAGCCGGGCGGCATGGCGAAGCTGATCGTCAAGTTGCAAAGCTGTGAACTCGCTCACCAGATATCCGCGCTGGCAATCGACGCCATGGGCGAACTGGGCATACTCTATCACCACAGCCCGCGTGAGCGGGACGGCGGGGCGTGGCAATGGAACTATATGTTCCAACTCGGTCTCATCATCGGCGGCGGGACCGCTCAGATCCAGAAGAACATCATCGCCGAACGCGGCCTTGAAATGCCACGTGAGCCGAACCCCGCGGACATGGCGCGACAGAAGCAGGGAGCAGACTGATGGACTTTGGACTTTCGCAGGACCAGCAGATGTTGCGCGACGCCGTTTCGCGGTGCCTCGCCGATACCAGCCCGCTCAGTCACGTCCGCGAATGTGCGGAGCGGGACAATCCGTTGAGCGACCAGGTGTTGCGCGCCCTCCACGATCTGGGCGTTGCCGGAATGCTCGTCCCCGAAGAGCATGGCGGGCTCGGCATGACCTTGCTCGACGCGGCGGTGGTGGCGGAACAGCTTGGCTATGCGGTCGCACCGGTGCCGTTTCTCGCCAGTCAGGTTCTCGCACCGATCGCCTTGCGCGAAGCTGGCAACGAGGAGCAAAAGGCCCACTGGCTGCCAAAGATAGCGAGCGGCGAGGCGCGTGTCGGTGTCGCGATTTCCGAGACGATCGAGGTGCGCGACGGCGCGGGAGTTTCCTCTGCCGGCGGGAAGCTCAACGGCACCGCCCTGTTCGCGCTCGATTTCGAAGGAGCTGATGCCTACGTCGTCGCCGATTCCGGTGGCAGGCTGCACCTTGTCGGTGCCAAGGCGTCCGGGCTGGAAGCTATCGCGTTGACGACCATCGATCGCACCCGTAGCGTCGGGGAATTGCGGTTTGACGGGGACGAAGCGGAACCACTGGCTGACGATGGCGGAGCTACAGTGGCCCGGCTGCGCGATGCGGGCCGCGTGATCCTCGCCGCAGACAGCCTTGGCGCAGGTCAGGCCATGATCGAAAGGGCTGTCGATTATGCTGGTCAGCGCGAACAGTTCGGCCGCCTGATCGGTAGTTTCCAGGCCGTAAAGCATATGTGCGCCGAGATGGCCGCGCGGCATGAACCGTGCCGTTCGCTCGTCTGGTACGCCGCCCACGCCTTCGACGCGGTGCCGAATGAGGCATCACTGCTTGCCTGCCATGCCAAATCGCACACGGCCGAGGTCTATCGATTTGTCGCACGCACTTCCACCGAAGTGCACGGCGGAATGGGATTCACCGACCTGCTTGGCCTGCATTACTGGTTCAAACGGATCGGATTCGACCGGCAGGTTCTGGGTGGGCCAGAAGCGGTCCGGGCGGAGGCTGCGGCACTTCAGGGCTGGACCAAAGCTGCGTGATGTTTCTTCCAAGGGAAGTGCGCCAAAGCCGCCACCCCGTTCGGAGAGGGGAACTAATGTGATCGACTGGAATCTCGGCGACATTCTCGACGCTATCGAGCCCGTCATGCCAAAGGATGCGCCGGCCCTGATACACGGCGACCGGATCATCACCTGGCCCGAAATGTCGGGACGTTCGAACAATGTTGCCCGCGCGCTCCGGCAGCGCGGAGCCGGCAATGGGGCCAAGGTTGCCTTTTATATGCGCAACCGACCCGAATATGGCGAGTTGATGGCAGCCTGCTTCAAGGGGCGCCTGATCCATGTGAACATCAATTACCGCTATGTCGCCGAGGAGGTCTTCTATATCTTCGACGATTCCGATAGCGAAGTGATCGTCTACAGCTCGGAATTCCGCGACTGTATCGTCGAGCTCAAGGATCGGCTCGAGAAGGTTCACACCTTTGTGGAAATTGGCGAGGCTTCGCAAATCGCGCCTTTTGCGATCCCTTACGAAACACTCGCGCAAGAAGGCGACGGATCGGCGCTCGGCATAGTGCGCTCTCCCGAAGATCAGCTCTTCATCTATACCGGCGGCACGACGGGCATGCCCAAGGGCGTGATGTGGCATCACGACCAAATGCGCAAAGCACAGCTCGAGGCCCAGAAGCTGCTCGCCCCCGTTCCTCAGACACTCGAAGAACACGTCGCGTTGATCACAAGTCAAGGGCCCGGCAACCGCACCCTGCCATCCTGCCCGATGATGCACGGGACCGGCTTCATCACCGCGATCGGCACACTTATGTCGGGCGGCGCCATCGTTACACTCGCAGACTCGTCCTTCGATGCGACGGAGTTGTGGGAAACAGTTGATAAGCATAATGTGCAAAGCATCGCAATTGTGGGCGATGCCTTTGCCAAGCCAATGCTGCAGGCGCTGGACCGGAATCCCGGCCGCTGGGATACCAGCAGCCTCGTCACCATCGTTTCATCCGGCGTGATGTGGAGCAAGGAAGTCAAGGCTGGGCTGTGCAAGCATATCCCCCAGGTGGTGCTGATGGACAGCTTCGGCGCTTCCGAAGGGCTCGGCTTCGGCCGCTCCATCACAACCGCGCAAGGGGGCACCAACACCGCGAAATTTGCGATTGGCGAATTCTGTCATGTCTTTGATGAAAACGACCAGAAAGTGACGCCGGGAAGCGGCGTACCGGGATTTATCGCCCTCATGGGTGCGATCCCAGCGGGTTATTACAAGGATCCCGAGAAATCCGCCAAGACCTTCCGCACAATCGATGGGGTCCGCTATTCGATTCCGGGCGACTGGTGCACGGTCGAGGCCGATGGCAGCCTGACCTTGCTGGGCCGTGGCAGCGTTTGCATCAACACTGCTGGCGAGAAAGTTTACCCCGAGGAAGTCGAGGAGATTCTCAAGACCCATCCCGCGATTGGTGACGCGCTGGTCGTGGACGTGCCAAACGAAAAATGGGGTCAGGCCGTCACCGCCGTCGTCCACCTCAGCGGCGACGTTGCGTTCGACGAGCAAGCCGTCAAGGATCATGTGCGGGGGCAGTTGGCAGGCTACAAAACACCGAAGGCCATATATCCAACGAAGATCCCCCTGCGCGCATCGAACGGCAAGGCCGACTATGCAACGGCGAAGGCAATTGCCGAGAGCCTGACTGCCGCTTCATGACGAATCAGACTTCGCCCGATTATGACGCTGTGATCATCGGTGCTGGCTTCAGCGGGATCTACTTGCTCCACAAGTTGCGGGACGCCGGGTTCAACGTGCTGCTGGTCGATGCTGCGACCGATCCGGGCGGCATCTGGCACTGGAATTGCTATCCCGGCGCACGCGTGGATTCGCAGATTCCGCTCTATGAATTCTCGATCCCCGAAGTGTGGCGGACATGGACTTGGAGTGAGCGCTTTCCCGGCTGGGAAGAACTCAGGGCCTATTTCCGCCATGTCTGCGATACGCTGAACCTTTGGCCGCTGATGCGGATGGGATCGAGGGTCGAAAGCGCCGATTTTGATGCAGGGCGGGGACTATGGAATCTACAGCTTGAGGGCGGGCAATCCGTATCGACACGCTTCTTGCTCCCAGCCCTCGGTTTTGCGTCGAAGCCGTATATCCCCGACATTCCGGGCATTGAGGATTTCGAGGGCGAATGGTGCCACACGGCGCGCTGGTCGCAGGAGGGTATTGATCTCGATGGGCGCAAAGTTGCCCTGATCGGAACCGGAGCGAGCGGTGTGCAGGTCGCCCAAGAAGCAGCCAAGCGGGCTGAAGCGCTGATCCTGTTCCAAAGAACCCCGATCCTGGCCCTGCCGATGCGGCAGGAGCGGCTGACGCGGGAGGATCAGGAACGCGAAAAGCACAGCTATCCTGCCCTTTTCGAACAGCGCAGGCAGACGAGCGGAGGATTTGAAAGCCAGTCACTTGAAGTCTCGGCGCTCGAAGTCGACGAGATTGAGCGCAATGCCCACTTCGAAGATTTATGGCAGCGAGGCGGATTGAGGTTCTGGTACCACAACTTCGCCGACTTGCTTACCAATCGCGCAGCCAATCGCCACGCCTACGATTTCTGGCGCGACAAGGTTCGCGCGCGGATCGCCGATCCCGATCTGGCCGAGAAACTCGCCCCATCCGAACCGCCGCATCCGTTCGGCACGAAGCGACCTTCGCTGGAACAGGGATATTACGAGATTTTCGCGCAGGACAATGTTGCGCTGGTTGATCTGAAGGCAAACCCGATCACCCGTGTCGGGCCGCACGCAATCACAACCGCAGACGGCGAGGTCGAATGCGATCTCATCGTTTTCGCCACCGGCTTCGACGCGGGGCGGGGCGGGTTGATCGACATGAACATCACCGGCAGGGGCGGCCTGTTACTGTCGCAAGCTTGGGACAACGGGCTGCGCGCCTATCTGGGAATGGCGGTATCGGGTTTCCCCAACATGCTGTTCGCTTACGGACCCCTGAGCCCCTCGGGTTTTTCCAACGGCCCGACAAGCGCGGAAATGCAGGGCGACTGGATCTGCGATTTCATGGTCTGGCTGCGAAACAACGGTTACGATCTTTTCGACGCCGATCCGCAAGCAGAGGCGGACTGGACCGAAATGGTCGCTCAGGTTGGCGCTATGACGCTCTTTCCCGAAGCGGACTCCTGGTACATGGGCGCAAACATCCCGGGTAAGAAGCGCCAACTCATCAATTTTCCAAGCGTGTCGACCTATGCTGCGATTTGCGGCGATGTGGCACGCGATGCCTACCGCGGCTTTGCCGCCAGCACACCAGCGAACAAGGACAGCGCAACCTGATGAATGAGATGTTCAGAATAAGTGACTTTCCAGTGGACATTGATCCTGTTTGGGCTGGCGACGGCTCACATCTGCCCGAATGGTTCGTGTCGGCGCTCAAGGTGCCCCGCGAAGAAGGTTATGTGGAAATAGATGGGGCCAAGGCGCACTATTTCCGCTGGGGTGACCCCAGCAAGCCCAAGGTATTGATGACCCATGGCTTTCTGGCACATGCGCGCTGCTTTGCCTTCATTGCACCGTTTCTGGCAGAAGATTATGACGTGGTGGCGTTTGATCTGGCCGGCATGGGCGACAGCGACATGCGTGGTCGCGCCGACCTCTTGGCGAGAGGGGGCGAGTTTCGCGAGATTGCCGAGGCGCTGAATATGTTTGCGGATGGCCAAAAGCCGACAATCATCGCGCACAGCTTCGGGTCGGGCGCAGCCCTGACAGCCGTGACCCAGTGGCCCGAGGCCTTTGCCGGAGTGGTGGTTTGCGATCTCATGATCATGCGGCCCGCTCTCCTGGAAGAGTACTGGAACCTCAGGCGGTCAAGCCCTGGTTCCGGCGATCCGGACAAGCCCAGCAAGCGTTATCCTTGCTATGAAACGGCACGTAAGCGGTACATCCTTTCCCCGCCCCAGCCGGTCGGCGAGCCATTCCTTCTGGACTACATGGCCTATCATTCCCTGCGACAGGATGGAGACGAGTGGACGTGGAAGTTTTCAACCGAGGTCTTTCGGAGGAGCAACAAGCCCAACGAATGGCTCACCATGGGCGAGCGTCTGGTGCAGGCACCGGGCCGGAAGGCCATCGTGCACGGCGGTATGAGCCAACTCTTCACCCCGGAATCGGCCGAATACGTCCGCGAGCTGGGTGGAGGTGACATTCCGATCATCGCGGTGCCTGAAGCCCGTCACCATCTGATGCTCGATCAGCCTTTGGCCTTTGTAACCGCACTCCGCAGCATTCTTGCCCTTTGGGATACGCACACTGCACCGCCACTTGCAGCCTGATCCTGGTTGTCCTTCGCCCCGGGTTCCCGCAGGTGCGGTGCTTGCCAGACCTTGCCTGCCGGGAAAGGGAGCTGCCACTCAGCGTTCGCCGGCCATGCCGTTGCGGCGTTCAAGCCATCGTTCGCGCCGCACCAGATAGAACGGGAAGGCGAAACAGTGCCAAGCAGCGAAAGCATGTAACCGGTGTTTTCAGGCCACGGTGGACCATGGCATGAGTTGGGCGAGATTGTTGGCGGGATGACCGTTGGCAAGTTTCACGAGGGTCTGGGTCATCCACCCGTGCGGGTTGACGCCGCTGATCTTGCAGTTTTCGATGAGCGTGGCGATCACCGCCCAGTTGTCGCCGCCTTCGTCGGAACCGGCAAACAGGGCATCTTTGCGATTCAATGCGAGGGGGCGGATCGAGCGTTCGACGGTATTGGAGTCGAGCTCGATGCGGCCGTCGTCGATGAACCGGGACAGTCCATCCCAGCGGGTGAGCGCATAGCGGATCGCCTCGCCGAGCTTGCTCTTGGCGCTGACTTGGCGGCCAGGGGCGGCAAGATATTGATGAAGATCACCGACGATGACGCGGCTGCGTTCGGTCCGAGCGGCACAGCGTTGCTCGGCGGGTGAACCGCGCACCTCGTCCTCGACACCATAGAGCAAGGCAATGCGGCGCAGCACTTCGGTGGCGACCGGCGACGTGTCGGCCAGTTCGTAGAACTTGCGGCGGACGTGCGCCCAGCAGAAAGCGAGCCGGATCTGCTGGCGCCGCCGGGCGAGCGCGGCGTAGCCGCCATAGCCATCGACCTGCAGGATGCCCGCGAAATCACCAAGGTGCGTGTGAGGGCGTTTTGCCTTGCGATCTGGCGCATAGACATAGGCAACGATCGGCGGATCGCAGCCGCCCCATGGTCGATCATCGCGAGCATAGGCCCAGAGCTGTCCTGTCTTGGTCGGCCCGCGCCCGGATCGAGGACCGGGGCGGTTATCTCGTCGGCGAACAACCGCTCGGATCGTCGTAGCTCGTCGAGAATGTGGTCACGCAAGGGGCGCAGATACCAGGCCGCTCGCCCGACCCAGTCGGCCAAAGTGGATCGGTCGAGCCGGATGCCCTGCCGGGCGTATATCTGGGCCTGCCGGTAAAGCGGCAGGTGATCGGCATACTTGGATACCAGCACCTGGGCGATCAGTGCCTCGGTCGGAATGCCGCCCTCAATGATCCGCGCCGGCGCCGGCGGCTGCACGATCGCGCTCTCGCACGAACGGCAGCCATAACGCGGCCGCCGGGTGACCACGACGCGGAAGGTGGTCGGCACCACATCGAGGCGCTCGGCGACATCCTCGCCGACCTGGTGGAGGGCGCCGCCGCAGCAGGGGCAAGCATTGCTCTCGACGTCAACGATCTGTTCGATCCGCTCGAGATGCGCGGGCAGCGAACCGCGGTTGGTCTTGCGCACAGGATCACTGCGAGGCCGTCCGGCCTTCGCTTCGCTGGCGGCCTCGGCTTCCGCGAGCGCCGTCTCGGCATCCTCAAGGCCCAGCTGCAACTGATCCTGATCGAGCTGCTCGGAACGGCGGCCGAACCGATGACGCCGAAAAGCCTCGATGATCGCCCTCAGGCGTTCGGCTTCCGCGTCGGCACTCTCGAGCTTGCGGGCCTGTTCGAGGACGAGCGCGCGTAACGCGTCAACATCGTCCGGCAGGTCCGCTTCCATGAGCATGGGAGCAGTGAATCAGTCTGGGAACGCCCCGTCAACAGGCAATCTGCGGGGCCTGCGGGCGGCGCCCGCCATGCACCCGGCGCCAATCCAGACCCTCCAGAAGCGCGCCGAGTTGCGCTGAGGTCACACGCATCACGCCGTCCTGGATGCCCGGCCACCGGAAGCCGCCGGACTCCAGCTTCTTGGCCATCAGGCACAGGCCAGTGCCGTCCCACCAGACCAGCTTGATCCGGTCAGCACGCTTTGCCCGGAACACGTAGATCACGCCTGAATATGGGTCGCCGCCATACTCGGCGCCGACCAGCGCGGCCAGGGCGTCAGGTCCCTTGCGAAAATCCACCGGACGCGTCGCCACCATCACGCGCGCGCCAGCGCCAGGTCCGATCATCGCGTTGCCTTGAGTGCTTCAATCACCGCTGCGATCACAGCCGCATCGGCCCCGCGTCCGATCTTCACCGCCACGCCGTCAATCTCCAGCTCGACAGCACTGACTGTGGGACGCCGACGGCGACGGCCGCGCCTGGCGACAGGGGCTGGATCACCCGAAGGGAGCGGTTCGATCACCGCCGGCACGAACGCAGGCGTCGCTGGAAGCGTCAGCCCTTGGTCCTCCAGCTTCTTGCGCAGATCCCGGCGCCAAGCGAATAGTTGCGACGGAGCAAGCCCATGACGGCGCGCCACCGCGCAGGCCGTCTCCTGACCCGAATAGCTCTCCGCGACGATCGACGCCTTTACCTCAGGCGACCACTCCCGACGCTGGCCCGCACCTGTGAAAACCCCAAAACGCCGAACCACGCTGGTGCCAGCATCATCACATGTCATCATCATAGCATCAGCATCCTCCAGCCTGATCGGGCTAGCGAAAATCGACGCCACGCTTCACTCCCGCAAGGTGGCAGGGAAACACCGGTTACGGTGAGGCGATGCTCGATGCCGTTCTGCTCGCAGACACGGCCGAAGATATGGCCGATCCATCCCAGTGTGCCGCCCTGGTCACGCTGCACGAACTGCACGCCGTTGTCGGTCAGGATGGTGTGGATCCTGTAGGGAACCGTCTTGATCAGCACGCGCAGGAAGGCTGCCGCGGCGAGCTTGGTCGCCCGTCGATAGATGCGGGCGAACACCAGCTTCGAGGTGCGGTCCACCGCGACATAGAGGAATCCTTTGCCGCCTTCGTAGCGCAGTTCGGCGATATCGATGTGGAAATAGCCGATCTCGTACTTCTTGAACTTCTTCGGCTTCTCGCGATCCGCCTTCGGCAATCGGCTGATCCCGTGCCGCTGCAGGCAGCGGTGAAGCGACGAGCGCGTCAGGTTCGGGATCACGTCCTTCAACGCGATGAAGACGTCATCGAGCGGCAGCCGGGCCTGCACCCTGAGCGCCACGATCGCGGCTTCTTCCATCGGCGACAGCACGGTGCTGCGCCGTTCCTTCGGCCCCACCGGCATGTCCTCGACCGACGGCCGGCTGCGCCACTTGATCACCGTCTTCTCGTTGATCCCGTACCGCTTCGCGAGCTGCGCGACCGGAGCTTGCGATCGCTGTAGCTCCGCTCGAACGGCGTGCGTGGTCTTGGCGCTGCCGTGTAGAAGCTGGCCCATAATCCCTCCCGCTGTGACGATGACAAGCTTAC
>JAANMY010004655.1_pt1 | contig 10076 bp, 8 predicted proteins | sample 7279691 | NCBI WGS metagenome assembly JAANMY01 (sample SAMN14094543, study PRJNA606508) | bioreactor metagenome | isolation source: A lab-scale SPAN reactor treating ammonium-rich wastewater day 388 | place: Ireland: Galway | collected 2018-02-07
CAGGCCGGGTTGAAGTTGCGCGCGGTCTTGCGGAAGACCAGGTTGCCGGCCTTGTCGGCCTTCCACGCCTTGACCAGCGAGACATCGGCCTTGAGCGCGGTTTCCAGCACGTAATGGCGGCCATCGATCTCGCGGGTCTCCTTGCCCTCGGCCACGACCGTGCCGTAGCCCGTCGCGGTGAAGAAGGCAGGGATGCCGGCGCCACCCGCGCGCAGGCGCTCGGCCAGCGTGCCCTGCGGATTGAATTCCAGTTCGAGTTCGCCGGCCAGGAACTGGCGCTCGAACTCCTTGTTCTCGCCGACGTACGACGAAATCATCTTGCGGATCTGGCGCGTGCCGAGCAGCTGGCCCAGGCCGAAGCCATCGACGCCGGCGTTGTTGGAGATCGCGGTGAGATCCTTGACGCCGGAGTCACGCAGCGCGGCGATCAGTGCCTCGGGGATGCCGCACAGGCCGAACCCGCCGACGGCGAGGGTCTGGCCATCGGCGACGATGCCGTCGAGCGCGGTGTGCGCATCGGGCTGCAGTTTGCTTTGACTCATCGGGCGCAACCAGGGTGGACGTGTCGCTAGTTTAACGCGCCGCGGCACCCTGCCCCCGCAGTATTGGCCAAAGGTACAGGGTTCGGGCTTCTAGGCGCGGCCATAGACGTCATCGAAGCGCTCGATGTCGTCTTCTCCCAGATAGTCGCCGGACTGCACTTCGATCAATTCCATCGGCGCATCGGTGGTGTTGCGCAGCCGATGCATGCTGCCCAGCGGGATGTAGGTGCTCTGGTTTGCCTGCAGCGTGAACACCCGATCGTCGCAGGTGACCTCGGCAGTGCCGGACACCACGATCCAGTGCTCGGCGCGATGCCGGTGGCGCTGCAGGCTGAGCGCCGCGCCGGGCTTGACCACGATGCGCTTGACCTGGAAACCCGGGCCCACGGCCAGCGAATCGTAGCTGCCCCAGGGCCGATAGACCTTGCGATGGTGCAGATGCTCCGTGCGTCCCTCGGCCTTGAGTCGATCGACCAGCAGCTTGACGTCCTGCACGCGGTCCCGATGCGCGACGAGCACGGCGTCGGCAGTGTCGACCACGATGAGGTCACGCACGCCCAACGCCGCGACCAGGCGATCATCGGCGGCTTGCAAATAGCTGCCTGTGGTGTCGATGGCGAGGGTATCGCCCAGCTGCACATTGCCATCGCCGTCGCGCTCGGCCACCGCCCACAGCGACGACCACGACCCGACATCGCTCCAGCCACAATCCACCGGCACCACCGCCGCGCGGGTGGCATGCTCCATTACCGCGTAATCGATGGAGTCGCTGGGACTGGCCGCGAAGGCCTCGGCATCGACGCGGATGAAATCAAGGTCGCGCTGGGCGCCTCGGAACGCCGCCTGCGCCGCCGCCAGAATCGCGGGCGCATGTTCGGCCAACGCATCCAGGTACGCATCGGCGCGGAACAGGAACATGCCGGAGTTCCACAGGTAATCGCCACTGTCGACATAGGCCTGCGCTCGCTCGGCATCGGGCTTCTCGACGAAGGCGGCGATCGCATGCACGCCGGGCGCAAGCGCAGCGCCGGTGCGGATGTAACCGTATCCCGTTTCCGCTGCATCGGGGGTGATGCCGAAGGTGACCAGCACGCCCGCTTCGGCCTCGGCGCGGCCGGCAGCGACCGCCGTCGCGAACGCCGCCTCGTCACGAATCAGGTGGTCGGCCGGCAACACCAGCAACAGGCCATCGGGGTCCTGTTGCCGCACGTGCAACGCAGCCAACGCGATCGCGGGCGCGGTATTGCGCGCGACCGGCTCAAGCAGGATGCCGCCACTGCCCAAGCCGATCGCCTGCAATTGCTCGCCGACCATGAAACGATGGTCCTCGGCGCATACGGTGATGACCGATGCGGCGGCTAGCAGCGCGCGCGTGCGCAGCGCGGTGGCCTGGAACATCGTCTGCGCGCCGACAAGGGGCAGGAACTGCTTGGGCGTATTGCTGCGGGAGCGCGGCCACAAGCGCGTGCCGCTGCCACCACTGAGGATGACGGGATGGATCATCGTGCTTCCGTCGGTACCGGGATCCCTAGGTTATCAAGCAGTGGCGGCAAGCGCGTCGAGCACGCGATCCAGACCCTCGTGCCAGTCAGGCAGGCGCAACTGCCAATCGCGCTCAAGCGAGGTGTTGTCCAGCACCGACCAGGCCGGGCGCCGGGCCGGGGTCGGGAAATCGGCGCTGCCGATGGCGACTGCCTGTGGCGATTTCGTGAGCAAGCCGCGACGGACGGCGCCATCGATGATCGCCTCGGCAAAGCCATGCCAGCTGGTCTGCCCGTGGGGTGTCAGGTGCCAAGTGCCGCTCGGGCGATCCGCGCGCGCGACGATTGCGGCCGTGACATCCGCGATCAAGCCCGCCGGCGTTGGCGTACCGATCTGATCAGCCACCACGCGCAGTTCATCGCGCTCAGCGGCCAAGCGCAGCATCGTCAACAAGAAGTTGCGGCCATGATGCGCATACACCCACGCGGTACGGAGGATCGCATGTGCGCAGCCGGATGCGCGCACGGCTTCCTCGCCGGCAAGCTTGCTTGCGCCATACACGCCAAGCGGAGCGGTGGCGTCGTCCGGACGGTAGGGATGATGCCCTTGGCCATCGAAAACATAATCGGTCGAGTAGTGCACAAGGTAGGCACCGGTCTCGGTGCAGGCGCGCGCAATTGCCTCGGGGGCTTTGGCATTGGCATTGAATGCCGCATCCCGATCGGTTTCCACCTTGTCGACCGCGGTATATGCGGCGGCGTTCACCACCACGTCGGGCGCGATGCGCAGCACCAGCGCATGCAGGCTGTCCGGCTGATTGAAATCGGCGCGTTCGCAGTCGCTGCCATCGGCCAAGCGGCCATCACGGGTGGCGCATGCCAATTCGCCAAGCGTGGCCAGGCTACGACGGCATTCACTGCCGACCTGCCCGTTAGCGCCCAACAGCAGGATCTTCATTGCACGCAAGCCTTCTGCCAGCGCCAGGCATCGCGACAGATCTCGTCCAGTCCGCGCTGGGTTCGCCAGCCCAGCGTGCGTTCGGCAAGCCGCGGGTCGGCCCAGACGGCGGCGACATCACCCGGCCTGCGCGCGACGACGCGATACGGCACCGCCACCGCGTTGACCGCGGCGAAGCGCTGCACCATCTCCAGAACGCTGTAGCCCCGGCCACTGCCAAGGTTGAAGGCATGCCAACCCGGCGCCAGCTTCAACAATGCTTCAAGCGTGGCCACATGGCCTTCCGCCAGATCCATCACGTGGATGTAGTCACGCACGCCGGTGCCATCGGGCGTCGGATAGTCGTTGCCGAAGATGCGTACCTCGGGGTAGATCCCGGCCGCGACGCGCACGATATAGGGCATCAGGTTGTCGGGGACACCTTTCGGATCTTCGCCGATCGCGCCGGAAGAATGCGCGCCAGCCGGATTGAAATAACGCAAGCTGACCGCGCGCAACTCCGGCCATGCCCGGGCGAGATCCTGCATCGCCAACTCCGCGATCCACTTGCTGCGTCCATACGGATTGACCGGCCCAAGTGGCGCGTCCTCGTCCACCGGCATCACGGCATCGGCTGCATACACCGTGGCCGAAGAACTGAAGATGAGGTTTTTCACGTTTGTCTGCTGCATGCAGCGCAACAAACTGGTCATTCCATTGACGTTGTTGTCGTAATACAACAGTGGATCGGCCACGCTCTCGCCGACCGCCTTGAGTGCCGCGAAGTGGATCACGCAGTCGAACCCGGCCCCCTGCATCGTGGCAAGCAACAACGCCTCGTCACGCATGTCGCCGACCACCAGCTGCGGCTGCCCCCCGGCAAGTTCGCCGGCACGGGCGAGCATCGCGGCGGAGCCGGTGCCAAGGTTGTCGTAGACGACGACCTCATGACCGCGATCGAGCAACTCGACGACGACATGTGCGCCGATGTAGCCGGCACCGCCGCAAGCCAAGACTTTCATTGCCTGAATCCTCGCCAATCCCCGTGAACTTGCATTTGACAACCCATTTCCGACATCAATCGCACTTCATGCGTCGCTGACCGGTAGCCGATCCTTGTCGACGTCACGCAGCAATGGTGCGGCGGCATCCTTGGCCGACAACGAGGGCGCCGCCACCGGCCAGTCGATCGCAAGGTCGGGATCGTTCCAGGCGATGTTGGCATCGGCCGTGGCATCGTAGGTTTCAGTGCACAGGTAGGTGAAGACTGCGGTTTCGCTCAGCGCTAAAAACCCATGGGCAAACCCTTCGGGAATCCATATATGTCGCTTGTTTTCGGCGCTCAGCACCACGGCGGCCCACTTCCCGAACGTGGGCGAGCCGCGGCGAATATCGACCGCAACGTCCCATACTTCACCTTGCAGCACCGAAACATACTTGCCCTGCGGCTTAGGCCATTGGTAATGCAGGCCGCGCAACACGCCGCGCGACGACGACGACACGTTGCCCTGCTTCCATCGCGCGGGCAGTCCCGCTTCGGCCATGTTGTCGGCATTGAAAGATTCGTAGAAAAATCCGCGGTCATCGCTAAACACGCGTGGCTCAAGGATCATGCATCCGGGCAAGTCCGTCTGGATGATCTTCATGGCACGTATCCGCGCTCGGGCAAACTCAGCAAATACTGGCCGTAACCATTCTTGGCCAACGGCTGAGCCAGCGTCTCAAGCTGGGCGGTGTCGATCCAGCCGTTGTTGTAGGCGATTTCCTCAGGGCAGCACACGCGCAAGCCCTGACGTGCCTCGATGGTCTCGATGTAGTTGGCTGCCTCCAGCAACGACTGGTGGGTACCGGTATCGAGCCACGCATAGCCGCGCCCTAGTTGCTCAAGATGCAGAGAGCCTTCTTCAAGGTACACCTTGTTGAGGTCGGTGATTTCCAGCTCGCCGCGCGGCGAAGGCTTAAGTTCGGCAGCGAACTCGGGGGCGCGACCGTCGTAGAAATACAGGCCAGTGACGGCGTAATTCGAACGCGGATCGGACGGCTTTTCCTCCAGCCCGACCACCCGGCCTTCGCCATCGAATTCGGCCACGCCATAGCGCTCCGGATCCTGCACCCAATAGCCGAACACCGTCGCACCCTGCGCACGCGCATCGGCACGCTTCAGCATCGCGGTCAGGCCCGGGCCGTGGAAGATGTTGTCGCCCAGCACCAAACAACTGGGGGCGCCATCGAGGAATTCCTTGCCAAGAATGAAGGCCTGCGCCAGTCCATCGGGGCTGGGTTGCGCGACGTATTCGAACTTCATCCCCCACTGCGAACCATCGCCCAGCAAGGCCTTGAACAGTGCCTGCTCGTGCGGGGTATTGATGATCAGCACTTCACGGATACCGGCCAGCATCAACACGCTCAGCGGGTAGTAGATCATCGGTTTGTCGTACACCGGCAACAGCTGCTTGCTGATGCCCTGGGTGATCGGATAAAGGCGTGTACCGGAGCCGCCGGCGAGGATGATGCCCTTGCGATCCATTCGATGCGTCTCCTCAGGCCTGGCCGATGCGTTCGAGACGATAGCTGCCGTCCAGCACGCGATTCACCCACGGCTGGTGGGCGAGGTACCAGTCGACGGTCTCGCCAATGCCCTGCTCGAAGGTATGTGCCGGCTCCCAACCCAGTTCGCGCTTGAGCTTGGAGGCGTCGATGGCATAGCGACGGTCATGCCCCGGACGGTCGCGTACATAGGTGATCTGCGCTTCGTAACGTTCGCCATCGGCGCGCGGCTGACGCGCATCCAGCAATGCGCAGATGGTCTTGACCACCTCGATGTTCTGCTTTTCGGAATTGCCGCCGACGTTGTAGGTCTCGCCGATCCTGCCGGCATCCAGCACGCGGCGGATCGCCGAGCAGTGGTCGCCGACGTACAACCAGTCGCGCACGTTCTTGCCATCGCCGTAGATCGGCAACGGCTCGCCGGCGACCGCCTTGGCGATCACCAGCGGGATGAGTTTTTCCGGGAACTGGTAGGGGCCGTAATTGTTCGAGCAATTGGTGGTCAGCACCGGCAGCCCGTAGGTGTGGTGGAAGGCGCGCACCAGATGATCGGAGGCGGCCTTCGACGCCGAATACGGCGAGTTGGGCGCGTACGGGGTTTCCTCGGTGAACAGCCCGGTGTCGCCGAGCGAACCGTAGACCTCGTCGGTGGACACGTGGAGGAAACGGAAAGCATCTTTCTTGCCATCCTCAAGCGATTTCCAGTAATCGCGGCTGGCTTCGAGCAGGCCGAGCGTCCCCACCACATTGGTCTCGATGAACGCGGCCGGCCCGTCGATAGAGCGATCGACATGGCTTTCGGCGGCGAAGTTGACCACGGAATCTGGCTGGTGCTCCGCCAACAACGTAGCCACCAGGTCGCGGTCGCCGATGTCGCCTTCTACGAACACATGATTGGGGTTGCCCTCCAGCGAACCCAGAGTGTCGCGATTGCCGGCATAGGTCAGGACATCCAGGTTGACCACCTTGACGCCGCTGCCGACCGCCTCCAGCACGAAGTTGCCACCGATGAAGCCGGCGCCGCCGGTCACGAGCCAAGTACGCATGGGGTTTTCCATAGGGGAAAGCGCCATTGTAGTGGCTCGGACGAGCCACGGCCTCCTCCGTTAGAATGCAGGCTTGGACCGGGCGACCGAGCCCGCACAGACAGATGACCAGATGAAAATACTCGTCGGCTACAAACGCGTCGTGGACGCCAACGTCCGTATCCAGGTCCGCCCCGACGGTTCGGGCGTGGTGACCGAAGGTGTCAAGCTCTCCCCCAACCCCTTCGACGACATCGCTTTGGAGGAGGCCCTGCGCCTACGTGACAAGGGCATCGCCACCGAGGTCATCGTCGCCACCATTGCCCCCGCCGACGCCCAGCCACATCTGCGCAACGGCTTGGCGATGGGCGCCAATCGCGCCATCCACGTGGTCGCCGACGGCCCGGTGCAGCCGTTGACTGCGGCTCGTGCCTTGTTGAAGCTGGTCGAAAAAGAGCAGCCTGATCTCGTCCTGTTGGGCAAGCAGGCCATCGACGATGATGCCAGCCAGACCGGGCAGATGCTCGCCACCCTGTGGGGTCGCCCGCAAGCCACCTTCGCGAGCAAACTCGCGATCGAAAGCGGCAAGGCCACGGTCACCCGCGAAGTGGATGCCGGGCTTGAAACCCTAGAAGTAGAGCTGCCGGCGGTTGTCACCACCGATCTGCGACTCAACGAGCCGCGCTTCATCAAGCTTCCGGACATCATGAAGGCCAAATCGAAGCCCCTCGAAACGCTGGCAATGGCCGAGCTCGGCGTGGACGGCGCGGACACCCTCAAGACCACGCATTTCGCGGCACCCGCACAACGCAGCCGTGGGGTGATGGTCAAGGATGCGGCGGAACTCGTCGCCAAGCTCAAGGAAAAGGGGTTGCTCTGATGGCCAAGGTACTGATCGTCGCCGAACACCTGGACGGCAAGCTGAACGCGGCCACGGCCAAGTGCGTCTCGGCCGCCAAGGCGCTGAATCCGGAACTCATCGACATCGCCGTGCTCGCCGCCGACCCGGCAGGCGTCGTCGCCCAGGCCGCGCAGATAGCAGGCGTATCGAAGGTGCTTGCGGTAGCCAACCCCGCCAACGCACACGCCATCGCCCAAATCCTGGCGCCGCAGATAGCGAAACTCGCCGAAGGCTACAGCCACGTATTCGGCCCGAGTACCACCTTCGGCAAAGACCTGATGCCCTGCGTGGCTGCACTCCTCGGGGTGGCGCAGGTTTCGGACCTGATGGCAGTCGACGGCACTCACGCCTTCAAGCGTCCGATCTATGCCGGCAACGCCATCGTCACCGTCGAAGCACCCGCCGACCATGTCATAGTCGCCACGGTGCGCACCGCGTCTTGGCCAGAGGCCAGCAGCGGCGGTAATGCAAGCGTCGAGGATGTGCAGGTGAATGTCGCCCTGCCCACGCACAGCCGCTTCATCGACCTTGAAGCCGGCAAGTCCGACCGCCCCGACCTGCAGAGCGCACGCCGCGTCGTTTCCGGTGGTCGTGGTTTGGGCAGCGCCGAAAACTTCAAGATCATCTACGACCTGGCCGACAAGTTGAGCGCTGCAGTCGGTGCATCGCGCGCAGCCGTCGACGCAGGCTACGTGCCGAACGACATGCAGGTCGGCCAGACCGGCAAGATCATCGCACCGGAACTTTACGTGGCCGTCGGCATCTCGGGCGCCATCCAGCACCTGACCGGCATCAAGGACGCCGGCACGATCGTCGCAATCAACAAGGATCCGGATGCACCGATTTTCGAGATCGCTGACATCGGGTTGGTGGGGGACTTGTTCACCGTTCTGGAAGAACTCAAGACGCTGGCCTAAGCCACAAGAGGAGACAGCGTGGAACGTTCGCAAATTCCAGGAGTGGACATCCTCGACACAAGATCGCACGATTTCGCACCGACGCTCCGTGGCATCGTTACGAAACGTAACGCAACCGTTGTCTGCATTGATTATTTCGACACGGTGGTACGGCGCACTGTTGCACCCGAGGACGTGAAGCGGATCTCGTGTGAGCGAATCGCGCGCATGTTTCGCTTGCGGGACGGTGGGCAACAGCTGTATGCACTGCGCTCCAGCCTTGAGGTGGACCTGTGCAAACAGAATGAGGTTGAAAACGGTGATCCTGAATTCTCGTTGCCCGATTTGCTGATAAGACTCTGGGAAAGCTACCCCGCGCTGCAAGCAATGCCGAAACTACGGTTTGTTGCACGCGCCATCGATCTCGAAGTTTCCGCGGAGGCAGGCGTCCAGATAGTGGATCTGCAACTGCTGGATGCCTTGAGGTCACTCAGGGACGAGGGCCGCAGCGTGGTGCTGGTCAGCGACTTCTACATGCCACAAAAATATTTCGAAAAAATGCTGGAGCGGCACGGCATCCGTGGCGTATTCGACGAAATTTTCGTTTCAAGCGACTATTACAAGACCAAGCGCACCGGAGCTCTTTACGACGAGGTCATCGGTGCGCTCGGGATAGATCCTGCACGAGCGGTGATGCTGGGTGATAATCCTTGGTCGGACATCGAACGCGCACTAAACCGGGGTATTCACCCCATACAGCTCGATCGCGAGCATCGCATCAGTGAATACCAGCAGCTTGCGCGCGAAGGCAGCGACCATGCCGCGACGGAATCCTCGCTGCGGCACCTGTTCGCAGGTGCTGGCCTGTTCAACGAACTGGCACTGACCCTCTACCTCTACATCGACCGCCTTTACCACGATCTATCTAGGCGTGGCGTGCACGATGTTTTCTTCATGGCCCGCGAAGGCCAGTTTCTGCTGAAGTTGTTCGAGCACTATCAGGGCAGCCGGCACCTCACCCAGCACAGTGGCCGCATACGCGCCCATTACCTGAGAGTTTCCAGGCGCGCGACATTCCTACCCTCCCTCAAGGCGCTTGCGGAGGAGGACTTCTTCGTCCTGTTCAGGCAGTATCGCCGCATTTCCGTCAAGGAGTTCCTCAGCAGCTTGGGGCTATGGGACACGCTGCAACATGCCGGCTTCACCCTGACCCACGACATGGATGTGCGTCAAGATGACCTGCCGGCTAGCAATGCATTCGCTGAACTGTTGGCGAGTGAGCGCTTCCGTGAAGTCTACGACAATACGCGTGTGCACCGGCTGCAGGCATTCCAGCGTTATTTCGATGCATTCAACGCCGAACTGGATGCCAACGAAGTGCATTTCGTCGATGTCGGCTGGAAGGGCAGCATCCAGGACAACCTCCGCAATATCTTCGACAGGCTCGGCGCGCCCTACTCCGACTACCGCGTCATCGGGCATTACCTCGGCCTCGTAGCGCTGGGAAATGCCGGCCACTCCAACGAAAAGCTCGGGACGGTGTTCGACTGCTGCTCGGCGCTGAGCAAGAACCATCACATCTTCAACGAGAACCGGGCACTCTTCGAGATTGCCCTTGGTGCCGACCATGGATCGGCCATCGCCTACGAACTGGATTCACTGGATGGCTTCAGGGTTGTCGAGTCACCTTTCGAGGAAGCCAGTCTGTTCCATGGCAAGATCGCGCCATTGCAGGCCGCACTGTTCG